>SL_3KL_010_SEDDRAFT_10006086_pt1 | contig 10804 bp, 11 predicted proteins | sample SodLakKL_010_SED_2_FD_10381 | JGI IMG/M metagenome (IMG submission 10381)
CGTCGAGCCGGCTGGAGGGAGTACGCCCCGACACGGCGAGCAGATCGGCGTGCGTAGTAGAAGGGCGGCGAGATATGCGGGCCAGGGAGACGCTCCCTGAGGGCTTGCCGGCCTCGACAATTCCCGCCGGGTTCCTTACCATTCCGCCCTGCTTTTCGGAAACCTCCGGATAAAGCGGATCTTATGGCCGTTCCCGGAGTCTGCATAGCTATGAGGGAGCGACGGGGATGCGCAAGGCCCTGGTAGCCGGTAACTGGAAGATGCATGGATCGCGTTCGGTGGTTGCCGAACTGCTCGATGCCCTGGCCGATGGCGTGGCCGATATGAGCGGCGGACCGGACATGGCGGTTCTGCCGCCGTTCCTGTTCGTGCCGGCGGCAGCGGACCGCCTGACGGATACCGCCATCGCGGTCGGAGCGCAGAACGTCTGTGATCAGGACGACGAGGGAGCCTTCACCGGAGAAGTCTCGGCACGGATGCTGAAGGAAGCAGGCTGCAGGTATGCGCTGACCGGGCATTCCGAGCGTCGGGCGTTGTATGGCGAGAGCGACGAACTGGTAGCGGCGCGAACCGCGGCGGCCCTGCGTGGCGGGATCATCCCCATCGTGTGCCTGGGTGAATCGCTGTCGGAGCGCGAAGCCGGCGAGACGGATGCGGTGGTTCAGCGGCAGTTGCGCGCCGTGGTGGACGCCGTGGGGATCAGCGGGCTGGCCGGGGCGGTGCTGGCCTACGAGCCGGTCTGGGCCATTGGCACGGGGCGTACCGCATCGCCCCAACAGGCGCAGGCAGTGCACGCGCTATTGCGCACGTACCTTCGCAAGCGGGATGCCGTCATCGGTGACGGCATGCGCATACTATATGGCGGCAGCGTGAAACCGGACAATGCGGCGGAACTGTTCGCCATGCCGGACATTGACGGTGGCCTGATTGGCGGCGCGTCCCTGAACGCGGACGCCTTTCTCGCCATCTGCCGTGCCGCCGGTTGACGGAAACCCGGGACGCGTTCCCGTTAGCCGGCGGGCACCACAAGAGAGGACCTGATGGGACAGATCATCCTGGCAATACACGTTCTGATTGCTGTTGTACTGGTTGTGCTGGTGCTGCTGCAGCACGGCAAGGGCGCCGATGCGGGCGCGGCCTTCGGTAGCGGGGCATCGGCAACCGTATTCGGGGCGCGCGGCTCGGCATCCTTCCTCACCAGGGTGACGGCAATGCTCGCTGCCGGTTTCTTTCTCACCAGCCTGACGCTGGCAATGCTGGCGGCACGTCATGCCGGACCGGGCAGCGTGGTGGAACGAGTCGGCGATGAATCGCCCGTGACCGAGGAGCGGGCGCCGGCGGCGCCGGCTGAAGAGGACGTCGACGACGAGATGGCGCCGCCGCCGCCGGAAGACTGATCGCCCGCTTCCGGAACCGCAATTCATCGACCGAAAGGATCGCCTGCGCCGCTGCGCGGGGGCAATGCCGTGCGCGAGCCGGTTGGAGCGTCCCTGGCGCTTGCCGTGGTGGGGTGGGGTTGCTAGACTCAGCCGCGCTTACCGGGATCCAGCCCGGACCACGTGCGGATGTGGTGGAACTGGTAGACACGCTGTCTTGAGGGGGCAGTGGCGAAAGCCGTGCCGGTTCGAGTCCGGCCATCCGCACCATATGCCTACAGAGTGGGATGTGTTTCTGTAGGTGTATGTTTTTTAAGGTTTTTCCCTCGACGTATTCTTGACGCTGTCTGCTGCGACGCACTATACTCTCGTGCGCAACAGCCCGGGGCCCGGGCGCGGTTGCGTTTCCGGGTCGCATAAGGATGCGCGCATGCTAGAGCAATACCTGCCAATCCTGCTGTTCATCCTGATCGGCCTGGGGCTCGGTCTGGCGCTGATTATCGTCGGCTTCGTGCTGGGGCCGAGTAATCCCAATGCCGAGAAGCTCTCTCCCTACGAATGCGGATTCGAAGCGTTCGAGGATTCGCGCATGCGCTTTGACGTGCGCTACTACCTGGTGGCGATACTGTTCATCATTTTCGATCTCGAGATCGCTTTCCTGTTTCCATGGGCCGTCGCGCTGGATGACGTCGGCCTGTTCGGCTTCGCGTCCATGGGCGTGTTCCTGGTCATCCTGCTGATCGGATTCCTGTACGAGTGGAAGAAGGGGGCCCTGGAATGGGAGTAGAAGGTGTACTCGAAAAGGGCTTTGTCACAACTTCCGCGGACAAGCTGATCAACTGGGCGCGGACCGGTTCCATGTGGCCCATGACCTTCGGTCTGGCCTGCTGCGCGGTCGAAATGATGCACGCCGGCGCCGCCCGTTACGACATGGACCGCTTCGGCATCGTCTTCCGGCCCAGTCCGCGGCAGTCGGACGTGATGATCGTGGCCGGGACCCTCTGCAACAAGATGGCGCCCGCCCTGCGCAAGGTCTACGACCAGATGTCCGATCCCAAGTGGGTGATTTCCATGGGTTCCTGCGCCAATGGTGGCGGCTATTACCACTATTCCTATGCGGTGGTGCGCGGTTGCGACCGCATCGTGCCGGTGGATGTCTACGTGCCGGGTTGTCCGCCTACGGCGGAAGCGCTGCTCTACGGCATCGTCCAGTTGCAGAACAAGATTCACCGCACCAATACCATCGCCCGCTGAGTTCGGGACGGAGAGGACCGGCCATGTCAGAGGACCGCAAGCTGCTGGCAGAGCGCGTCACGGAGGTCTTTGGAGAACGTCTGACCTCCACGGAAGTCGCCGCCGACATGGTGGCCGTCGAGGTGCCGGCCACGCATCTGTTCGAGGTGATGCAGGGGCTGCGCGACGAGTCATTCGGCTTCCATCAGCTCACCGATCTCTGCGGTGTCGATTATGCCGCCTACGGCCAGGATGAGTGGATAACCGAGCGGGCCACCGATTCCGGCTTCTCCCGGGGCGTGCGTGGCAACAGTTTTGCCCGTCTGGGGCTGACCGGCATCTACGGAATCGACAGTGTCACCGTGAACACCGGACGCCGGTTTGCGGTTGTCTATCACCTGCTTTCAATCAGGGCAAACCAGCGTTTGCGGGTGCGTGTCTATTGCGAGGACGACGACTTTCCCATGGTCGATTCAGTGGTTCCGGTGTGGGCCGGGGCCAACTGGTTCGAGCGCGAGGCGTTCGACCTCTACGGCATCATCTTCGACGGTCATCCCGATCTGCGCCGCCTGCTCACCGACTACGGCTTCGTGGGGCATCCCTTCCGCAAGGACTTCCCGCTGATCGGCAATGTCGAGGTCCGATACAACGAAGAGAAGGGGCGGGTGGTCTACGAGCCGGTCTCCATTGAGCCGCGCGTGCTGGTGCCGCGCGTGATCAGGCATGACAGTCGCTACGTGGACCGGCTCGCCGAAGGGGATGCCGACGATGGCTGATATCCGCTCCTACACCATGAATTTCGGCCCGCAGCACCCCGCGGCCCACGGCGTGCTTCGGCTGGTGCTGGAAATGGAGGGCGAGGTGATCCGCCGTGCCGACCCTCATGTAGGGTTGCTGCACCGTGCTACCGAGAAGCTCGCCGAGAGCAAGCCGTTTAATCAGAGCATCGGCTACATGGACCGGCTCGATTACGTGTCCATGATGTGCAACGAGCATGGCTACGTGCTCGCGATCGAGAAGCTGCTGGGCATTCATCCGCCGAAACGGGCCCAGTACATCCGCGTCATGTTCGACGAGATCACCCGCATCCTCAATCACCTGATGTGGCTGGGCGCGCATGGGCTGGATGTGGGCGCGATGACGGTCTTCCTGTTCTGCTTCCGTGAACGCGAAGACCTGATGGACGTTTACGAGGCGGTGTCCGGAACCCGCATGCATGCCACCTATTACCGGCCCGGCGGCGTATATCGGGATCTGCCTGACCGCATGCCGCAGTATGAGCCGTCGCAGTTCCGTAGCAGTCGCGACCTGGAACGCCTGAATGCCGCGAGGCAGGGCTCCCTGCTGGATTTCATTGATGATTTCTGCAAGCGCTTCCCCGGTTGCGTGGACGAGTATGAAACCCTTCTCACCGACAACCGTATCTGGAAGCAGCGCCTGGTGGGCATCGGCGTGGTCAGCCCCGAGCGTGCCCAGGAACTGGGCTTCACCGGACCCATGCTGCGCGGCTCCGGCGTGGAATGGGATCTGCGCCGCAAGCAGCCCTATGAAGTCTACGACGAGGTTGATTTCGCCATTCCCGTGGGCACCAACGGCGACTGCTACGACCGTTACCTGGTGCGGGTCGAGGAAATGCGCCAGTCCTGCCGCATCATCAGCCAGTGCGTGGACTGGCTGCGCCGGAATCCGGGTCCGGTGATGGTGGACGACCACAAGGTCGTGCCACCCACCCGCGAGGAGATGAAGGACGACATGGAATCCCTCATCCACCACTTCAAGCTGTTTACCGAGGGGTACTGCGTTCCGGAAGGCGAGGTGTATGCAGCGGTGGAGGCGCCNAAGGGGGAGTTCGGCTGCTACCTCATCTCCGACGGCGCCAACAAGCCCTACCGGGTAAAAGTCCGGGCCCCTGGCTTCCCGCACCTGGCGGCCATGGACGAAATGGCCAACGGCCACATGCTGGCCGATGTGGTCGCCCTGATCGGAACCCAGGACATCGTATTCGGGGAGATCGACCGTTGAGTATCGAAGAGCATGCGGACACGCCTCTGAAGCCGGGGCTGCGGGCGGAAATCGACGCCTGGGTGGCCAAGTTCCCGCCCGAGGGCAAGCGCTCCGCCGTTATTCCGGCCCTGCACGTGGTCCAGAACGCCAATGGCGGCTACCTCACCGAGGAGTTGATGCGCGCGGTGGCGGACTACCTGGAACTCCCGCACACGGCGGTGTACGAAGTGGCGACCTTCTACACCATGTTCGACACCGCTCCGGTGGGGCGGCACAAGGTCAATATCTGTACCAATATATCCTGCATGCTGATGGGTTCGGACGCCATTGTGGAGCACTGCGAGAAAAGACTCGGCATTCGTCTTGGCGAGACCACGCCGGACAGGCGCATCACCCTCAAGGTGGAGGAGGAATGCCTGGCGGCCTGTGTCGGCGGTCCGATGATGGTGGTGGACGGGCATTACTACACGCAGCTCACACCGGAAAAGGTGGACGAGATCCTGGACAACCTGGAGTGACCCATGGCCAATGAGGTCTGCTACACGACCATGGCGTACGACACGCCCTGGAGCCTCGAGACCTACCTCGACACCGGGGGATACCAGGCGTGGAAGAAGATTCTGGCCGAGAAGACCCCGCCTGAGGAGATCATCGACAGCGTCAAGAAGTCCGGCTTGCGCGGTCGTGGCGGTGCCGGCTTCTCCACGGGGCTGAAGTGGAGCTTCATGCCGCGCAATGCGCCCGGCACCAGGTATCTGCTGTGCAATTCCGACGAATCGGAGCCCGGCACCTGCAAGGACCGGGATATCCTGCGTTTCAACCCGCATGCGCTGATCGAGGGCATGGCCATTGCCGCCTATTCAATGGGCGCGACCGTGGGTTACAACTACCTGCGCGGCGAATTTCATCACGAGCCCTTCGAGCGCATGGAGCATGCCCTGAAGGAGGCCTACGACGCTGGCCTGCTGGGCAAGGACATCCAGGGCTCGGGCATCGACTTCGACCTCTACAACCACTACGGTGCGGGCGCCTACATCTGCGGCGAGGAGTCGGCGCTGATGGAGTCGCTGGAGGGCAAGAAGGGGCAGCCGCGCTACAAGCCGCCGTTCCCCGCGCAGTTCGGTCTCTATGGCCGGCCCACCACCATCAACAACACGGAAACCCTGGCTTCCGTGCCCGCCATCATGCGCGAGGGCTGGGAGTGGTTCCTCGATCTGGGCGTGCCCAACAACGGCGGCACCAAGATCTTCTGCATGTCGGGCCACGTGGAAAATCCCGGCAATTTCGAGGTTGCGCTGGGGACACCGTTCCGTGACCTGCTGGACATGGCCGGCGGGGTGCGTGCCGGCCGCAGGCTCAAGGCCGTGATTCCGGGCGGCTCGTCCATGCCCGTGGTGCCCGCTGAGACCATGCTGGAACTGAACATGGACTACGACAGCCTGGCCGGCGCCGGTTCGGCACTGGGGTCCGGCGGCGTGATCGTGATGGACGAAACCACCGACATGGTAAAGGCCATCTGCCGAATCAGCCGCTTCTACTATGCCGAGTCATGCGGCCAATGCACGCCGTGTCGCGAAGGCACCGGCTGGATGTACCGGGTACTGCGCAGGATCGTGGCCGGTCAGGGTCGCCCCGAGGACCTCGAGTTGCTTCGGGCGGCGGCCGGGCAGATTGCCGGGCACACCATCTGCGCCTTCGGCGAGGCCGCGGCATGGCCGGTGCAGAGTTTCCTCAAGCACTACCGCCACGAATTCGAATACTACATCGAGCACAAGCGCTCGATGGTTGACGGGGCCGCAGGAGCCGCTGCATGAGCGAAAACGCCGAAGCCACCGGTCCGGCACTGGTCACGATCGAGGTCGACGGGGTCGAGATGCAGGCGCCCAAGGGCTCCATGATCATCGAGGCCACCGATCGTCATGGCATCGACGTGCCGCGTTTCTGCTACCACCGCAAGCTGTCCATTGCGGCCAACTGCCGGATGTGCCTGGTGGACGTGGAAAAGGCGCCGAAGCCGTTGCCGGCCTGCTCCACGCCGGTGACCGACGGCATGAAGGTCAGCACCCGCTCGGAGCGCGCGCTCAAGGCGCAGAAGGGCGTGATGGAGTTCCTGCTCATCAACCATCCGCTGGACTGCCCCATCTGTGATCAGGGCGGTGAGTGCGAACTGCAGGACCTGGCCTTGGGGTATGGTCGCGGGGTTTCACGCTTCAGCGAGCGCAAGCGGGTGGTCAAGGACGAGAACCTGGGTCCGCTGATCGCCAGCGAGATGACCCGTTGCATCCACTGCACACGCTGCGTGCGGTTCCTGGAAGAGGTGGCCGGCACCCGTGAACTGGGCGGCATGTACCGTGGCGAGCATCTGGAGATCTCCACCTACGTCGGCCACGGCGTGCACTCCGAGATGTCCGGCAACATCATCGACCTGTGCCCGGTGGGGGCGCTCACATCCAGGCCCTACCGTTTCACCGCGCGCGCCTGGGAGATGCTCAGTCATCCCTCCGTCTCGCCCCATGACAGCGTCGGTTCCAACCTGGAGATCCATCACGTGCGCGGCAGTATCAAGCGCGTGGTGCCCGGCGAGAACGACTCCGTCAATGAATGCTGGCTCGCCGACCGCGACCGCTTCGGTTACCAGGGCGTTTACAGTGACGACCGCCTGGCCCGACCCATGATCCGGGGCGAGTCCGGCTGGGAGGAAACCGATTGGGAGCTGGCCCTGGAGGAGGTGGTCCGCCAGTTGCGTGGCGTGGTCGACGGCCACGGCGCCGACGCGCTGGGCGCCCTGGTTGCCGGCAATGCCACCCTCGAGGAACAGTACCTGCTGGGCCGGCTGGCACGGGGTCTGGGAACCGCCAACATCGACAGCCGCTTGCGGCAGTCGGACTTCTCCGACCAGGATCGGCGCCCCCCGTTCCCGTGGCTGGGCCTTGCCCTCGAGGATCTGGAGCGGCAAAAGGCGGTGCTGTTTGTCGGCGGCAACCCGCGCGCCGACCAGCCCATCATCAATCATCGCCTGCGCAAGGCGGTCAAGGCGGGTGCCAGGGTCAGCTATATCAATCCGCAACGGCATGAATTCAATTACCGGNCCGATCAGCACGTGGTCGTGCCGTCGGCGATGGTCAGGGAACTGGCGCTGATTGCCGCCGCCCTACTGGATCTGACCGGCGGTGAAGCTCCCGGCGGACTGGACACGCTGCGTGACGGCGCCAAGCCCGGCGAGACGCACAAGGCGCTTGCAAAGGAACTGCGCGATGCCGGGCGCGGCGCGGTGCTGCTCGGCAGCCTTGCCGAATGCCATCCGCAGGCCTCGGCTTTGCGCGCCCTGGCTGCGCTGATCGGGAAACATGCGGACGTAGCGCACGGCGTCATTCCGGAAGCGGCGAACCTGGCCGGTGCCTGGCTGGCCGGCGCGGTGCCGCATCGACAGGCGGGCGGCATCCCGGAGAAGATCCCCGGCCTCGACGCCCGGGACATGCTCGAGCAGCCCCGCAAGGGCTACCTCCTTCTTGGCCTGGAACCCGAACTGGACTGCGCGGACGGTGCGGCCGCAATGGCGGCGCTGCGGCAGGCCGAGACGGTGATCTGCATGACACCGTTCGTCACCGGGTCCATGCTTGACTACGCCACGGTGCTTTTGCCGGTGGCCGCATTCGGTGAGACGTCCGGCACCTTTGTCAGTGCCGAGGGGCGCTGGCAGGCGTTCCCCGGTGTTGCCCAACCCGTGGGCGAGGCCCGGCCGGGCTGGAGGCTGCTGCGCGTGCTGGGCAACCTGCTGGAGCTTGACGGTTTCGACTACAACGCCTGCGACGAGATCGGTGCCGAAGTGGAGAGGCTCTGCGAGAGCGTGCAGCCCGCGGCCGTGAGCGAATGGCGTGTGCCGCCGGTGGTCCGGCCGGAAAAGGGCATGCAGCGGATTGGAGCGGTGCCCATGTATGCCGTGGACAGTGTGGTTCGCCGCGCCGCCGCCCTCCAGCAGACGCCGCAGGCCACGGATATCAGCGTGGGTTTGCATCCTTCCGATGCGGCGGCGCTCAACCTGGCGGACGCCGAGTGGGTAGAGGTCCGCTTGCGCGGCAACAGCGTCCGGCTGCCGCTGCGGATAGACGATTCGGTGGCGAAAGGCGCCGTTTCGGTGCCTTCCGGATTGCGGGAGACAGCGGCGTTGGGCCCGATGTTTGGAGCGCTTTCGCTGAAGCGTGCATGACATGCGTGTCCGCTGCCGCGGGCAGCGGATCGGTATGGACAACGGACCAGCAGTGGCGCCCGATCGAGGCCGCGCCATATCTGGCTGGGCATGAATGGAGTTGCAACAGACGCATGGATCAACTCATGGAACTGGCCTGGATCCTGACCAAGATCGTCGCGATCGTTGGTCCGTTGATTCTTGCCGTAGCCTATCTGACCTATGCCGAACGCAAGATCATCGGCTGGATCCAGAACCGCAACGGCCCCAACCGTGTCGGTCCGCTGGGTCTGCTGCAGCCGTTTGCGGACGTGTTCAAGCTGCTGTTCAAGGAAGTGGTGCTGCCGGCCAATGCCAACCGTTTCCTGTTCATCGTCGCCCCCATGCTCTCGCTGATGCCGGCACTGGCGGCCTGGGCCGTGATCCCCTTCGGCGAAGGCATGGTGCTGGCGGATATCAACGCCGGACTGCTGTACGTGCTGGCCATGACCTCGCTGGGCGTGTATGGCGTGATCCTGGCCGGCTGGGCCGCCAACTCCAAGTATTCCATGCTTGGCGCCATGCGCTCGGCGGCGCAGATCGTCTCCTACGAGATTGCCATGGGTTTTGCCCTGGTCGGCGTGCTGATGGCGGCGGGCACCCTGAACATGACCGGTATCGTCCAGTCCCAGGCTGGTCCCATCTGGAACTGGTTCTGGCTGCCGCTGCTGCCATTGTTCATGGTGTACTGGATTTCCGGTGTGGCCGAGACCAACCGTGCGCCGTTCGACGTGGCGGAGGGCGAGTCGGAGATCGTTGCCGGCTTCCATGTCGAGTACTCCGGCGTCGCCTTCGCCGTATTCTTCCTCGCCGAATACGCGAACATGATCCTGATTTCGGGCCTTGCTGTGATCATGTTCATGGGGGGGTGGTATTCGCCGTTTCACGGCTTGCCGCTGCTCGGGCCGATGTTCGACCTCGTTCCGGGCATGGTCTGGTTCGTGCTGAAGGTGGCGTTTTTCCTGTACCTCTATCTCTGGTTCAGGGCCACGTTCCCGCGTTACCGCTATGACCAGATCATGCGCCTGGGATGGAAGGTGCTGATTCCGGTGACCGTGGTCTGGCTGGTGGTACTGGCCGGCATGATACTCGGCAGCCTCGGCCCCTGGTTCAACTGATGGGTAGTGCGATGAATGCGATCCGCGATTTTCTCCGCACGTTCCTTCTCTGGGAGTTGCTGCTGGGCCTGCGCCTGACCGGGAAGCACCTGTTCCGGCGCAAGGTCACCATCCAGTATCCGGAGGAGAAGGCGCCGCAGTCGCCGAGGTTCCGCGGACTCCACGCCCTGCGGCGGTATCCCAACGGCGAGGAGCGTTGCATTGCCTGCAAGCTCTGCGAGGCGGTCTGCCCGGCGCTCGCCATCACCATCGAATCCGAACAGCGCGAGGACGGTACCCGGCGCACCACGCGCTACGACATCGATCTGTTCAAGTGCATTTATTGCGGCTTCTGCGAAGAGTCCTGTCCGGTGGACTCGATCGTCGAAACCCGCATCCATGAATACCACATGGAAGACCGCAGCGAGCGCATCATCACCAAGCAGCAGTTGCTGGCGGTCGGGGACAAGCACGAGCAACAACTGGCGGCGGATCGCGCCGCCGACGCACCCTACCGTTGACGGGTTCGTCGGCGCCCTCCGGCGTGTGAATTGTCTGCAGCCGCGGACGGGGTTCCGGCGGATGCAGTGACAGGGGCACATTCGTGATTACACAGTTCGTCTTCTACGTCTTTGCCGCAGTGCTGCTATTCGCGGCGACCATGGTCATCACCGCGCGCAATCCCGTGCATGCAGCCATGTACCTGGTGCTGGCGTTCTTCAACAGCGCCGTGCTGTGGATCATGGCGGGGGCGGAATTCCTGGGGATCGTGCTGGTCCTCGTGTACGTCGGCGCGGTCATGGTGCTGTTCCTGTTCGTGGTCATGATGCTGGATATCAATCTCGCCAGGATCCGCGAAGGGTTCGTCC
>SL_3KL_010_SEDDRAFT_10006087_pt1 | contig 10804 bp, 8 predicted proteins | sample SodLakKL_010_SED_2_FD_10381 | JGI IMG/M metagenome (IMG submission 10381)
CCCGCCGGCGCGGCCCTGGCGGTGGACCGGGCCATCTTCTCCCGGGCCATGACCGAGGCAGTGGAGGCCCACCCCCGGATCCAGGTGGTGCGGGAAGAGGTCACCCGNCTTCCCGACGGGCCCGCCGTCATCGCCACCGGTCCCCTCACATCCGACGCCCTCTCCACCTCCATCCGGGAGGCGCTGGGGGGCGAAGGGCTCGCCTTCTTCGACGCCATCGCCCCCATCGTGGAGCGGGAGTCGCTGGACGAGTCGGTGGTCTTCGCCCAGGGCCGCTGGGGCCAGGACGCCGACTACCTGAACTGCCCCATGTCGGAGGAGGAGTACNACGGCTTCATCGACGCCCTGGCCTCTGCCGACGTCCANCAGAGCCACTACGACTGGGACGCCGTTCCCTACTTCGAGGGGTGCCTCCCCATCGAGGTCATGGTGGCCCGAGGTCGGGAGACCCTCCGATTCGGGCCCATGAAGCCCATCGGGCTCCAGGACCCCCGCACCGGGGAGCGCCCCCACGCCGTGGTGCAGCTCCGCCGGGAAGACCGGGCGGGGCAGATGTGGAACCTGGTGGGGTTCCAGACCCGTCTGCGCATCGGCGAGCAGAAGCGGGTGTTCCGCATGATCCCCGGGCTCGCCGACGCCGAGTTCCTCCGCTTCGGATCCATTCACCGGAACTCCTACCTCAACTTCCCGGCTCACCTCACCGCCCACGGCTCCCTCCGGGACCGACCCGATCTCATCTTTGCCGGGCAGCTCACCGGGGTGGAGGGATACACCGAATCGGCGGCCTCCGGCATCCTGGCGGGCCTGAACCTCCACCGCATCCTGGACGGATTGGACCCGGTGCTTCCGCCGCCCACCACCATGCTGGGCGCCCTCTACCGCTACATGCGGGAGGCGGATCCGGAGCACTTCCAGCCCATGAACTCCAACTGGGGGTTGGTGGATCCGCTCCAGAAGCGGATCAGGAACAAGCGGGAGAAGCGGGAACGGCTGGGCGAGCGTGCGGGCCGGGACTTCCGTGCCTGGATGGAGAGGGAGGGGGTAACGGGCCGCGTCGGCGCTTCTGAGCCCGGTGAGCCGGGGGCGCCCTGGAGCGGGGCCGGAGGGGCGGCGGCGCCATCCCCCCGGGGCGACCAGGAGCCGGAGCACCCCCATGCCCTGGCCCCGGTGCCCACGGCACCCTGACGGCATCCATGGCCCAGGCACCTCCTGACCCTCAGCCCCTGGTGGAGGGGTTCCTTCGTCATCTCGCCGATGAGCGTGGGCTCTCGCCCCACACCGTCGCCGCCTACCGAAAGGATCTCACCGACCTTCAGGCCTTCCTCACCGGGTACTACGGGACTCCGGACTGGGGGTGGCACCATGTGGATCGGCTCACCCTCCGGAGCTTCCTGGGGTGGGGGCACCGGAAGGGGCTCTCCCGGTCCACCCTGTCCCGGAAGCTCTCGGCGGCTCGGACCTTCTTCCGCTTCCTCCACCGGGAGGAGGCGCTGGAGGGAAATCCGGCCCGCTCCCTGCGCGGTCCCCGCCGTGGTCGCACCCTCCCGGCCCATCTCCGGCCTCAGGGAGTGGAAGCGCTCTTCGAAGCGGCCGAGAACCGGGCGGCGGAGAACACGCTGCGGGGCACCCGCCTCCTGGGGATGCTGGAGCTCCTCTACGGGAGCGGACTCCGCCTATCGGAGCTCCACGGGTTGGACCTGCCTGCCGTGGATCTCATGGGGGATCAGGTGAAGGTGCTGGGGAAGGGGAGGAAGGAACGGATCGTTCCCATCACCCGTGCCGCAGCCCGGGCCATTCGTCGCTATCTTCCGAGGAGGGAAGAGACGGGGGCAGATCCGCATCGGGGGCCGCTCCTGGTGAACCAGAGCGGGAGTCGTCTCTCGCGCCGGTCCATCCAGTTGGAGGTGCGTCGCCTCCTGGAGAGCTGCGGCGAGGGATCGGAGGCCTCGGTCCACTCGCTTCGCCACTCCTTCGCCACCCACCTTCTGGACGAAGGGGCGGACCTCATGGCGGTGAAGGAGCTACTTGGACACGCCTCTCTCTCCACGACCCAGATCTACACCCACACCTCCCGGGAGCGACTCCGGCGGGTGTATCGGGAGGCGCACCCCCGGGGGTGACCCGGGGTTGAACACTCAACCGAAGGAGCCTGATGAGCGAAGGGAGGAAGGTCCGGGCCACCACCGTGCTGGCGGTCCGCCGAGACGGATCCGTGGCCATGGGGGCCGACGGACAGGTGACCATGGGAGACACCGTGGTGAAGGGGACGGCCACCAAGGTCCGGAAGCTGAAGGGCGACCGGATCCTGGCCGGGTTCGCCGGCAGCGTTGCCGACGCCTTCACCCTCTTCGGCAAGCTGGAAGAGAAGCTGGAGCGCTACCCCGGCAACCTGACCCGGGCGTGCGTAGAGCTGGCGAAGGAGTGGCGCATGGATCGCTACCTGCGCCGTCTCGACGCGCTGCTCCTGGTGGCGGACCGCAACCACCTCTTCCTGGTGAGCGGCGACGGGAACGTGCTCGAGCCCGATGAGGATGTGGCCGCCATCGGCTCCGGGGGCTCCTTTGCCCTTGCGGCGGCCCGGGCGCTCCGGCGCCGGACCGAGCTGTCGTCCGCCGAGATCGTCCGGGATGCCCTGGGGATCGCCGCCGACATCTGTATCTATACGAACCACCAGATCTCCCTGGTGGAGCTGGCTGAGGAGAACGCATGAGCGAGAGTGCCACCACCACCCCAACCGCCGCTGAGTCCCCTCCACCCGAGTCGCTGAAAGCCCCGGCCACCGATGGTGCCGACGGGGAGGACTGGCTCGATGAACTCACCCCGCGGCAGATCGTCCGTGAGTTGGACCGCTACATCATCGGCCAGACCGAGGCCAAGAAGGCGGTGGCCATCGCCCTCCGCAATCGGTGGCGGAGGCAGCGGGTGGACGACGACATGCGCGATGAGATCCTCCCGAGCAACCTGATCCTCATCGGCCCCACCGGGGTGGGGAAGACGGAGATCGCCCGCCGCCTGGCCCGGCTGGCCGGCGCGCCCTTCGTCAAGGTGGAGGCATCCAAGTTCACCGAGGTGGGGTACGTGGGGCGGGATGTGGAGTCCATGATCCGGGATCTGGTGGATACGGCCATCAACCTGGTCCGGGCCGAACGGGAAGACGAGGTCCAGGACACCGCCGAGGACATGGCCGAAGAGCGGCTCCTGGACCTTCTCCTTCCTCCTGTGTCCGGCGCCGGTCCGGCTCCGGGCCGCCGGGGAGCGACCGCGGCCGGCGGCTCCCCCCTGGGGCGGGTCGAAACGGTCCGGCGACCCGCCGGAGCCGGCACCCGTCCGGTCATCGACCCCGACGAGTTCCCGGAGGAGGACGAGCCCACCGGGGCCCGGGAAGAGAAGGGCACGGAGGGCGCCGCTCGGCGGGGTGGGCCCCGCACCGTCTTCGTGGCGGGCCCCAGCGGGGTGCAGGCCACCACCCGGGATGAAGAGGATTCCGGGGCCGGGGCGGACGACGACGGCGGAGCCGAGGCAGTGGAGGGGGGAGCCGCCGAGGGCAGATCCTCCGCCGGCACCCACCGGCGGGAGCCCCCCCGGGAGGAGCTGACCCTGGAGGAACGGCGGGCCCGGACCCGGGAGAAGCTCCGGCGCCTGCTCAGGGACGGGAAGCTCGAGGACAGGATGGTGGAGATCGAGGTGGACCAGAGCCCCAATCTCGACAACATGATGATCCCCATGGGGATGGAGGGGGTGGACCACAGCTTCACCGATATGCTGCAGGAGATGCTCCCAAAGCGGACCAAGCAGCGTACGGTGAAGGTGTCGGAGGCCCGCCGCATCCTCATCCAGGAGCAGCTCGACCGGCTGGTGGACATGGACGAGGTCATCAACGAGGCCCTCTACCGCACCGAGGAGTCGGGGATCGTCTTCCTGGACGAGATCGACAAGGTGGCCGGGGAGCGGGGCGGGGCGGGCCCAGATGTGAGTCGGGAAGGCGTCCAGAGGGATCTTCTGCCTGTGGTGGAGGGCTCGAACGTCCAGACCAAGTACGGACTCGTGCGCACCGACCACATCCTCTTCATTGCCGCCGGCGCCTTCCACGTCTCCAAGCCCTCGGACCTGATCCCCGAGCTCCAGGGGCGCTTCCCCATCCGGGTGGAGCTCAAGTCGTTGGACGAGAGCGACTTCGTGCGGATCCTGAAGGAACCCCAGAACGCCCTCCCGGCCCAGTATCGGGCCATGGTGGAGACGGAAGGGGCTTCCCTTGAGTTCACCGACGAGGGGATCGAGGAGGTGGCCCGGATCGCCGCCCGCCTGAACGACCGTATGGAGAACATCGGCGCCCGCCGCCTGCAGACCGTCATGACCACCCTTCTGGAAAGCGTCCTCTTCGACCTCCCGGACGAGGTGGGAGGCGCTGTGGTCATCGATGCCGACTATGTCCGCCGGGAACTCTCCTCCATCGTGGAGGATGAGGATCTGCGGAAGTACATCCTCTGACCTCTCCCTGGAGCCGCCCTGTGACCGCCGTCGCCCCTCCTGCTCCCGCTGCGTCTTCCGTGCGCCACTTCCGGACGCTNCGGGACCTGAGCCCGTCCGAACTCCGGGACCTCCTGGTCCTGGGAGAGCGGTTGGCCCGAAGGCTCCCCCCAGAACCCGATCCCCAGCCCCTGGCCAGGCGCAGCGTGGCCCTCATCTTCCAGAAGAATTCCACCCGGACCCGGGTGTCTTTCGAGGTGGGGGTACACCAGCTGGGGGGACTTCCCATCTTCCTCTCCCAAGCCGACACCCAGATGGGACGGGGCGAGCCCCTCCGGGACACGGCCCGGGTCCTCTCCGGGTACGTGGATGCCATCATGATCCGGACCTTCCATCAGGAGACGGTGGAGGAGTTGGCCCGCTTCTCCCGGGTGCCGGTGGTGAACGGCCTCACGGACCTCTACCACCCTTGCCAGCTCCTGGCCGACCTCCTGACCATCCAGCAGGAGTTCGGGCGCGACCGGTGGAGCGACCTGCGGGTGGCCTGGTTCGGAGACGGGAACAACATGGCCAACTCGTGGCTGAACGCGGCGGCCATGCTGGGCTTCGAGCTCCGACTGGCGGTGCCCGAGGGGTTCGATCCGGACCCGGACACCCTGGCTCGGGCTCGGAGCGAGACGACGGTGGTCCTCACCCGGGATCCCCGGGAGGCGGCCCGGGGCGCCCACGTCCTCAACACCGATGTGTGGGCGTCCATGGGCCAGGAGGAGGAGGCGGAGGAGCGGATGGCCCACTTCCGCCCCTTCCAGGTGGAGGGGGACCTCATGGACCTGGCAGACCCGGACGCCATCTTCCTCCACTGCCTCCCGGCGCACCGAGGCGAGGAGGTCACCGAGGAGGTGCTGGAGGGTCCCCGGTCCCGCATCTTCCAGGAGGCGGAGAACCGCCTCCACGCCCAGAAGGCCCTCCTGGTGCACCTTCTGTCCGGCGCAGGCATCCACGGAGCTGCCGCCGGCCCCGATCCCTCCATCGGCTGAGCCCCGGCCACGGCCCCTCACCCTTCCACCCATCAATCGGACGACGACACCGCATGAGCGATTCCCTCGAAGTCTCGCCCCTGGACACGGAGCACCAGGTCCTGAAGGCCCGGATGGTCCCCTTCGCCGGGTTCCGCATGCCCATCCACTATCCCACCGGGATCCAGGCGGAGCACAGGGCGGTGCGCGAGGGGGTGGGGATCTTCGATGTCTCCCACATGGGCGAGTTCCAGATCGAGGGGCGCGACGCTCTGGCCCTGGTCCGGAAGGTGGCGGTGAATGACGCCGGTCGGCTCGCCCTGGGTCAGGCCCAGTACTCGGCTCTGTGCGCCGAGGACGGCACCGTCATCGACGACCTCCTGGTGTACCGGTTGGCGGACGACGGCTTCCTCTTGGTNGTGAACGCATCGAACCGGAAGGAAGACCTGGATTGGATCCGGAGCCACTCCCGGAAGATGGATGTGAAGATCCAGGACCGCTCCGCCGCTACGGCGCTTGTGGCGCTCCAGGGGCCCAGGGCCCAGGAGATCCTGGCGCCCCTCACCACGGTGGATCTGGATGAGGTGGGCTACTACCGGTTCGCGTCGGGACGGGTCATGGGAGTGGAGTCTCTGGTGGCCCGGACCGGGTACACGGGAGAGGACGGCTTCGAGATCTATCACCCCGCCGACCGGGCCTCCGACGTCTGGCGGGGGATCCTGGAGCAGGGGCGCCGGGAGGGCGTCGTCCCCGCCGGGCTGGGCGCCCGGGATACCCTGCGCTTGGAGGTGGGCTACCCCCTCTACGGGAACGACCTGGGCCGGGAGTACACNGCGCTGGAGTCGGGGCTGGGGTGGATCGTGAAGTTCGACGGGGAGCGNGGCGANTTCGTGGGGCGGGAGGCGCTGGCCCGGGAGAAGGAAGNGGGGCCGAAGCGTCGTCTCACCGGGATCCGTCTGGAGGAGCGCGGCTTCCCCCGGAGCGGCTACCCCCTGGTGGTGGACGGGGAGGAGGTGGGAANCGTCACCTCCGGGACGCTGAGNCCCNCCCTGGAGCAGGGGATTGCCATGGGCTACCTCCCCACCGAGATGGCGGCGCCGGGTACCCGNGTCCATGTCCGGATCCGGAACCGGGATGTGCCGGCGGTGGTGGAGCGCCCGCCCTTCTACAAGGACGGATCAATCCGCAGGTGACCCGAATCCGGAGGAGCGGGGAGTCATGAGTGCCATGATCCTCATCTCGACCCACAGGATCCATATGGCCGGTCGGATCCGGGAGGCCCTTGAGGCCCGGGGCCACCGGGTGGACCTCCTCACGGCCCCGGATCAACTGGATCTGGCTCCGGATCCCCGTCTCCTCATCCTCACCGGGCCGGGCCCGGGACACGATGATGAGCTTCGGGACTGGATCCAAGGGGCCCGAGGGGCGCCCCGCCTCCCCTTCTTCACCCTTCTCCCCGGCGACGACGGGGTGGCCCGGGGTCGCGCCCTCGGCGCCGACGAGGCCTTCCCCGAGCGGGTGGACCCGGAGGAGGTGGCCCGGAGCGCCCATCAGGCCATGGAGAGGGAACGCCTCCGGGGACTCACCGGGATCGTAGGCCGGTCCGAGGCCATGCGGGAGGTGCTCCAGCGGGTGGTGCAGATCGCCCCGGCCCCATCCACCGTCCTCATCACCGGGGAGTCGGGGACGGGGAAGGAGCTGGTGGCCCGGGGAATCCACCTCCTGTCGCCCCGGCGTCCCCGGGCATTTCTGGCGGTGAATGTGGCGGCGCTCTCGGAGGGGCTTCTGGAGAGCGAACTCTTCGGGCACGAGAAGGGCGCCTTCACCGGCGCGGTGGACTCCCGGAAGGGGTTCTTCGAGCTGGCCCATGAGGGATCCCTCTTCCTGGATGAGATCGGGGAGATGCCGCTGGCCACCCAGACCAAGCTCCTCCGGGTGCTGGAGCGGGGCGAGTTCCTCCGGGTCGGGGGTGAGCGGCCCCGGGAGGTGGACGTTCGGATCATCGCCGCCACGAACCGCGACCTCCGGGCCCAGGTGGCGGCGGGAGAGTTCCGCCGGGACCTCTACTACCGGTTGAATGTCCTGGGGATCGAGCTGCCTCCCCTCCGGCGCAGGTCCGAGGACATCCCCGTCCTGGTGGCCCATTTCGTGGAGGAGATCGCCCGGCGGATGGATCGGGCCTTCCCCGGGATCAGCCCCCGGACCATGGCGGTGCTCCAGGCCTACGATTGGCCCGGGAATGTCCGGGAGCTCCGGAATCTGGTGGAGAGCATGGTGGTCCTGGCCCCGGACCGGGTCATCGAACCGGAAGATCTGCCCCGGGAGATCCGCTTTCCCCGGGAGGCTCCCCGGCTTCTGCCGCCTCCCTCGTCGCCGCCCGCCGGTGACCCCCGGGGAGAGGGGCGCCCCGGCGGCCTGGGGCGGCGGGAGCGGGCGGCGCTTCTCGGCCTCACCGGGCCGGGTGCGGAGGGGATAGCCGGTCCGCCGGCCCCCCGGGGAGGGCGGGAGCGGGGGGATGACCATGGGGCCGCCGCGGCGGGGACCGGGATGGTTCCGTCGGAGGTGGATCCACGGGTACGCCCGGAGCTGGAGCTGGTCTTCCGGACCCTCCTGGACCTCCGGATGGATGTGGACGAGCTCCGCCGGGAGTTCGAAGCCTACCGGGAGGAGACGGAGGAGCGCCTGGATGATCCCTTCGCCCGAAGCTGGGCCCTCCCGGGGCACTCCGGGGTGGAGGTGGGCTATACCCGCAGGCCGGCCCGAGACGAGGAGGTTCCTGAGACCGAGGCGGTTCCTGAGACCGAGGCGGTTTCGGGGGGCAGGGCGGTTTCGGGGGGCGAGGCGGCTTCGGGAGGCAGGACGGTCCCGGAGGAGGATCCTGGCGGGCACCTGGGAGCTGGAGAGGAACCGGCCACCGGCGCAGCCCCGGACCGTGCTCGGCAGATCGGCCAGGATCAGGAGGGCGGATCAGGGGACGGGGGGCGAGCCGGTGACGGCCCGGCTGCGCCTCGCCCGGAGGAAGAGGGTCGCATCGTCTTCCGCCCGGGAATGACCATGGACGAACTGGAGGCCGAAGCCATCCGGTTGACCCTGGCCGAGACGGAGGGGAACCGGAGGGAGGCGGCGGAGCGCCTGGGGATCGGTGAGCGCACCCTCTACCGGAAGATCAAGAAGTACGAGATCCAGGTGTAGGAAAGGGTCCGCCTGGCCTCAGCCCCCCATCCGTCCCCGCTCGGCCTGGACCCGGGGGAGGATCCGTTCCCAACTCCGGTCCCGGACCTCCCGGTACTCCACCTCGAGCCCTCCTGACTCCAGATCCACCTCGCTCGGGAAGGCATAGACCGCCATGAGGGTTTCTCGGGCCGCCACCCGGTGCCTGGACCAGTGGGGAGTCACGGCGCGAATGGCCACCGGTCGGTACCGGAGGCCCCGGCTCACCAGGTTCAGATCTTCCGGTTCGAAGGCCACCTCCACCGACTCGGAGTGGACCGCCACCAGGAAGAGCTGGAAGCTCTCCGTCCCCACCCCGATCCCCTCCCGGAAGATGGCCTCGTGCGCGCCGGCCAGAGCCTGGAGGCGCTCATGGGTATCGGGGGCGGTGGTCTCGATGATCCGCTCCGCCAGGGGCGTGACCCGAAGCTGCAGGTCGCCGCGGCGCAGATACATGGAGATCTCGCTCTGGCGGAGGGAGCCGGAGCGGTCACCCATGGTGGGGGTGGACGGCGCCGTGTCCGGGGCGGGAGCGGCAGAGTCCAGCTCCGCCTGAACCCCAGGGGCGGTGGAGAGGGCCGGGGTGTTGTTCCCGGCGGCCGGCGCCGGGGTGGTACCGGAGTCCGGATCCTGGAGGAGGAGCCCGCACCCGGCGAGGAGCACGGCCAGTCCCGCCAGCCCCGTCACCCCGAGTCCACGGTTCATCCCCGACTCTCCCCCGTGGTGGTTTCGGCGGGCTCCGGATTCCCGTGGTCCCCATCCTCCCCAGGGGCGCCTGCCCCCTCGGAGGAGACGTCTCCCGCAAGCGGAGGGGCCCCCTCCGCACCTCCTCCAGCCCCCGTCTCTGCCTCGGTTAGGAGGGCATCCAGCGCCTCCAGGAGCACGTCCCGTCCCTCTCCCGTCTTGGACGAGAAGGGGATGATCTGCTCAGGATCCAGCCCCAGACGGTCCGGCGCGGCCTTGAGTCGACGGGCCCGTTCGGACCGGGTGAGCTTGTCGATCTTGGTGAGGACCACCACGGCGGGGAGGCCCACCTCCGCCAGATAGCTCAACATCTGAACGTCGGCTGCGGTGGGCGGGTGGCGGACGTCCAGGAGGTGGACCACCGCCAGGGGACCGTCGGCCCGGGCCAGGTAGCCTTCCATGAGATCGGCCCACGACTCCCGCATGGCGCCGGGGACCCTGGCGTACCCGTACCCGGGGAGGTCCACCAGGAAGAACCGGTCGTTCACCCGGAAGAAGTTCACGGCCCGGGTCTTTCCCGGTGTGGCCGAGACGTGGGCGATCTTCTTCCGGGTCCGCTGCAGGAGGGTGTTGATGAGGGACGACTTTCCCACATTGGACCGACCGGCGAAGGCCACCTGCGGGAGGTCCTCGGGGAGGGGCGCTCCCGGGTCCACGATGGTTCCGGCGTACTCCACGCTCCGGATCTTCACGAGTCATCTCCGTGCACTGGTAGGGCAAGGTCCGGGGGCTCTTCCGAGCTCTCGCTTCCTCCCGGAAGGGGCATCCCCGCTCCGAAGGCTGCCTGGATCACCTCATCCATCCCGTAGGCGGGGATGAAGCGGATACTCCGGCCGATCTCCTCCGGGAGCAGCTCCAGGTCCGCGGCGTTGGCGGCGGGGACGACCACCGTGTCCACGCCCATCCGGAGGGCCGCCACGACCTTCTCCCGGATTCCGCCCACCCTGAGCACCCGCCCCCGGAGGGTGATCTCTCCGGTCATGGCCACATCGGGGCGGGTGGGGACCCCGGTGAGGGCCGAGACCAGGGCGGCGGCGATGGTCACCCCCGCCGACGGGCCGTCCTTGGGTGTGGCACCCTCGGGGATGTGGATATGTACATCCACCTCCCGGTGGAAGTTCGGCCGGAGTCCCAGGACCCGGGCCCGGGAGCGGGCGAAGGTGAAGGCGGCGGCGGCCGATTCCTTCATGACCTCGCCCAGCGTCCCGGTGAGCTGGATGGCTCCCTCGCCCGGGGTCACCGCCACCTCCACCTCCAGGGTCTCACCGCCCACCGGGGTCCAGGCCAGCCCGGTGGCGATCCCCACCCGGTCGCCGCTCCTCTCTCCCGGCTCCCGCCGGTGGCGCGGCGGCCCCAGGAGCTCCGGC
>SL_3KL_010_SEDDRAFT_10006088_pt1 | contig 10803 bp, 9 predicted proteins | sample SodLakKL_010_SED_2_FD_10381 | JGI IMG/M metagenome (IMG submission 10381)
CTAGTGTCCCTTAACGCAAGTTCGCACCGTTTCAGCGTGTCCTGCGGAGCCTCTGGCAAGGCGCGACTCGCCGGGAATGGCCGTAGCCCTTGCCAAGAGGGGCGGCGCCGGTTACCCCAAATGCTATCAGTCATTCGTTATCAGATAACAGATAACCGGCCCATTACCTTTCACCGCCTCAACGCATCAATCGCCCACCTCGGTCGCACCGCGATTTTCCCATCCGTGGTCGCCTCCGCGCGTCGATACCAGCCGGCAAACGCGATCATCGCCCCGTTGTCGGTGCACAGTTTCAGGTCGGGATAGTACACCTGGCCGGGCAGTGTCATGTCGAGTTTTTCGCGCAGGCGCCGGTTGGCGCTGACGCCGCCGGCGATGACCAGCCGCTCCATGCGGGTTTCCTTGAGTGCGCGTCGGCACTTGATAGCCAGGGTGTCGACCACTGCCTGCTGGAAACCGGCGGCAATGTGCCGGTAGTCCGATTCGTTGACCTGCGCCACCAGTTGGCGGGTATGGGTCTTGAGGCCGGAAAAACTGAAATCCAGGCCGGGACGATTGGTCATGGGGCGCGGGAAATCGAAGCGTGCCGGATCGCCGCGTTCGGCCAGGCAGGCGACTTCCGGGCCGCCGGGATAGCCCAGCCCCATCAGGCGCGCGGTCTTGTCGAAGGCCTCGCCGGCGGCATCGTCGAGTGTCTCGCCCAGTACCCGGTAGTCGGCGAAGCCTTCCACCGCGACCAGCATGGTGTGGCCGCCGGAGACCAGCAGGGCGACGAACGGAAAGTCTGGCGCCGGTGTCGCCAGCAGCGGTGAGAGCAGGTGACCTTCCATGTGATGCACGGCGATTGCCGGCTTGTCCAGCGCGCTGGCCAGGCCGACGGCGGTCGAGGCGCCGACCAGCAGGGCCCCGGCCAGGCCAGGCCCGGCGGTATAGGCGATGGCGTCGAGTTCGGCCGGTTTCAGATCAGCTTGATCGAGGGCCTCGCGAATCATGGCCGGCAGTTTGCGCACGTGATCGCGCGAGGCCAGTTCCGGGACGACCCCGCCGTAGGTGGCGTGGTCGGCCTGGGTGTAGACCAGGTCGGCGACGATACCGCGGTCGGGATTGAACACCGCCACGCCGGTCTCGTCACAGGAGGTTTCGATGCCAAGTATGTTTTGCACGATGCCAGATTACCCGGTTATAATGGCCGACTTTCCACCAATTTAAGGGACACGATTTTAATGCCCAGCGTCAAGGTCAAGGAAAACGAGCCGTTCGAGTACGCTCTGCGTCGCTTCAAACGCTCGTGTGAAAAAGCCGGCGTGGTCGCCGAGGCCCGCCGTCGCGAGTTCTTCGAGAAGCCGACCCAGGAGCGCAAGCGCAAGAAGGCTGCCGCGGTCAAGCGCCACCTGCGCAAGCTCTCGCGTGAGCGCGTCAACCGCCGCCGCCTGTACTAAACGCCAAGCGTTCATTGTACTAGGTTCCTGATTCCAGGTTCCTGGCTGGCTCCGGCTTCAGCGCGGTCCGGTCGATTACGGTAGTTGGGGATTCATGTCGCTCAAGCAACGCATCATCGATGAAGTCAAGCAGGCCATGCGCGCCGGCGACAAGTCGCGCCTGAAAATCCTGCGCATGATCACCGCCGCGATCAAGCAGCGCGAGGTCGACGAGCGGATCGAGCTCGACGATGCCCAGGTGCTGGCCGTGGTCGAGAAAATGATCAAGCAGCGCCGTGAATCGGCCGAACAGTATCGTGCCGGCGACCGGCCGGAACTGGCCGAGGTCGAGGAAGCCGAGATCGTCATCCTCCAGGAATACCTGCCCGAGCCGCTTTCGGACGAGGAACTCTCCAGGGTCATTGACGAGGCCATCGCCGAGGCCGGTGCCAGTTCCATGGCCGATATGGGCAAGGTCATGGGCCTGATCAAGGGTCGGGTGCAGGGCCGGGCCGACATGGGCAAGGTCTCGGGTCAGGTTCGTGGTCGGCTGGCCGGCCAGGGCTGATCCGGCTAGACTGGGCCGGTGGCTGGCCGAATCCCCGAAAGTTTCATCGAAACCCTCATCGAGCGCAGCGATATCGTCGAGATCGTCGGTTCCCGGGTCGACCTCAAGCCGGCCGGGCGTGGCGAATTCAAGGCGCTGTGTCCCTTTCACGACGAAAGGACGCCTTCGTTCACCGTCAGTTCCGACAAGCAGTTCTACCACTGCTTCGGTTGCGGTGCGCACGGCACCGTGATCGGCTTCGTGATGCAGTACGACGGGCTGGAGTTTCCGGCCGCAGTCGAGGAGCTGGCCTCGCGCTCCGGGCTGGAGGTGCCGCGCGAGGGCGGTCACGCGCCGGTGCGTCAGTATGATCGACTCTACGAGGCGCTGGCGGCGGCGCAGACCTGGTTTCGCCGCCAGCTCGGCGCGAACGAGCCGGCGCGCAACTACCTGAAAGGGCGCGGGTTCGACAAGGAGACGGTGGATGAATTCGGCATCGGGTTCGCGCCCGATGCCTGGCAGGCGCTGACCGATGAGTTGACGACCCGGGGGTTTCGGCTCGACGAGCTGGAGGAGGCCGGCCTGGTCACGCGCAAGGGCCAGCGTGCGACCGACAAGTTCCGCGACCGGATCATGTTCCCGATCCACGACCGGCGCGGCCGCGTGATTGCATTCGGCGGCCGGGCGCTGGGCGAGCGCGGCCCGAAATACATGAACTCGCCGGAGACGCCGGTCTTTCACAAGGGCCGGGAGTTGTACCGGCTCTACCAGGTGCGGCGTGGCGGTCTGCCGAAGCGACTGCTGGTGGTCGAGGGTTACATGGATTGCGCAGCCCTGTTCCAGTACGGATTCGACAATGCCGTGGCCACCCTGGGCACCTCGGTCACCGCCGACCACATGGAACTGATGTTTCGTGCCTCGCCGGTGGTGGTGTTCTGCTTCGACGGCGATCGTGCCGGTCGCCAGGCGGCCTGGCGCGGCCTGGAGGCGGCGCTGCCGGTGATGCGCGACAACCGCGAGGTGCGTTTCCTGTTCCTGCCCGAGGGCGAGGACCCCGACTCGCTGGTGCGCGTGCGCGGCCAGGAGGAATTCGCCGCCCTTCTCGATCAGGCGCGGCCGCTGTCAACGTTCTTTTTCGACCACCTGGCAGAGGAAGTCGACATGACGACGATTGACGGGCGTGCGCGCCTGGTCGCACTGGCCGAGCCTTACCTGAGGAAGCTGCCGGTCGGTGCTTTCGCCGACATGATGCGGCGAGAGCTGGAAAAGCGGGCCGGGCATGGCGGAACCTCCAGGGCGTATCCGGCGTCGAACACTGCGAAGAAGCGCCCCGGCATGGCAGCTGAGGATCGTTCGCTGACCCCGGTGCAATACGCCGTAGCCTTGATCGTGCAGCGCCCCGACCTGGCGCGGGACGTGGCCGAGGACGCGCTCGATGGGCCAGCCAGCCTGCGCGGTGTCGATTTCTTGCGTGAGCTGATTGACTTTTGCCGTTCCAGGCCCCATTTTTCAACGGCTAAGCTGCTCGAGAGCTGGCGAGAACGTCCGGAGGGCCCCTGGCTGGCCCGCCTGGCCGGACGCGAAGTCATCGGCGAGCCGGAAGCAATGTCGGCGGCGCTGGCGCAAACCCTGGCCAGAATACGTCGTCAACAGGTACAGACCCGAGTCCGCGAACTCCAGCAGGCGCAGCTGAGAGAAGGGGGACTGGACGAAACCAGAACCAGAGAATTGCGCAGGCTGTTAGGCCAGCGCGTGGACGAAGATTTATGAGCAAAGCCGAAGCAAGCGACATGGACAACTCACCGCGACCGTCTCAGCTCAAGCAGCTGATCCAGAAAGGCCGTGAACAGGGACAGTGGCTGACCTACGCCCAGGTCAACGACCACCTGCCCGGCGATATCGTCGATCCTGAACAGATCGAAGACATCGTCAACATGATCAACGACATGGGCATCAAGGTGTTCGAGGAAGCACCTGAAGATGCCGATGCGCTGATTCTCAACGACTCGGCCAGCACGGACGCCGACGATGAGGCCGCCCAGCAGGATGCCGAGGCTGCGCTGGCCGCGGTGGAAACCGAGCTTGGCCGCACCACCGACCCGGTGCGCATGTACATGCGCGAAATGGGCTCGGTGTCGTTGCTGACGCGTGAGAACGAAATCGAGATCGCCAAGCGGATCGAGGACGGCCTCAACCAGGTCAACATGGCGCTGTCGCGCTTCCCCGGTACGGTCGGCATCCTGCTCGAGGAGGTCGAGTCCTGGAAGGAAGGCAACCTGCGCCTCAACGAGCTGGTCAGCGGCTTCATCAACCCCGAACTGCTTGCCGAGATGGACCTGATCTCGGAAGACACCATGGAAGCGGCGGTTGCCGAGGAAGCCGAGTACATCGACGAGGATGCCGAGGACGAGGACGAAGACAAACCGGCCCCGACCGTCAATACCCTGCCCGACCCCGAACAGGTCACCCAGTTCTTCGATGAACTCCAGAAGCTGCACGAGCATTTCATCAAGCTGTATGACCGCTATGGCCCGACCGGCAAGAAGGCAAACGAGGTCAAGGACAGCATTTCCGAGCAGTTCCTGCGCCTGAAGTTGCCGCCGCGCCTGTTCGACCTGTTGATCCTGCGCATGCGCCTGCATGTGGCCCGCATTCGCGACATCGAGCGCGCCATCATGGCGGTGTGCGTGGAGCGTTCCGGCATGCCGCGCAAGGAGTTCATCACCAGCTTCCGCGACAACGCCTCCGATCCCGAATGGCTGGCCGGGCTGCTGCGGCGCCGGACCGACTGGGCCAAGTCCCTGCGCGAGTACGAGGATGAAATCGCCGAGCTGCAGGCCAAGCTGGCGAAGTTCGAGCGCGACCAGCGCATTCGTGTCGGTTACCTGCTCGAACTCAACCGCGAGATGTCCATTGGCGAGGCCAAGGCACGTCGTGCCAAGAAGGAAATGGTCGAGGCCAACCTGCGCCTGGTCATCTCGATTGCCAAGAAGTACACCAACCGCGGCCTGCAGTTCCTCGATCTCATCCAGGAAGGCAACATTGGCTTGATGAAGGCGGTCGACAAGTTTGAATACCGCCGTGGCTACAAGTTCTCGACCTATGCCACCTGGTGGATTCGCCAGGCCATCACCCGCTCGATCGCCGACCAGGCGCGGACCATCCGCATCCCGGTGCACATGATCGAAACTATCAACAAGCTCAACCGCATCAGTCGCCAGATGCTGCAGGAAATGGGGCGCGAGCCGACCCCGGAAGAGCTGTCGGTCAAGATGGAAATGCCGGAAGACAAGGTGCGCAAGGTGCTCAAGATCGCCAAGGAGCCGATTTCGATGGAAACCCCCATCGGCGACGACGAGGATTCGCACCTGGGCGACTTCATCGAGGATGCCAATATCCTCTCGCCGATTGATACGGCCACCACCACTGGACTGACCGATACCGTGCAGAAAGTGCTGTCCGGTCTCACCCCGCGCGAGGCCAAGGTCCTGCGCATGCGCTTCGGTATCGACATGAATACCGACCATACCCTCGAGGAGGTTGGCAAGCAGTTCGACGTCACCCGCGAGCGTATTCGTCAGATAGAGGCCAAGGCGCTCAGGAAGCTGCGCCACCCGACCCGCTCCGAACAGCTCAGAAGCTTCCTCGACCTGGAGTGACGATGACGGGCTCGGTGTCGCCCGCGCGGCGTGCGCCGGCCACTTCGTTCAGGGCGCGTTGGGTGTCCTCGTTCATGGCGTGATCCGGGCCCAGAAGGTCGATCTGTTGCGCCAGGGCCCGCTCCAGTACCAGCTCGGCGCCGTCCAGGTCACCCGCTGCGGCAAGGATCCGACCGAGTAGCTGCAAGGGCTGAAACGTATCCACCCAGTGGGTGGCTTCGGCAGACAGTTGCTCGGCCAGTTGTCTGGCCATGTTGACGTCAGTCGCCTGCCCGCGACGCGCGCGGATCTCTTCCAGGTGCAGGCGCGCGAGTGCGCCCTGCCGAGCCAGGGCCGCTTCCGTGTCGGCCAGGCGCGCCACCTCGGTGAATACTGTTTCAGCCTCCTCCAATTGTTCGAGTCGCTTGAGCGTTTCGCCACGACGCATCGCGGTGGCAATGGTGTAGGAGTTGGCCGGACCAAACAGGTCGCGGCGTGCGGCGTATACGCGGTCGAATGTTTCCAGGGCGTCTTCGAATCGTCCCAGGCGCTTGTACGAGACGCCGATATTGTTCAGAGCGACCAGGGTGAACTGGTTCTCGTCGCCCAGCTGCCGTTGCCGGAAGTCGTATATGGATCGCTGGAGCTCGAGGGCTTCCTCGACCCGCCCCAGTGAACTCAGCGCGGTGGCGATCAGGTTGCGCGCCGTCTGGGTGCGCGGATGGTCGTCGCCGACGGCCTCTTCCCAGTCGGCGGCGAGCCGGCGTGCCTCGGCCAGCGCCTGTTCGAGGTGACCCATGCGGTGCAGGGTCACGGCGATGTCGTAGCGCACCACGCGTTGCAGCGTGGCATCCCCGATGGCCATGCGGTGATCCAGGCTGGCCCGGTAGGCGGTCAGGGCGGCATCCGGCCGGTTGGTAACGATCAGGAGATCGCCTTCGAGCTTGGTTGCCAGTGCCAGCACCTGGTGTTGATCGTGCTTGTTGTCGAGTTCGCCGACACGGGCCGACACGGCCTCGAGAATGTCTTCGGCATGGTCGTACTGTTCCAGCCGCTTGTGCGCCTCAGCGGCGAACAGACGCATGCGCAAAGCATTGACCGGGTCGCCGTCGACCTCGGCCATGGCGGCTGCTCTCATGGTGGAATCGATCACGCCCTGGTGAAGATCGAGTCGCTGATAAAGGCGGCCCATGGACACATGCATCTGCACGCCCAGCCCGGGGTGGTCACCGAACAGGTCGTCGATCAGCTCCGTGCTGCCTGACAGCAACTGCCGTTCGATCAAGGCGCGTCCGAGGTCCGTGGGGTTGGCCGACGCGGGCACGGCGGGGGCGTCGGGCATGTTTTCGATCCAGGTCAAGGCTTCCTCTCCGAGCCTCTCCGGGTCCATGTCCTCGATCAGGCGTTGTTGAAAGGTGACGACTTGCTCGAGATCCTTGCCACGCTGTTCGGCCTCGAGGTAATTGACGATGCTGAGCGTCATGCCCGTGGCCAGCATCAGGACCAGCGCCAGGCCGAAGCCAAGCTGCCAGCGGTAGACGCTTGCCAGACGGATGATCCGGTACAGTCGGGAATCGGCCCGTGCGCTGACCGGACGAGCGTCGAGATGTGCACGAATATCGGCAGCCAGCATCTGCACGGAGGAATAGCGCCGCTCCGGCTCCTTTCGCAGGCAGGTCATGGTGATGGCGTCGAGATCCCCGCGCAGTTGGTTGCGCAGCCGTGTCGATGAGCTTTGGCGGCAGCGGGCAACGCGGCTCACGTCGCCTCCATCACCCGAATCGGTCCCGGCGGAGACCGCGAGTGACGGCAGCGGCGGCATCTTGTGGCTGACCATGCGCTCGAACTCGGCGGCGCTGCGTGACTGCTCTGTCAGCGGCATGTGCCCGGTCAGCAGGTAGTAGAGCACGACCCCCAGGCTGTAGATGTCGCTGGCGGTGCTCAGTGGTTCGCCGCGCACCTGCTCCGGGCTGGCAAAGGCCGGAGTCAGCGCGAAGACCCGGGTGGCCGCCTCGGGTGAACCGCTTTCGTCGTCGAGCAGGGAGGCGGTGCCGAAATCCAGCAACCGGATCTGTCCGCTGACGTTGACCAGGATGTTGCCGAGCTTGATGTCCCTGTGCAGGACCAGCTTGCGATGTGCAAAGGAGACCGCGTCGAGCACCTGGAGAAACAGTTCCAGGCGGTCGTTGATGGCGAGGCGGTGCTGGTCGCACCATTTGTCGATGCTCACGCCTTCGACGTATTCCATGACCAGCCAGGGACGGCCGTCGTCGATCACGCCGCCGTCGATCAGGCCGGCGATGTTGGGGTGGCTGAGCTGGGCCAGAATCTGGCGCTCGCGACGAAAGCGGGCATAGGTCGGTTCATCGGCAACATTGCTGACCACCTTCAGCGCCGCGATTTGCCGGAACTGGTCGTCGGCCCGCTCGACCTTGTAGACGGTTCCCATGCCGCCCCGGCCGATGCGTTCGATAACGCACCAGGGACCAATGCGATCCCCCTCACCCAGTTCGCCGTCGAGCATGACCGAGGAGGCCACGTGCTGAATGCGTTCGCCGATCTGCAACGTGGTCTGGTCGTGAGCCTCCAGCATGCCACGCAGCTGCCTGGCCAGTTCCGGCGAGTCCCTGGCGATCGTTTCCAGCTCCTGTTCCCGATGTTCCGGGTCAAGTTCGGACAGGTGACCGAACCGGTCTTCCAGTGTCGCCCAGTCTGTCATGGCCGATCGTCGCTTGCCTGGTCCCTGGAACTGAGGTGATGGCCGATCCAGGCCCGGGAGAAACGCAGGTCACGGCTCACCGTAATGGGGGCGATCCCGAGCACTGCGGCGATTTCGCGACAACTCATGCCGCCAAAGTAGGTCAGCACCAGGATGTCGGCCTTGCGGGCGTCGCGCTCGGCGAGCGCCTCGATGGCACGGTCCAGCGCAAGAATCTCGAACTGGCTCCAGGGATCGGTCGCTGGTCCGTCCTCGGCCGCTTGCGTGACCAGGGTGACGTGCATCGCGCCAGCGCCGCGTCGGGCGCTTCTGCGCGCGCGGGCATGATCGACCAGAATGCGGCGCATCATGCGAGCGGCGATGGCGAAAAAGTGAGCCCGGTCGTTGAGCGAGAGATCGCTTCCGGCCAGTCGCAGATAGGCTTCGTTGACCAGCGCGGTAGCCTGCAGGGTGTTGCCACCGGGCTCATTGCGTATCTGCGAACGCGCCATGCGCCTGAGTTGGTCGTGGACCAGCGGCATGAGCTCGTCGAGTGCACCGCGCTCGCCGTTCTCCCAACTCCTGAGTAGTCGTGTGATCTGCTTTTTGCTGGTCATGCGGTCCGCTTGGCTCGCCCTGGTGGCCGGTTTCTTTTGCGCTGCTCGGTGAGAGGTTGACGTCACTGCGCGCTGCCGGCTGATTCTGTAACACTTTACTTCATTGCTGGCGGTCGCCGTCAACAAGCCCGGTGCCTCACCCCGTCACCGTTTCGACCTTCGTGAGTGTGATGAGCGTCACGGGCAGGGCACTTGACCGCTCTGGCGCGCAGGGGTAGCTTGGTTCTCCCCCAACAGTCTTCGGAATCATCCCATGTTCAACAAGCGAGAACAGTCCGACGAGCGGTCTTCGACTCCCGACGACCGCAAGCCCGAAAAGCCGCGTCAGCCCACCTCCAGTGCACGCCCGTCACCCTCGACGACGGCCGTGATCGGCCCCTCGATCGAGGTCGACGGCACGCTGCGTGGTGACGAGGATCTGGTCATCGAGGGCCGGGTCAAGGGGGCCGTGGAGCTGAAAAAGCACAGTGTGACCATCGGTGAACAGGGGGATGTACAGGCCGATATTCATGCTCACACCATCTATGTCGACGGCAGCATGGATGGCAACCTGGTCGCCTCGGAACGGGTCGTCATTCGCCAGAGCGCGCGCATCAAGGGCAGCGTCGTGTCGCCACGCGTGAGCCTGGAGGACGGCGCGCGTTTCAACGGCAGTATCGACATGGATCCGGACAGTGAGGCACTGGTCAAGGTTTTCACCGGTGGCAAGTCGATGCCGCGGCAGGGTGCAAGTGTGCCCGACAAGCCGGCCAGCAAGCCGAACGGTCAGCCGAGCGCGGACAAGCCCGCGGCAGCCGATAACGCCCGACCCAAACCCTGAACGGGTGACGGATTGCCTGATTGATGGCCACCGCCACCGCTGAACGGATGCCGGAACCGGAGCGCCTCGAACTGCGTGTGCCGCTGTTCGAGAGCGCGATTACTGCGCTGGATGACGAGCGGCGCCACGTGGTGCTCGATCTGGGTGTCGTGCGCTCGGGCACGGTTTCGTTGCTCAACGGCTTGCGCTGCCGGCTTGACGTGATGGCACTCACGGCCGGGGCGGGTAGTGGCCTCGAAGGGCTCGAGCCCGAGGAATTCTCGGCCCTGGTACAGGCCGCCGTGCCGCCGGCCGGCGACGAGTCGGTCGACCTGGTGTTGTGCTGGAACCTGTTCAACTACCTGTCGATCGATCAGATCGGCCGGGTGGTAGCCGAGTTGACACCCCGTTGTCGGCCGGGTGCGCGCCTGCATGCCCTGATCGAGTACTCGGCGCGGACCATGCCGGCTGCACCGCTTTCCTTTTCTCCTGCCGGGCCGGGTACGCTGGAGGCGGTTGTCACCGACGACGAGCAGGTGCCGGCGCCGCGTTACAGTGCACGCGATCTCGAGCAATGCATGCCCGGTTTTGCCCACGAGCGCACCATGTTGCTCGGCGGCGGCATGCAGGAGTACCTTTTCCGCCGGCAACAGGATTCCTGATTCGCGTCGTGTCTCAGTGTTCGGGTCCCGGCGGCACCGTGGCCGGCCTCAAGCGGGAGGATTCGCTTCAGTTCGACGCGGTGGCGAGGCCTTCAGCGAATCCTGCCGCTTGAGGCCAGCGCGCCGCGTCATTGTCAGGGCTTTTGCTTCCGACAAAGACACGACGCGAATCAGGAAAGGATCAAGAACCCGATGCAGGCCGCGGCCTGCATCGAGACGGGTGCCGTTTGCACCGTTCCCCGACTCAGTGGCGGAAGTGCACGAACAGCCTGCCGAAGTTTTTCGAGTCCTTTTCCACGCGGTGATAGCGTGATTTGACCGCACCCTGTTCGAGGTACTTCAGTACCCGTTTTTTCAGCTGTCCCGAACCCTTGCCGGGAATGATTTCGAGTGTCTTGATGCGCTTGCGCTCGGCCTCGTCGAA
>SL_3KL_010_SEDDRAFT_10006089_pt1 | contig 10802 bp, 11 predicted proteins | sample SodLakKL_010_SED_2_FD_10381 | JGI IMG/M metagenome (IMG submission 10381)
TCCTTTTCCGTACAAACCATCAGCGAACACCAGGGGCTTATTCAAAAAACCATGAAATGCATCCAGTATCACGGCCGGATCGCTTCCGCACAGTTTGTTGTAACCTGGTCCCAATAGCTCAACCCATTCTGTTTCATTGCGAAGTGTCAGGCAGGGTTTATGAAAGAAATAGGCTTCTTTTTGCATGCCCCCGCTGTCTGTCATAACCAATTGGCATTGTGCAAGCAAATACAGGATTTCGAGGTAACCAACGGGATCAATCACATGGACATGCTTCGACAATGAGGGCAGGTTGCCTGCACTGATCAGCTTTTGTGTCCTTGGATGGACCGGAAAAACAATTGGCAAGTCTCGGGAAACCTCGTTTAATGCCACAATCAATTGTTTTAGCTTGTCTTTCGGGCTGGTGTTTTCTTCGCGGTGAATGGTGGCCAATACAAAATTCACCGGAAGTGCTTTGTGGCCCGGAGGCCTTGCTTTATCCCGGAATAACAGCGAGGCATCATACATCACGTCCCCGCTGAGGATCGTGGTGCATGAAAAATGATCAAAACCTTCCGCTGACAGATTCTGTTGGGCGGTGGGGGTGGGGCAAAAAAGCAAATCACTGATCCTGTCGGTAAGGATGCGGTTGATCTCTTCAGGCATCTTTCTGTTGTATGACCTCAGACCAGCTTCAACATGTGCAACCGGAATATGCAATTTGACGGCAGCCAGTGCCCCGGCCAGTGTGGAATTGGTGTCACCGTAAACCATTACACGATCGGGTTGTTCTTTTTCCAGTATCCCCTCAATCCCTTCGATCATCCGGCCTGTCATGGCCCCATGCGGCAAACTGTGTATGTTCAGGTGGTGATCAGGACGCGGTATTTCCATCTGGTCAAAAAATACCTGGCTCATGTTTTTGTCAAAGTGCTGGCCGGTATGCACCATGACTTCACAAACATCAGAACTTTTGCGGATCGCTTTACTCACCGGCGCAGCTTTGATAAACTGCGGCCGTGCACCGAGTATCGTTGCTATCTTTTTCATACCCGTCAAAGATACAGGATTTTGCATTACATTTGTCGCAAAGCAAGGCAATGCGTATTTATTTGATCGGCTTCATGGGGTGTGGGAAAAGCTCTTTGGGCAAACGCCTGGCCAAAAGACTAAATTATCCCTTTTTTGACATAGATACGGAAACCGAAAAAAAAGCGGGTCAGGATGTGCAGGCGATATTTGATACGCACGGCGAATTATTTTTTCGCAGACTGGAGCGGGAAGTATTGCTTGGCATCACCGGCCATGAACACGCTGTGATAGCCACCGGAGGGGGTACCCCCTGCCATGAGGACAACATGGATTTTATGAATGCCAACGGCATTACGGTATACATGAAAATGGCCCCCCAGAGCCTGGCGTACCGTTTGGAGTATGCACAGAAGAAACGGCCGCTGATCAAGGGAAAAAAAGGGGCGGACCTGCTAACACTCATCCATGATAAGCTGGTTGAAAGAGAACCGGTTTATATGCGTTCGCATTGCATCATCAAGGGCGAATCTGCAAAACCTGACCAGATCATTTCACTGGTCTTTGGCCTTTGAGCGAACAGGACCGGAAAATCAGTTAAGCATGGGATCTGAAGGATAATTAGCCCAAATGGCATAATCGTTGCCCATCTCTTTGAGCATATTGCTCCACAGCTTTTCAGGATTGTCTGCCATAACGGTATCAAGCGTACATTGGGTAACAACCCATGATTTTTCTACCATTTCCCGCTCAAGTTGTTTTGGATCCCAACCTGAATACCCGATAAAGAACCTGACTTCTTCCGGTTTCACAAGCTGGAGGTTGATCAGTTCCATAAGTTTTTTGATTTCACCTCCCCAAAACAAACCGGGGATGATCTCAATGCTGCCGGGTACCTTCTCTCCGAGGGTATGCACATAAAAAAGGCGCTCGGGATGCACCGGACCACCAAGGAAGAGGGGGAATTCGTTGTCGGGAAATTCTTTAACAACCTGATTTAATTTCAAGTGAATGGGCTTATTGAGGATCAGGCCAATGGTGCCTTCATCTACATTGTGTTCCACGAGCAGAACCACGCTGCGGCCAAAGTAAAAGTCGCGCAATGCAGGCTCACTGATAAGAAGTTTGCCACTGGACGGTTTATTTGATTTTGCGTTCATACACAGTAAGTAAGATTATTCTTACATGAAACCCACCCCTGTTTGGGTATTTTCTTAAATTTGAGGTGTTGTTCAATGATAGAACAACAAAAACTTTGCCAATGTTCAAAATGGATGCCCCGGATAAGCAAAATCAATACAATGCATTAAGGAAAAAGTTTCCGGTCTTTTCCTATAAAGGTTTTCACATAAAGAAACGGAACAATCATACCGAACTTGGATTCCATTTCGAAGTAGGGGATCAATACGTTTTCAGGCCCCGGTGGTTATTTGATCCGGGTATATTTGAAGATCTCTGGTTGGGGTCGGAAGAAAACGAAACGCTGTTGTTTAACCTGGGGATGGTCGAAATGATCAGTTACTGGAAGGCATTCTGCTCTCCGCGTATCAAGGTAGAACCATTTGTTATGACACCAGGGCAGGAAAGCTGGTGGATCAAGCTATACCGTTTCGGACTTGGTGAGTTTTTTTTCACCAATGGAATTGCCGGTCCCGGTCAGGAAATGCTGTCGTTTGAATATCCGGTTAATTGCCCGCCAATGCCCGGAGAAGCTTCGCTTGATCATACCTATCCCGGCAAGAAAGTACTGGTTCCGGTTGGCGGCGGGAAAGATTCAGCGGTAAGCCTGGAGTTACTCAAGGCTGCAGGTTGGGATGTCATTCCTTTTGTGGTTAATCCGCGTGCTGCCTCACGCGATGTACTGGCAGCAGCCGGTTTCAGGTCCGGCGAATGGATTTCCCTGACGCGCCACATCGATCCGCTTTTGCTTGAATTAAACAATCGGGGTTTTTTAAACGGACACACCCCGTTTTCTGCCATGCTGGCATTTGCTGCCCATTTTCTGGCCTGTCAGACAGGGATCCGCCATATCGCCCTGTCGAATGAATCCAGTGCCAGTGAACCCACAATCCCGGGTACGAAAATTAACCATCAATACAGTAAATCTCTGGAGTTTGAACAGGATTTCAGGGAGTATCTGCTAAAATATGACGGCCGGAATATTAATTATTTCAGCCTGTTACGGCCACTTAACGAATTGCAGATTGCCTCGCTGTTTTCGCACTTCACACACCATCACCATGCTTTTAACAGTTGCAATGTGGGCAGCAAGGATGATGTCTGGTGTACCAGTTGTCCGAAATGTTTATTCACCTACGTAATTTTGTCCCCGTTTTTGCCGCCTGAATTGTTGATAAACATATTTGGAAAAGACCTGTTTGCCGATATTTTGCTGGAACAAACCCTGGATGATCTGTGCGGGCTCAGCGAATCAAAGCCATTTGAATGCGTCGGGACCATTGAGGAAGTAAACCTGGCACTCGCGAACGTGATTCAAGCCAGGATTAAAAAGGGAGAAGCCCTTCCGCCATTGCTCGCATACTACATGAACAGTCCCATGTATGAAAAATATAAGGATAAGCCCATGGATGAACACCTCCGCGTTTTTGACACAAATCATTGCCTGGATGAAGCATTTGAGGCGATCGTAAGAAATACAGTGCATGCTTGAACAACTTTTTCTTGATCTCTTCAGGGGAAGGCGCGTGGCCATCCTTGGTTACGGCAGGGAAGGAAGGTCTACTTTCCGGCGGCTTAAACAGTTTGTGCCCGGCCTGAAGGTGCATATATGCGATTGCAATGCAGATTTGCGCGAGGCAGCCGAAAAGGACAGAGAATCATCAGGTGTACAATGGTTTCTGGGAACATCCTACCTTAAAGGGCTTGATGATGCCGACATCATCATCAAATCACCCGGGATCCCGTTTTCACTGTTGAACGGCCTGAATCTTCAGGGACGCATTACCTCACAAAGCGAATTGTTCCTTGAGCTGTTTCGCGATCAGGTTTGCGGCATTACCGGAACAAAAGGGAAAAGCACCACCGCCAGCTTACTGCACCATATCCTTAACGCCGGAGGAAAACCAACCGTATTGGCGGGCAATATCGGCACACCCTGTTTTGACGTGCTCGACCACATAACCCCCAACACACACATCGTTTTTGAGATGAGCAGCCATCAACTCCAAAATATTGGCCTCTCTCCCCACATTGCCATATTGCTGAACATTTTCCAGGAACACCTCGACCATTACACTTCATTTAGCGAATACCAGGAAGCAAAAATGAACATTGCGCGCTACCAAAACGTCCGCGATCACTTTATCTTTAATCCCGACAACCCATTGGTGTATTCACTGGTGTCAGGCATGGATATCCCTTCCCATTTGATTTCACTTGGTTCGTCTTTTGGACATGCGGCCAGGATTTTTTGCGAAGCTGACGACATGGTATTTCTTGAGGGCAAACACCGGATTTCACTGACAGGGTTGTGCAGCCAATCTGCTATACCCGGGCAACACAACCTGCAAAACATCAGGGCTGCAGTGGCTGCCTCGCTTCGTATGGATATTGCTGCAGATGTAATTATCAAGGCAGTGAACGGTTTTAAGGGTTTGCCTCACCGGCTGGAGTTTGTGGGGACGTTTGATGGGGTTCATTATTATAATGATTCCATTTCCACCATTCCCGAGTCCACCATGGCGGCATTAAATGCCTTTCCGGATACTGCAACCATTATACTTGGAGGTACTGACAGGGGAATAGATTACAAACCACTGATGGATTTTCTTTCCGGATCACCCGTGGTGTATTTATTTTTTACCGGGGATGCAGGCAGGCGAATGAAGTCAATGGCTGATTCCATGCGGGATTTTACCGGAAAAAAACTGTTGTTCTGTGCATCCTTCGACGAAGCGGTTCGACTGGCTGTAGAAAAAACACCTTCCGGCAGGGCTTGCCTGCTCTCCCCGGCAGCTGCCAGTTACGATGCTTTTGAAGATTTTGAGGAGCGTGGACAGCGGTTCAGGGACCTTGTCAGGGAATTTAACCGCAAATCATAAAGGTGCACTTTGTCAGGTTGCTTGCTTCTGATCAATAAAATGCCTTATCAGCGATTCGGGGTTTTTTACCGACTGTTTGATCCATTCCAGTAAAAGATCCGTTTTCTCTTCTTCAGAAAGCATCCAGCCGGGGACTGTTTCCCTGATTTTTGCACCCAGGTGATACAGGCAGATGGCTGCAGATACAGAGATGTTGAAACTTTCGGTAAACCCCTGCATGGGGATTTTCACAAAGGCATCGGCCATACTTGCGGCTTCTTGTGTCAGGCCTTTTTGCTCTGTACCGAAAAGCAGGGCGGTTCTCTGGTCTACCGGCAAATCTTCAAGCAGAAAATCATTGCGATGCGGGGAGGTGGCCACGATCCGGTACCCCCGTTCCTTAAGATGGGCCAGACAGGCTGATGTGTTGTGCTCCCGGTTGTTATACTTATACAAACTGAGCCATTTTGAAGCCCCCAGGGCAACATCCGGGTTGATTTCATACACATTTTGATTCTCAATGATGTGTACGTCCTGTATCCCAAAACAATCGCACGATCGTAATACCGCACTGGCATTTTGCGACTGGTAGATGTCTTCCATTACCAGGCAAAGATGCCTTGTCCGTTTTTCAAGAACTGAACGTATTTTTGACAACCGTGGCGGGGTCACGTATTCCGACAGGAAGCGGATCAATTCCTTTTTCTGCTGAAGGGTTGTTTTTAAATCTGCCATCAGCTTATGCAGTTATTGATTGCCCTGGATGACCATACCTGCCATCCGGTACAGCAACCTCGATGAAACAATTCCGTCGATCTTACCGGGACCTGTTTCCACAAGATCGGCCCCGATAACATGTTTTCCGGCACGAAAAACAGCCTCCATGAGATAAACAGCCTGGCTGAATGTGATTCCCCCGGGGACCGGTGTGCCTGTTCCCGGACACCATGCAGGGTCAAGTCCGTCCACGTCGAAAGTAACATATACTTTATCAGGAAGCATCTCCACGATGTCACGACAAATCCCCGACCATGGCTCCCTTTCAAAAAGCCGCCGGTGCATGTCATGCCCGTAAAAAGTTTTGATCACTTGATTGTGGCGTGAAATAAATTGCAATTCCTCGCCGCACAATTCCCTGATGCCAACCTGTACTATTTTTGATACACCCTTTGTTTCCGCTGCCAGCCGCATTACCGATGCATGTGAGTGAGTGAACCCCTGGTAAGCTTTGCGCATGTCGGCGTGGGCATCGATCTGCAATATTCCGAAATGATCATGCCGGCTGGCCAGTGCCCTGATCAGGCCAATGGATACGCTGTGCTCGCCGCCCACAATAAAAGGGGCCTGTCCGTTATGGAGGTATTGCAGGCATTTGTTTTCCATGAGGGCCATATACTCCTCGCATGCCTTGTTTACCCGGGAAAGCTCAGACTGCTTTGGGTCATTGCCATGTATGCTGTTTCCGGCTTCCAGATGATCAATGATGTTCCTGGCTAGTTTGCGAATCTCTCTGTTTTTCCGGACAATAAATGGATCAACTTTTTCCATGGCCATTCCCTGTTTCCAGGCATCAGGAAGCAGGGGGTCAAAGAGGTCAATCTGAAAAGAGTGATGGAATATGTTCACCGGGCCATCTGCCGCACCTGCCTGGCCGGAAGTGGTGACATCCCAGGGGGCCGGAATAAAGACCAGCCTGGATTCATCCACATCAAAAGGCAACCCGAAAATATTGTTGGAAGTATTGCCCACCCCGTTCGGATCAAATGCTTTTAGTTTGTCTGATATGCCCATGATTTGAAATGAGGTTGTTGGTTAGCCTATATAAATTGTTAGCCGCGATGCAACCAAGAAAAAGGGTTATGGATTTTGCATATTGTTGTGTGAAGTTAGCAATAAAATGGAAAAATGGCTCTGCAGGGCACAAAAAAACCCCGGACCATTGCCGGGGTTTTTTTATCATCGATAAAGGAAGTCCTTATTTCACCATATCGGCTAATTCGGCACCTGCTTTGAATTTAACCACTTTTTTGGCAGGAATGGTAATTACCATGCCACTTTGAGGGTTCCTTCCTTTACGAGCTTCTCTTTTGGATACTGAGAAAGATCCGAAGCCAACAAGAGCAACCCTGTCACCTTTCTTCAGTGCTTTTGTTGTTGCGCCAATAAAAGCATCCAACGCTCTCTTGGCATCTGCTTTTGTCAAATTTGCATCTGATGCAATGGCATCAATTAATTCGGCTTTGTTCATCTTTTTTGTTTTTTTGGTTAGAAAATAAAGTGATTAGCTTCCATTAACCAATGCAAATATAGGCTATTTCATAGAAAATGCAAGCCCAACGCGGAAAATATGGGCAATTGTTAATAAAATGAGATGTTTTGTTAATAACTTGAACGAAAAAAAGCCGGTATCGCCTCAAGTAGCCTTGACATGACACCTGTGCCGTAAATACAGCAAAAACAAGCCTAGTGTGTCTTGCTCCGGAGACTGTTGAAACGCAGGCCACGGAGAAATGCCTGTGTCTCCATACGTTTTTTGCCGGCCATTTGCAGTTCCAGAACTTCAACAAACCCATCGGGGGTAGCCACATGCAGAAAGGTTTTCTGATCGGTGAGCATGGTGCCGGGTACAAGATCGTGTGGGGTGATTTGTGGCCTGGCTATAAAAATCCTGAGGGAAGACACATCTTCACCATTGAAGATTATCTCGCAGAATGCTCCCGGCTGCGGGCTCAATCCATGAATAAGATTGACAACCTCCATGCATGGCCTCTCCCAGTGTATGCGACAGTCTTCTTTATAGATTTTTGGGGCTTTATTCAGGACCTTGTCATCATCATACAATTGATCCTGCTGCAGCGGTTTCACAGTGCCTTTTGCCAGTGCCTCAATGGTATCAATCACCAGGGGTGCGCCTGCTGCCTTGATCTTTTCATGGAGGCTGCCGGCTGTTTCATATTCCCCGATGGGGATTTTCCTTTGCAGAAGTATCTGTCCGGTGTCAATCTGATGATCGATCAAAAAAGTACTTACGCCCGTTTCTTTTTCGCCATTGATGATGACCCAGTTGATGGGTGCCGCCCCCCGGTAATCCGGAAGGAGGGAGGCATGGAGGTTGAAACATCCCATTGCAGGGATTGACCATACTGCTTCAGGCAATTTGCGAAAGGCAATCACCACTTGTAAATCGGCTTTGTAAGCCTGTAATTCACTGATAAATTCAGGTGAATTCAGGTTTTCAGGTTGCAAAACAGGTATTTTTTTTCTGGCCGCGTATTGTTTAACAGGTGCTTGCTGCACCTTTCTTCCCCGGCCCGCCGGGCGATCGGGTGCAGTAACCACTGCGACCACATGGTAACCATGGTCTGCAATGGACTGTAAAACATGGGATGCCAGATCAGGTGTCCCCATAAATACAATCCGCAAATCCTTTGCCCGCATAATGCCTTTAAAGAAAAAACTTACAAAAATGGTTCATCCGGATCTTCCGGTTCCGGGAATATCTGATTTTGCATCTGCACCATCTGAATGGCGGCAACGGCAGCCTCATCGCCTTTGTTGCCGTGTTTGCCCCCGGCACGCTCCAGGGCTTGTTCATAGGTGTCGGTGGTAAGTACACCAAATATTACGGGGGTGAGGGTGCTGATGGCCAGATTCATGCAGCCGCGTGCCACGGCCTGCGATATGAATTCAAAATGCCGGGTTTCTCCCTGGATAACGCATCCAAGGCAGATCACCGCGTCAACCAGCATGGCATCGATCATGATGGCTGCTGCCTGAGGAAGCTCAAAACTTCCCGGAACCCATTGTATGATGATATCCTCCCGGTCAATGCCTTGTTTTTCAAGCGTCCGGACAGTTCCCTCGAGCAATGCACCGGTTATTTCCTTGTTCCAGTTAGCTACCACAACGCCTATGCGCATTCCATATGCCTCCGGCATTGACCGGTCATCGAATGAGGAAAGATTTTTTTGTTTGGCCGCCATGTATCCTGTGGATTAACACGGACCAACAAGCTTTATTTGCTCGCCTTTGCCCGTGCAATGTACTTTTCAATATCACGGCCCTCTGTGGTATTGGGATACTCTTTCTGTATTCTTTCGTATCGTTTGAGGGCCTCCTGGTACTCTCCTTTTTCTTCAAACAACAAACCGGCCTTCAACAAAAAGGCAGGCGTGGTAAGCTTATTTGGCTTGTAACGATATGCCCGGCGGTAATATCTTGCTGCATTATGAAGCTCACCCATATCCCAGTAAGCATCACCCATGGCCCCGTAGGCCATGGCCCCAAGGATCTGATCCCGTTTGCGAAAGCGATCAAGCTGACTGATGCCTTCGTCATATTCACCAAGCATAATAAGACTGATTCCTGCATAATAGCGCGCCAGGTTTGAAGCCTTGGTCAACCGGTAGTCAGCAATGATGTCCAGAAAACCGGGGTATTCACCATCACCCTCAAGGGCCAACTCATAATCTTCTTTTTCAAAGTATTTTTCGGCCATGAACATCTCCGAAAAGCCCTCCTTTTCCCTGGGAACCAAAATGAACCGGGTATATCCAATATAGCCTGCAATCAGAATCACAATAATGGCTATTGTGTAGACAATGGTGTTCTGGTTATTCTCAATAAACTGTTCCGATTTACTGAGGGCCTCCTCCACGGCAACAATATTTTTATCTTCTGCTTTTTTCTTTTTTCCTTTTGCCATCATAATGTAATTTAGGCTGCAAAATTACATTAATTTTGTTTGCTGCAATGTAATTTGCCGTTTTTTTTATGGGGGTTATACCATAGCGAAGGGGCATTCGTTTTTATTTTGGAAATCAATGGCACACACATGAGCTATTCGCGGTTTTTTACCATTTTCCTTGCATTGCTGCTTGTCAGCACAGCATTCTGGTCGTGCCGCGACGATGCCATCGACAGTGATCCTTCCTTGCGACTGGAATTTTCTCGCGACTCTTTGTTGTTCGATACGGTATTTACCACCCTGGGTTCAGCAACCCGTTCATTTAAGGTGTACAACAGGCATTCTCAGCGTATCCGCATTTCAACCGTCCGGCTTGCCGAAGGCAGCCAGTCTTACTACAGGATGAATGTGGATGGTAGATCCGGAACTGTGCTGCACGATATTGACATCGAAGCAAGAGACAGCATCTTTGTATTCGTTGAGGTAACTGTGGACCCGGTCAACCAGAACCTGCCATTGACCATTGTCGACAGCATTGAATTCAACACCAATCAAAACATTCAGGATGTCAAACTCGTTGCCTGGGGCCAGGATGCCCACTTTATACATCCGAATTATACAGACCCTGAATCAGGTATTGAATACCATATAATTACTGAAGACACCCAGTGGACTGCTGATTTGCCCTATGTAATCTATGGTTTGGCCGTGGTGGCTCCCGACATAACCCTTCGCGTAGAGGAGGGGGCAAGGATACACTTTCATAACAACGCCAGCCTTGTTTTTCTGGCCCGGTCGAGTTTTAAGGCAGAAGGGTCGGCAGACCAACCGGTTGTCTTCCAGGGCGACAGGCTGGAGTCATTTTACCAGGAACAGCCCGGACAGTGGGGCCGGATCTGGCTTACGGCAACCAGCAAGGACCATGTCATTGACCATGCCATCATTAAAAACGGAACCGTCGGTCTGCATGTCGATACACTCGGACACGCTACCCAGCCCACTTTGCAGATCAGCAACAGTATCATCAAAAATATGAGCCTGGCGGGCCTGTTTGCACAGGGAAG
>SL_3KL_010_SEDDRAFT_10006090_pt1 | contig 10802 bp, 7 predicted proteins | sample SodLakKL_010_SED_2_FD_10381 | JGI IMG/M metagenome (IMG submission 10381)
AATAAAAATAAGTTAACATATCCGATAAAAAATTAACGATTACATCTTAACAGCTCTGCATGCAATATATCCGACGAAGTTTACCTGTAATACTCTTATTTTTTATTTTCACAAATCCCATCTNTTCCCAGTCAACTGATTTTTTTAATTTCAATGGCAGACTGGGGCTTTTCTATGATTTTTATGATGCATCTGCAACAAATTATGAAACTTTCCGGCCAAGATATCCCAATAATCTGGGCAGATTTTCCGCCCATGCTACACTGTCTGCAGGACGGTATTTTTCCATGCCCATAGGGGTAGATATCAGTATGGGGCAGGCTACTTATCATCTGCCGCAAATCCCCGAAGAAGGTTTGATTGATTATGTTCGTAATCCGCGCAACAACATTCATATTAACCCCCGGTATAAATGGGCGCAGGCCTGGTTAGGCACCCAAACGCCCTCTTTTTCTGCACTTACAACGGGAGATATTCCTGTTTTTGGTGCGGGGCTTGAACTTAATCCGGGTAAATTTATTTTTTCTGCCCATTATGGTACTTCCCAGATTGCCATCAATGCCAATCCAATAGAAAATATCGCCGGTGCCTACCGGCAGCGTATTCTTGCTTCACGTATGGGTTATGGTGAAACTGACGGTACACATTTTATGCTCAATTTTGTCAGACTAAAAGATGACATTCAGTCTGTTGAGCAACGGCCTTTGGGGTTGCAGCCCAAAGAAGGAATTGTAATATCGCCCGTGTTGCAAATCAAGCTGTCTCCTTCCCTTACCTTTGCCACAGAAACTGCAGCATCTGCTTTTACACGCGATTTGCTGGGGCCGGGAGTATTTGTTGAAAACGATTTTACTCCCGTAGCTGAAAATTTTCTGGAAGTCAATGGCTCTACCTATACCGATTTTTCCAACATTTCTTCCATTGACTGGAAGTCAGATGTTGTGGGGTTGGGGCTGGAAGTTCGCTACATAGGTCCGGGTTATGAACCCGTGGGTTTTCGTGCCATGGAACGTGATATCATTGATTATAATGTTAAATCGAACCTGAATCTCTTTCAAAACAAGGTTATTGTAAATGGTACCACAGGTATTCGTACCAATAACCTTCAGAATACCACAGCTGAATCAACCCGCCGATTCATTGCCAATATCAATCTTTTTGCACAGGTAAGTGATGCCTTTTCATTCAATTCCAATTATTCCAATTTTGGTTTTCGTAACAATGTGTTGTTCGACACTCTTAAGGTGGAAATGATACAGAATATGTTTAACATCAGCCCTTCGCTTCAGTTGCAAGCAGAAACAGCAACGCATATTATCGGGGTGGGAACAACTTTTCAGTTCTTTGATGAATTCAATGCCTTTACCGGCGATTTTAATACAACACAATCCATGAGCTTTACGGGTAATTATAATATCGTTTTTAAAGAAATGCCTCTGAATCTGGGTTTGATGGGAATGTATCTTGAAAATACCACCCCGGTTACACAACTGAATTTGTATAATATTCGGCTTATGGCCCGCTACCGCTTACTGGATAAAAAACTTACACCACGTATTATGCTTTCTTATACCGGTGTACAACGCAATGAACATACTGCTGATCAAAGAATACAGCTGCAAATGAATACAAGTTATAAGATAACCAATGCCATGGAAGTGAAGGTAGTTTACAATCTGTCGAATTATATCTATGGCTCATTCCGCCCCGATGCAAGGACTACCGAGCACAGGGTTAGTTTAGCGGTGCAGAAGAGGTTTTAATGGAGAAGTTTATGAGTTGATAGGTTGAAGAGTTGAAGGGTTGAAGGGTTGAAAGGTTTAAGAGTTGAANAGTTNAANAGTTGAAAAGTTGAAAAGTTGAAATGTTTAGAATANATACGTTCTGGATTAATAAAATATAATTGTAATGGTAAGATTAAAATTATTTTTTTCGGGCTTGCTGGTATTTTGTTCCTCAGTATTATATGGGCAGGTTATGGTGAATCTGAATGTGGATGCCAATCCCAATCCATATATTTCCAGCTGGGCCAANCAGGAGGAGATGGTAATTGTAACTGTATCTAATACCAATCCCGGGCTTGAAGGTATGGATTACAAGATACGAATCAGGATGGAGCTTGACGGCGAGCTGGTGGTAGAAACCAATACCGCCCAGGTGGTTACACGCCAGGTGCCCTTTGGCAGCGATGTTTTTCTTGCCGATGAGGTGATTGATTACAATTCATTGCAGTTTTATGGCAGTTTTGGAGCTCAGGTTGCTCAAACCGGTATGTTGCCTGCCGGAACCTATTCTTTCTGTGTTTCGCTGGTTGATTTGAATGGTGTAATCATCTCGGCTCCCATGGAGGTTTGTCAGCCTATGTTTATCACCAGTTACCAGGCTCCCGAGTTGATATTTCCTGCTACCAATCAGCAGATTCTGGCGAGTGTGTTGCAGGGAACATCACTTACCTGGTCACCCATTACTCCAATGCCTCCGACACAACAAGGTTTGAAGTATGTTGTTGTGGTTTCGGAAGTTTATCCAAACCAAACTCCATCCCAGGCATTTTTTGCCAACTTCCCCATTATCGAAGAAGAAATAATGGCGGGCAATCAGATGCTGTGGCCTCCCGAAGTGGGAATGCCTGAAGATACCATCAAATACGTGTGGAGTGTAAAAGCAGTGAATTTTGACGACCAACCCTACATTCCTCAAAACTCGGGCTTTGCAGGTATAAGTCATTTTACGGTTGTGCCAGATGTACCTTTGCCGGGTGATGAAGAAGAGGAAGAAGGGGACGAAGAGGAACAAGAGGAAGAAGAGGAGGAGCCACAGGGTGTAATCGCTGTTTCCGACACCATTTATGCCGGTTACAATTATGAGTTTGCGGTGATTACAACAGAGGTAAACGTAGTGAATAATAAATACTCCGGAAAAGGTTATGTATTTGTTGATTGGCTCAATACTTCCATTGAGGTGAAATTCGACACCATAACTGTTGATACCATTATGAGGCTGGTAACCGGAAAGATATTATCCGAGATTCATGACACTGCACCTGTATATCCCCTTGCATGGGCCATGCAGGCTGGACCCCAGGATGAGTTTACCAATGAAACCGTTGGCAATGTTGCAACATGGGTTGAAAATAATACCGAACAAACGCTTTTTTTCAACAGCCCTGCCGAAATGGAGAACCCTCTGAAAATGCCCCTGGGGTTTACCTTCCAGAACGGCTCTGAAGTTGCCATTACCGAAATGGTATTTTTGCCCGACACTTCAAAGTTCAACTCCATTGCAGCACTGGCATTGCCTCCCAACCTGGTAACCGAGCGTCTTGGGTTTCGGATTATGGAGGTTCGCTTTCATCCCAATAACATTGTGTTTCCCACCGGGCGCATAGAACTGGTGGAAGATATTTCCACAACCAACATCAACAACCAGATTGAATTTGTATTCAAAAAGCCTGACGACAATAACGTGGGCTGTTATCTGGAATGGGATGAAGATGGTTTTTCGGAATATGGTTTGCAAATAACCACCTATTTTACCCGCGACTGGATGCTACCTTCACCCGACAATGATCCCAGTAAAAGGGTTTCGGCAACGCTGAGTGTACAGGGCACCAGTTGGAATGACCTGATTCTGGGCGGCACAATGGATAAGTTTGAAATNCCNNNNTCNGGTGGCATGACCCTGCTNACCGANAGTCTCTANTANGACTTTTCCGATGAACTCAATCCTCCCGGAATNGTATTTCCGGAAAACTATCCCGGCGATACCACTGAAACTTTCCGTGGCTTTTACATGAATGCCCTGGAGCTGGAACTACCACAAGCCTGGCAAACCCAAGCCGGCAACCAGCCTAAAATAGCCGCCTACAATGTAATCATTAATAATACCGGCATTACATTACTGGCGCAGGCCACCAGCGTAATTCAGTTTCCCAATGCAGCGGTGGCAGACCTTGTTGCCAGTATCGATACCGTGCATGTGGAATTTATAGCCAGCTCATTGGTTGAGGCTGGAGTGAAGGGGAGGATAGGACTGCCCGTAAGTAAAAAAGACAGTATCCCCAACCCTCTCGAATATACGGCGATATTCAATAATCCTATTTTGCCCAACGAGCCCATGAGTTTTCAGCTTACCGTAACTCCCACAGGCCCCATTCCGATGCATTTGTTAAAGGCCGACATAGAGCTGGCACAAACCTCCAATATTGTTGCTTATGTGGATGAAAATAAAAGCACCTTTGATATGAACCTGGATGGTTCCCTTTCATGGGGAACGGTTGACTTGGGGCCCATAAAAGACGTAAACCTGGGACTTGATTTTGAAGGATTGGGGATGGATTACGACTCTTCCAAGCCACAAAATGATCAGTTTGGCTTTAACATCGGCTCATGGTCTTTTGCCAGCCAGCAAAAGTTTCTGGCCAACTTCCCTGTTACCATTGATAATATAGGCTTTACAAGCTTGCCCTCTCAGCCCGGTCAGCTGATGCGTGGCAAAATCAATATTGATGTTATTTTCAACCTAAGTCAAGATATTGGTGGCATGACGGGTTTAGGTGTAGAGATGGCCATACTCAATGATGTGCAGGGGCAAAAATTCTACCCTCAGTACCTGAGCACCAGCCTCGATTCCATTGCCATACAGGCCAACCTTGCGGCAGTTAGTATCAATGGAGCCATTGGTTTCAGACAAGATGATCCTGTGTTTGGGAATGGATTCATAGGAACCCTTCATGCCCACTTTAAACCTGCAGGCATACAAGCTTCAGCTTTGGCGGAGTTTGGAAACACCAATTACCTGAACGGTACTCAACTATATCGCTACTGGCGGGTGGAAGCCGATGTAATACTGCCGCCTCCCGGGGTGGTATTTCTTCCTGGTCTGGCGTTCCGGGGCTTTGGCGGTGGTGCATATTTCAATATGAAAGCATCTTTATCAGGGACCACCTATTCTTTCACCCCATTGAAATCGCAACTTGGATTCAATGCAACAGCCATGTTAGCAACAACACCTGACGAGAAGGGATTTAATGCCGATGCCACCCTTGCCGGTGAGTTCAACAACAATACCGGAGGGCTCACTTTCATCAACTTTACCGGCGATTTTTACGTGGGTGCAGAGATGACTGCCCAGTCAAGAGCCGAGGCCATTGTGACCGGCGATTTGGGCGTCACCTATGACTTCCCGCAGAAGCACTTTAACCTGTTTGCCAATGTAGATGTAAACGCACCTCCCATCAGCACACCCAACCAGGTAGGATTAGTGCTGGATATCAACGGTACCAGCAACCAATGGTTTTTCAAGTTTGGAGAACCGGCAGCCCCCAATAATGTTAGTATTTTTGGTGCGAGTATTTATGCATACCTGATGTTTGGAAATACCATTCCTTTTCCTACAGGGTTTACTCAGGATTTCTCTGATGCTTACTACAATGCGGTAAATTACTTNCCCGGCACNGGCAGCATTGGACAGGGTGGTGTTGGTGCTCATACCAATACTGGTGCGGGTTTTGCNACGGGTTTGGGTTTTATGTTTAGCCATAACAAAGAATTTGAAGTGAACAACCCCTTAAGTNCAGGTGACTGGTTTGTTGGTTATAACCTGGGTGCCGGTGCTGAGCTGCATCTGGCCTTTATGAACTATGTGGGAAGTTGCGCAGGCAATAACCCCATTGGTATCAATGGCTGGCGGGCCAGCGGAGGGCTCGGTTTTTACGCCACCGCCAGTGCCTATGCCCGTCGTGAGGGAGGTCTTTTTGGCGACAATGACTGGGAATTGGTAAACTTGGCGGCAGGCGCATGGATTTATGGCGAGTTTCCCAATCCTTATTATGCTGCCGGAGCCATATCGGGCCACGCTAAAATATGCGGTTTGATTAACCTGCATTTCCACAGTGAATTTGAAGTGGGAACGGCCTGTACCAATGCGCCGGCAGGCTCTTCCGTTACCGTGGTATCAGGAGATGTAGCTGCCGACCAACAAGAAAAACTGGTACAATATGTGAAGCCCCCCAACATCTACAACTTCCCAACCGATGCGCCTCTGGCCGTAAAATATGGGTTAGAACCGGATGAAGTGTTTGATGTGGCAGAACAGCAGTCCGATGGCACTATTATCATGCGCACTTTTAAAATGGTGAAGTCCGCTTCTTTGCAGGAAGAACAGCAAAATGGAAGCTGGAGTCCTAAACTGCTTAATAATACTACCAATGTGTTGGGAGAATACCTTTACACCACCATACAGCAGTTAGGCGGCTTAGATGGCGGTTTTGCACCCGCGGGTCCTGTTGGCGGCATTGGCGGAAGTTCCGGTGGACCAGCCGCTGCCGGTATTGCTCCTTCGCATCTTGGCCCCAGTGGTAGTACCATTTTTAATTTTATGGGCGGCTTNCAAACCATANNTGTACCCCATACAGGAGCCACAGGTGGCGGACAAGCCGGCGGCCCGATTTCAGGCCTCCCACAATTGGATATGCCAATTATTCTTTATCCTGCTGAACCACCACCTCCAAACTATGGCGATTTGCCGCCTACATCGGTGCCGCCTGTTAACAATCTGAAAGAGGATACAAGCTATATCTTTACTGTTACCGCTACACTCAAAGAATACATCAATGGTAATTGGACAGATGCCTTAACCAAAGAAGGAAATCCGGTAACCGAAACGGTAGTTAAATCATTCTCCACAGGCCCTATGCAAATAGCCACAGGAGTACAGTTGCCGGCACAAACCTTCTAAAATCATCCAAAAAAGAATAAATAAAAGAGCAAAGGATATGGAACTTCCAACTAAAATAAAAATGTACGGCTGCACAGAACGAAAGTCAGAATCGGCAGACAGTCCAAGGCAAAGCACAATTATACCTTTTCAACTATTGCCCAAACTGGCCATTCTGTTGGTCTCATTCTTACCCCTTTTTATGGAGCTTTCACGCAGAATGAAGATAATCAGACAGATGAATTTGCTACTACCATTAAAATCGCAGGGCGTTATGTGCCAGGCACTGGCATTGAACTCCGGTATTTTCCCGAGAAACGATTGGTAATGGAAACCGGCTTTCGCCATGGCTTTATCATTGAGCGCAGCCCGGCAGACGCCAACGACTTTGTGGAAATAGCCCGGCTGCTCCCTTTTAACGATGAGGCCTGGGATGCCACCATGGAAGAAGCAGAGGGGAGGCCTTTAATCTGCTGGATCTGGCTCGTGGCTTCCTGCAGGCGGCACTTACCCAAGGCGGCGGTACTTTTGACTTTGAAGCAGGCATAAGCGAGCTGCGTCAGCAGCGGGGAGAGGAAGATTTCGAACATGCCATATTTATGATTACCGCAGCCCGCGAAGCCCGTGTGGCAGAAGCACTGGCCTTAAGCTTTACCGATGAAAACATCATAGAAGGAGAAAGTTATACCTACAGGGTGCGTACCGTTAACGAACCTCAGATTTACAATCTGATACCTGAATCCTTAACCATAGAAGCCCTTGTTGATGTTGATACATATGCAAACGAGGTCTTTTTTTATGAAGGCGATACCTGGATAAACTTTGTATGGGACGAAGATGACAAGCTCTCTCTTTATGAAGTGGAAAGAAGAGACCCCGGAACAGAGACCTTTGTTCTGCTCACCGATGCTCCACGCATCAATCTTAGGGGCAAAGAATTTGATGAGTTTCAACGTAGCACCTATCGCGACGAGGAACTGGAAAACTATCAGCTTTACACCTATCGTTTTTATGGACATAATATTTTTGGCGAGCGTATTTTGTTTGCCGAGGTGGAAGCTATGCCCCGCGACCGCACTCCCCCTGAGCCCCCAGGATTGACAACACTGAAACATCACGCCCCGCAGGAAGTATTACTGGAATGGGAAATGAACGACCCCCCGGCGCCTGATCTGATGGGTTTCGTTATCGGACGTGGCGACGCTCCCAACGGCGATTTCCGCATCATCCATCCGGAACTTCTTCCGGAAAACACCCGCTCATTTACCGACACCACTTTTATAGAAGGACAGCTCAATTACTATGTAATCCAGGCCGTAGATACCGCTTTTAATGTAAGCTCTTCTATCCCGGTAGCCGTAACCCTTATCGATACCATTCCTCCGGCTGTACCCGTTTGGGTTTCCGGCGAAATTGATTCATTGGGCGTAGTAACCCTTGAGGTAGAACGAAATCCCGAAAGCGATCTGATGGGCTATCGCCTTTTCAGGGCCAACGACCCGGATCATGAATTCTCGGTAATTTTTGAAGGTTTTGTGGATGATGACAGCTTACAATACCAGATACCCATAATTTTTACAGATACGGTAACGCTCAATTCTCTTACCCCTCGCATTTATTACAAAGTAAAAGCGCTTGATTTTAATTTCAATCAATCCAGGTTTTCTGAAATGATGGTGATTGACCGACCCGACACCATCCCGCCCACAACACCTGTTTTCAGAAGGGTTGTGAGCCGAACCAACGAAATTGAACTACACTTTGCCCTGAGCGAAAGCCGCGATGTGGCATCCCATGAGCTTTACCGAATTACCGATATGCAAGAGCCCTGGGAGCTTTATTCCCTAATGGATAATGATCGGCAGGTCTTTATTGATACCCTGGCTATTCAAGGTACAACGTATTATTACTCCATACGGGCCATTGATTACAGTGGGAATCATTCTGATTTTGCCCGCCCGGTATTCGGAAAGGCTTATGATGATGGAGTGAGACCTCCGGTGGAGAATCTCAGCATAAATGAGGAGGAAGGAATACTTGTATTGCGCTGGGAATACGAACCCGTTAATGAGGGGACCTTTTTTGCCGTTTACAAAAGCAATGGCAATGGGAAAATGGTTTACTACAGGCGAACACAGGAATTGATATTTACTGAAAGATTCCTCTCGGATGAAAATCAGCAATATGCAGTTAAGGTGTTTACTGCCGATGGGGGAGAGTCGGTGTTAAGCGATCCTGTTACATGGCAGCCATAGTATCAAATTTCAGAATTAAAACCCGATTCTTCTTTCCTGCGAAAAAAATATTCATTCACAGGCCACATCAGCACTGCGTAACCAATGATTCCGGCAGCTATCCAGAATAAAAAGACAATTGCTGAGCGTAAAGTAAGAAAAACTTCTCCGAAAGATTTTTCCCAAAGATTATAAATTCCGGTAAAAAGAAACAGGATCAGCCCAAAACCCAGGCCGTGTATCAGGGCGTATTTGAAGCGGCCCATTTTGCGGGTTTCGGCCCATTGCCGCACAAATTTCTGGTCGGATGATTTCATGTGCAAAGGATTGGTTTCGAAATCTCATTTCAAAAGTAAACTTTTTTCCAAAACATTTAAAGGCTTTTGAAACAAATGCCGGTAAATGGCTGTTGCTTATTCATATTCAAATAGATTTCCCATGAACTATTTCAAAGGCCTTATCATCAGAAAATCAGTACACCTGATTACAGGTCTTTTNATTTTTGTTCTCACTTTTCTGTTACAAAGAGAAGTCCTTCTTTGGCTGATTGTTGCAGGGGCGCTTTTTTCTTTTCTTACCTTTAATTACAAGAAGTTTCATCTGCTGCACAAAACCACCGATGCCAGTCTGGGCACACTCTTTTACCCGCTTGGTATACTGTCATCCTACCTGATTCTTTACACCATGCCCATATTGTATTTTCAGACCAGCCTGTTAGTTCTTGCTGTTTCCGATACTTTGGCAAATTTTATCGGACAGATAAAAAAAGGGAATGGAAGGGTTGTAATTCTGCATGACAAAAAAAGTATGCATGGTATAATGGGATATGTTTTTTCAGCAATGATTATTTTTTACATCTTCTTGCCAGCAAGACTTACCACCGATGTTTTTTTCATGGGCACACTGATTTTTCTGGCTGTAGTTTTTGAAGTTGCTTCATGGAGGGGTTCTGATAATTTTTCCATACCCGTCGGGCTGGCAATATTATTGAAAGTCTCTCAAACTCAGCAGCCCGATTATTTGTTTCTTACGGGGGTATTGCTGTTTATGACCGCAGGAAGTTTTTTCCTTTATAAATGGGGATTCCTCACCAGGATCGGTACTTTTGCAACCTGGTTGCTTGGTGTTTATCTGCTGGGAGTGATGGGATGGGAATGGTTTGTAGCGGTAGTAATGTTTTTTATTACATCAGTGGGTTTCACTAAAATTCATTCCGGTGTAAAGAAAAGGAAAAAAGAATCCAACGGGCGCAACGCATGGCAGGTAACGGCCAATATTTTATGGGCAGTTATCAGTTCGGCTCTTTTTCTTATCACTCAAAACGAAATTTTCATTTATTTCTTCATTGCATTTGTTGCAGCGGTTACGGCTGATACCTGGGCCAGTGAATTAGGACCCCTTTTGAATAAACGCAGTTTTTCACTGGCAGATTTTCGTATGCATAGAGCAGGAATTACCGGGGGTATTTCTTTTTTCGGTACACTGGCAGCAATGACAGGAGCTTTTTTTATTTCATCAATATCGTATGTAATCTTTTTTGGTGAATGGAACTGGGCAATTATTTTACTTCTTTCATTCTCAGCACTACTGGCTTGTTTTGCCGATACCCTGCTGGGCACTTTTGTGGAAGATAAATTATTGGGGATGTCTTATTTTAAAAACAGGATATACCCCGAAGCTCTTACTCCCAATGATATAGTAAACCTGGGCGGTTCATTTACCGCTTTTGCATTTTTTCTTTTGCTGGCATATGTTTTATAGCCAGTGTTAAAGGAGCTCCATGCCAAATACCATGGCAATTTTTTCTTTGAGCTTGCCCTTTATTGATTCTATATCCTGCTCCTTTCCCAG
>SL_3KL_010_SEDDRAFT_10006091_pt1 | contig 10801 bp, 9 predicted proteins | sample SodLakKL_010_SED_2_FD_10381 | JGI IMG/M metagenome (IMG submission 10381)
CTTTACCCTATAAGATAATTTCCCACAATGCTGGTATAAGGCCTTCCATAAAAGATCGCAAGCCCATCCTGGGAGTGCACCCGGATTTACCCCAAATTTATGTTTTCAACGGTCTGGGTTCAAAAGGAGTTCTGTTCGGGCCCTACTGGGCAGCAAAAATGGCAGAATTGCTGATTCACGGAAAAATCCCACCTTCCATGGTTAATGTTAACAGGTATTTTTAAATCAGAATTCACCATTATTCTATTTGGTTGTACAAAAATCGTTTGATGCTTTTCTTTGGGGTTTTTTCAAATTCTTCAGAGAAAATATTTGTAGATGCAACACTCATATATGCAGGCAATGTTTCATTGAGATATTTCCTGTGCTTTTCAAAAACTTCCCGGAGATCTTTATCTGTGAGACCTTTTTTATCAGCAAGCTCGTAATCGGGGTAAATTAAAGCAATAAGCCGTCCGTCTTTTTCCACTATCAATGACTCCTGCACAAAATCAAGGTTATTGAAACGGGCTTCAATTTCTTCTGGATAAATATTTTGTCCGGATGCTCCCAGTATCATGCTTTTATTCCGTCCTTTTATAAAAACAAAACCATCCTTATCGAGTAATCCCAGATCGCCGGTATGCATCCAGCCATCAGGTTCAAGGGTAGCCTTGGTGGCTTCCGGATTTTTGTAGTAGCCTTTCATTACATTTTCACCCCTTACCATGATCTCTCCTGCAATTTTTCCAGGATCATCCGAGTCGATTTTTATTTCCATATTATCAACCACTTTTCCTGCTGAGCCCAGCCTGGTTTTATCCCAGTTTGCATAGCTTATTAGTGGGGCGCATTCTGTCATTCCGTATCCAATGGAAAACGGAAACCTTATTTTATAAAGAAACTCTTCCACTTCCTTACTCAATGGTGCTCCGCCAATTACTACTTCATGGAAGTTGCCCCCGAAAGCATCCATTAGTTTCTTCTTAACTTTCGTTTCAATTACCTTATCCAACAATGGTACTTTGAGCAACATCTTTATGCTTGATTTGTTTATGACTGGAAGGATCTGCTTTTTGTAAATCTTTTCCATAATAAGCGGAACCGCCAGAACAAGCCGGGGTTTTATCTCGGCGAAAGCTTTTAGTATGATTTGGGGTGAAGGAGTTTTAGTGAGAAAAGTTACATGGCAACCCAGGTTAAATGGCCATAGAAATTCAAAGGCACATCCATAGGCGTGTGCGAGTGGGAGAAACGATACTATTTTATCTCCGGGATCTAATGGCATATTTTTGTTTGCATAAACCACATTGGCCACCAGATTGTTATGAGTTAACATAACACCTTTGGTAAAACCCGTTGTGCCTGATGTATAACTCAATACTGCCATATTTTCATTACCCACATCTGGTAAATGGAAACTAGCCGCGGTAAACCCATCAGGATATTTTTTTGTAAACAACCCATCAAGGTTTTCGAGGTTTTTCCTGGTTTTACCCGATTTACATTCACAAAGAAGTGAAAAGTCTGACAAAGAGAAAATGTACTTCACATCTGCCATCTGTTCCTTTGCAAGATTTTCGTAAATATTATCTGCAATAAATAGCATTCTGGCATCAGAATGGTTTACAATATGATGAATGTCATTGGGTTTGAAATCGGGTAAAACGGGTACGATAACTGCACCGTAAGTAACAGCTGCCAGGTAGGAAATCCCCCAGTTGACGGAGTTTTTTCCCACGAGTGCGATTTTTTCACCCTTTCTAATCTGACATGCATCAAAAATCAAATGCAATCGTGTAATTCTTTTCGCCGCTTCTCCATAGGTGATACTCTCACCGTTGTAATTACTCATTGCGGGCATTCTCCAGTTCTTCCGAATACTGTTGCCCAGCTGATCTACAAGTTTTTCATGCATCATAGCTGAAGGTTTTTGTTAGAAAATCAGACTTTTTTGCTCAGTTATTTTTAAAATGGCAACCAAATTTAAGAAAAAAAGCGGCAAATATTGATATTTAAAAAATATATTAAATGAACGGATGTATAAATCAATTGTTTGTTTTTCAGTAAGATAGCGATTTTAAATGCAATTAAAATTACATTTAAACAGAAATGATGAAAGTTTCAAAAACAGACCCGGAAAAAAATGAAATATTTATATAGGGTAGGATGCACACATAGGGGTCTAAGTTGTAAAAGAAATTAATTCCATTAATAATCATTTAAAATATCTTACCATGAAATCTATTCCAATCTGCCGATTTTTATTTGTGGCAATCCTGTTTTTTGCCCTTTCATTTGAAGGCATATCACAAGCCGGGTCAGCATCTTTTTATACTATTAGCGGTATTGTAAAAGATGCAGGTAACAAAAGGCCTGTTGCTTTTGCCAGTGTATTTCTTCCCGGTACTCATATAGGTACCGTTGCTAATCTCAACGGCTTTTTCACCCTTAAGGTACAAAAAGACCTTGATGCAACTGATTTTTCCATATCTCACCTGGGTTACCATATTTCAAGGTTTCCTATAAAAGATTTCGAAGGCAAAACAAGCGATTTTTCTCTAAATCCCTATTCTATACAGCTTCAGGAGATACTTGTGCGCCCACTTGATCCACGTGAACTGGTCGCCGGAGCGCTTAATCGAATTGAGGAAAATTATCCTACAGATTCTTACCACCTTACAGGATTTTACCGCGAAGCCATAAGGCAACGACGAGATTATATTTCTATTTCTGAAGCCATTGTAGATGTTTATCACTCATCTTACACTTCACGTGCATCCAGAGATCGTGTTAGAATTATCAGAGGCAGAAAAAGTGGTGATGTGAAAGATGCGGATACACTGTTACTTAAATTACAGGGTGGACCAAGTGTTGCCATTATGCTTGATGTAATGAAAAATCCCGGAATTGTAATTTCCAAGGAAATGATCGATTTTTATAATTATGAATTTATTGATATGGTAAAAATTGATGAAAAAACACATTATGTTGTGGGTTTTGAACCTGCAGTGATATTACCCTTTCCACTCTACATAGGCAGGTTCTATATTTCTGCTGAAGATTTGGCCATAGCATTGGTAGAATTTAGTATCGATCTTTCCGACAGAGATAAAGCCACCGAGAATTTTATTCGGAAGAAACCTGCCAGCCTGCGCTTTGCAACCAACAATACAAGTTACATGGTATCTTACAAGAAAATAGACGGAAAATACCACCTCAACTATCTCAGGGGAGAACTCGAATTCTTTGCCGACTATAGAAGAAGAATTTTCAGAACCAGGTATAATGTAATGTTTGAAATGGCCATTACCGAAAGAACAACACAGGATGTTGAGCGTTTCCCGCTCAGAGAATCATTCAGTCGTCGTAATATTCTTTCTGATATGGTACCTGTTTATTTTGAAGATGATTTTTGGGGCGAGTACAATTATATAGAACCTGAAGAAAGTATTGAATCGGCCATTGAGAAACTGAATCGTAGGGTCGAAAGTTCAAAATAATGAATTGTTTTGTTCATAGGTTTGAATATATTAAGTAAATTGCCCTGAAAATTACTTGATTGAAACAAACCTGTTTCCCGGGCGCTTTAAGTCGCCCGGGTTTACATGTAAAAAGGATAAAATTAATGAAAACCGGCGGTTTGCAGTTAAAGATTAAAAGCGATGATGTGGATGCCTTTGAGAAAACATTCAGGGAGTACTATAAGCCGCTGGTTTTTTTTGCTATAAAGATTGTGAATGACCAGGATGTTGCGGAAGAAATAGTTCAGGAGTTTTTTTACCAGTATTGGAAAAACCGGGAACAAATGAACATAAAAATTTCACTCAAAAGTTATTTTTTCCAATCGGTTCGCAACAATGCACTCAAATATCTGCGGCATGAATCGGTAAAACAGAAATATGCCAGCGGTATAGGCGGCAGTAGCACACCGCAAAGTTTTTCTCCTGAATACGCGGAAAAAGAATTGCAAAACATCATTGATAATGTTCTGGAAAATTTGCCGCAAAGATGCAGTTTAATTTTCAGAATGAACCGGTTTGAAGGATTAACCTATAAGGAAATTGCTGCAAATCTATCCATATCGGTAAAGACTGTGGAAGCTGATATGGGAAAGGCTTTAAAAGTCTTTAGAAATAAACTTACTAAATACCAGGGATACCCGGTATAGTTCCTTTAAAAAAAGAATGACCAGTTAATCAGAAAAAGAAATGAAGACTCTTGATATGCATAATATTGATTTTGAGAAAATTGCCCGTTACCTTGCTGATGAAATGGAACGGGATGAACTTCAGGATTTCCGGAAGGAACTTTCTCGAAATCTAAACCTCAAAGCAGAGGTAGTAACCATGGAAAAACTTTGGGCAGATATCAGCTCTTCTGCTTTGACCGATAATGATAGCGAAGTAGATACAAATATCGCATGGGAAAACCTTAGTGGTCGCCTTGAGAAGGATGGGCTTTTATCATCGCAGGAAAGAATTGCAACAGGTTTTCCGGGCTGGCTGAAGATTGCCGCATCCATACTTCTTGTCATCTCATTGGGTATGGCAGCCTGGTTCATTGCGGGTATTCGATCCGATGTTCAGCTTCTCACGCTCTCTACCGATGATACAGATGTTACGCTCATTCAGAAACTCAATGATGGCTCCGTGGTTTATATGGGCAGTAACTCTGCTATCAGTTTTCCAAAGGAGTTTGAAAAACAGCAAAGAAAGATCAGGCTTAGCGGCGAAGCATTTTTTGATGTAAGTCACAATCCGGAACAGCCTTTCTTCGTTGAAACCTCACTTGCCGATATTGAAGTACTTGGTACTTCTTTTAATATCAGAGAGCTGGATGTAAACTCCATGGAAATTTTTGTGGAAACAGGCGAGGTGAAAGTGAATATAAAAGATATGGAGAATAATATTTTCTTTCTTAAACAGGGAGAATTGCTGAAAATAAAAAACGGATGGGTGGAAAAATCATACGCTGCCGATATATACAATACTGCATGGAGAAAAAACCATATGCAATTTAAGGATGAAACCCTTGAAAACATCCTTTCTGTGCTCAATAAGAATTTTCCGGCACAGATGATGGTAGAGCATCCTGAACTGAATCAAAGAAAACTTACAGTCACGTTTTATAATACATCACCTGAAGTTATTGGAGAACTCATTGCTATTTCGCTGAATATCGAACTAGTAACCTCAGATGAAAATGTAATTACATTCAGAAAGAAATATTGAAAAACTTCCTGAAATATAGATTTGTAAAGGTTATTTCTAAAAGTAGCCTGGTGTTTTGTGTTTTGGGTTCCCTTCTTTTGGGTAATACGTTATATGCACAGAAAGAAAATGTATTTCAGAAAGAAGTTACTATGCCGGGGCAAAATAATTCCATCTATCATATTCTTAACCAGGTAAGCCGCCAGACCGGTTATTTCTTTATTTACGACAGCCAGATCATCGACAATGATAAAAAGGTGAGGGTAAGAAGTGGCAATTATAGTATCGGTGAACTTCTGGATATAATAATTGATAATGAAACGGTTGACTACCGGGTGCTTGAGAAGTATATCATCATATACAGATCCCAGACAAACGAAGAAGACATAGCCCTTTTTGTTACTGAAAAGGAAAGTAAACCTGAAGACAAACTACTTATACGGGGAAAAATTCTAGATGCAGCCAATGCAAAAGCTCTTCCTTTTGCATCAATCGCATTAAAAGGCAGATCTCTTGGAGTAACATCTAACCAGGATGGATTATTCAACATAAGAATTCCGACAGAGTTACTGGACGATTCTCTGCATATTTCCTATGTAGGCTATGAATCGAGAATCTTACCCATTAAGCTACTTTTAGAAGGTGAGTATCATATCTATCTTGATGTGGGTATGACTCCGCTCCAGGAGGTAATTATATACCATTATGATCCTTACGTAATCTTAAGAAAAGCACTGGAAGCCAGACCTGAGCTTTATCCCCGTCAGCCATCACATCATACTAGTTTTTACAGAGAAGGTGCCTTCAAAGGTGATATGATTTTAAACTATTCAGAAGCCATATTCAGAATCAATAAAACAGCTTATCATAACCTGATTAGTGACCAGGTAATGCTTCTGAAATCGCGTAACATTAACAATCTGGACCTTGAGGATACTTTAATGCTCAGGTTGAAGGCCGGTATAAGAAGTGTCCTTGACCTTGATGTGATGAAATCTTTGCCTGAGTTTTTAATGCCAGAGTATTTCAGTGATTATAAGTTAAATAGTGCCAACATCGTTGGTTATGAGTCAGGGTTGGCATATGCCATTGAATTCCAGGAGGCAGACCATGTAAGAGAACCAATTTACAGGGGAGTTATTTATATTGACAGAGAGACATTGGCAGTTTTAAAAGTTGATTTTGAAGTACACCCTGCCTATTTAAAGAAAAATGAGCGAAGGTTTATTCCCAGACGCAGCCCCAGTCATATTACCCGCATCCAGTCGATGCAATATTCTGTTCAATACCGTTATTGGGAGGGTGTATACCATTTAAACCATGTGAGAGGCGATGTGGATATTCGCATACGCCGCAAGAATCGGTTGTTCGGAAACAATTACAATATCTTTTTTGAAATGGCGGTAGTAAATATTGATACACTGAGAACCGATCGCTTCAGAAGAAGAGAATCATTGAATACACGAATCGTGTTTTCTGAACAGAACTTTGTGTATGATCATGATTTCTGGAAAGATTACAATATCATATTGCCGGAAAAGCGAATCAGCGATGCACTTCAGGAAATGAACCTTGAACTGGAAAGCCTCATTGATGAGTAATTAATTTCTCACCAGTCTGTCCAGGGAATATTTTCCACTTCCCATAATAAGCAGAATAATGTAAACAAGCATATAGAGCAAGCCTAATTCTTTCCGGGTAAAGGGGTCATCAGCATGCACAATGAATACGGCCACTGCCATGGTAAAAATAAGTGCCAGGGACGCCATTCTGGTTGCCACACCCAGCATAATTAATATGGAGCCGAAAAATTCTGCCAGAGTAGCAAAAATCAAGGAGGTAACTACACCGATACCAAGTGGATCACGAAAAACGATTTCGCCACCTTCAATCAACCGCATTAGTTTGGGCCAGCCATGGGTTAACATAAGTGCACCTATTCCTAAACGCATAATCAGTAAAGCTATGCTGGTTTGCACCAATCCGGGAGTAGTTGAAAAAGTTCTTCTCATAAGATCATTTTTTAATGTTTAACTAATTGTACCTTAACACATTTGTACGTACGTTTTAATGGGTTTGTTTCGTTTCTGAAAAAAATCTACATAAAACTTTACCCTATTGCAGCATTTCAACTTTCTTACCCGTATAGGGGGTATAAAAAAAATCTTAGTTATGAAAAGGAAAATGTTTTACCAGGTACTTATTGCAATTATATTGATTATCAGCTTGATGTCATGCAATAAAGATGAAAACATTTACAGGTATGATGCAATGGTGCCTGTGTATATGGATTTCAGCGAGTTTCGTCAACCTCCCAAGGCAAAATCGGCTAGGGGTATAAAGCAGGCTGGAAAAATCTACTTTAAAGATAACCTGATCTTTATCAATGAAGTAAATGAAGGTATTCATGTTATTGATAATGCCAATCCTTCCTATCCTAAGAAAGTCACTTTTTATGAAATAACTGGCAATGTTGATATGGCCATTTTAGGTAATACATTGTTTGTTGACAGCTATATTGATTTAATTGCCATTGATATTTCAGATATTCACAGACCTGTTGAGATCTCAAGAATTGAAAATGCATTCCCCGAGGTACTTCCCATGCCCCTGGATCAGGATCTTCCTTATGCCTGGCACCAAATTGACCGCAGTAAAGGAGTAATCGTTGGCTGGGAAATAGAAACCATGGAAGTTAAAGATGGCTATGGATGGTGGGGCGGTGGTTTCTGGAGATTAGGGACTACCATGGATTTTGCAAATGTTGCAGAAAGTGCTGCAGGTATTGCAGGTTCTATGGCGCGTTTTATGCTTAATGAACAGTATCTGCATAGTATTGCACAACCTCATGTCCTTAAAACTATTGATGTTTCCAATGCTGCGAATATGATTCAAACGGATAGCATTTCAAGCTGGCGCGAAATGGAAACGCTCTTCCGGTATGATGGTTATCTTTTTGTAGGCACTACAACCGGCATGGTAATTTACAGCCTGGCAAATCCATCTAATCCCGAATTTGTGTCGGAACTTAATCATATTAATGCCTGCGATCCTGTGGTAGTTGAAAATGACATCGCATATGTAACATTAAGGGCAGGTACCTGGTGTATGAATACCACCAACCAGCTGGACGTAATAGATATATCTGATATTGATGCTCCGAGATTGCTTAAGTCATACCCAATGTTTAATCCGCATGGTTTAGGTATTGATAATGGCACCTTATTCATTTGTGATGGGGCCGACGGATTAAAAGTGTACGATGCCACCAATCCTCTTGCCATTCAGTCTAATATGATTGCGCATTTTTCCGGTATTGATACTTATGATGTAATTCCGTTGGGAGATATCCTGCTGCTTATTGGTCATGATGGTCTTTTTCAGTATGATTATTCTGATCCGAAAAATATACGGCTTCTGAGCCATATAGACATTGGTAACTAATATTCAGCTGATTTATTGATTTCAAAAATACCAACAACAATGAAAATCACTCTAAACTGCATTATATTTGACCTTTGAAATATGCCTGAGGTTTATACAGGCAATGAAGAGGCATTTAAATTAAGCAGAACTTGGATCCAAAGAATTATACAGACCTGGACATAATACTGGAATGCAGAAAAGGCAAAAGCCGTTTCCAGGAGATGCTTTACAGAAGATTTTATGCCTTTGCCATGTCGGTTTGCCTGCGATATGCTCCCAATCGCGACGATGCAATTGAAGTTCTTAATGACAGCTTTATGAAAGTCTTTCAATCCATTATGAGTTACGATATCGAAAAGCCATTTAAAAGCTGGTTCAGAAAAATACTGGTAAACACATCTCTTGATAAATACCGTGAGAATAAAAAGTACTTCATACATGCTGAATTTGATGTGAGTGAACTTGAAATTGCTCAGGAACCTGAATTTGAAAAACAACTGAATGCTCAAGAAATCCTTGAACTGCTTTCAGGATTGCCTCCGATATACAGACTGGTTTTTAACCTTTATGAAGTTGAAGGGTATTCGCATGATGAAATTGCCGGAATGCTTGATATTGCTCCGGGAACATCACGCTCACAGCTAAGCAGAGCAAAACTTTTACTAAAAAAGTCCTGGTCAGAAATGAAAAATAAACCTTACCATGAAGCCATTTGATGAGAAATTAGCAGATAATATCAGAGAGCTTTTTGATAATTACCAGGAACCTGTTGATGAAAAGGCATGGATGGCCATGCAACAAAGGCTCGGTAAGAAAGCAGGTGCACGTATCATTGCTTCTTTCCCCTACAAAGTAAGAGCTGCTGCTGCAGTTATTTTGCTATTGGTGGTTACTGCGGTAGGTTGGATTACTTTCAGTACCGGAAAAGATGAAACAAAAATGGTGGCATCTGCAACCGGGGAAGCCCATGTTGATACCCTGCATGAAGAATCGGAATTACCCAAAGCAACCGAACCGCTGCAAGATATAGCAGTGGAACCATCTTACTCTGAACTTGCCGGGTCTATTCCTGAAAAAAGGAAAGAAACCATAGCAGTTGAATATGACGCACCGGAAGAAAAAAAATCATTTGCACTTGCTGAGATAGCAATTATTGATACCATATACGAATTACACGATTATATATCTTCAGACATACTGATTGCTGAGGTTGAAACCGACACAATCGGATCAGATTTTGAAATGAAACTGGCTGAGATTCATCATGATGTTATTGAGAAACCTGAAGCTGAAAGGATTAATAACAATGGTCTGACTCCTGACATTCATTATGTTAATGGGTCCGTATCAGCTGGCAGAAGTTCTGCTTTGCAATTCCTGGCTGGTTCAATGGTTACTTATACAACGGGTGAGATTGCCCAAGGGTTAGGGTTTTCAGCCGGTGTTACAGGCGATATTCACCTGGCTGATAATTTCAGCATCAATACCGGGGGTATTTTGGTTTACAATCAATTCAGGTTTGCGGATAACTCAACTTTAGATTTTGCCAGGGAAGCACTTAACAGCTATTATGATTCTGATCAACTATTGTTGATTGATATGAGCGGATATGAAGAATATGAATTTATGGCACTGGATTTACCTCTGAACCTTAAAATACATGTAACGGAAAATAACAGAAGGCAACTTTACATGACTGCAGGAGTATCATCCTTTCTTTATATTCAGCAGTCTTATACCCGAAGCGCTCAGATGCTTGCCGATATAATTTCAGAGGATCGCATGGGACAGACTACATATAACAGAAGCTACTCCAATGTAACAAATTCCGGCTCCTTCGATGCATTTCGCCGTTTTGACCTGGCCCGGTTTCTGAATCTCTCGGCAGGTTATGTTATTAAACGGGAAAAGCATAACCTGGTTATAGAACCATTTATGAAGTATCCTATGTACGACGTAACCAGTCTGGATTTGAAAATCGGAATGGCCGGTATAACCCTGAAATACCAGGCGGGAAGCAGATAAATTGCATAATCAATCTTAGTCGGGGGGCATGTCTTAAAGGCGCACACTGATTCTAAGAAGCTGGCTTATCATCCTCAATAGTAAAAACAATCCATCCTTTTACAGGAATCAGCCCTAATCTTTCAGGCCTTTGCTGTCTTGTGGCAGGTTGCTGCCTT
>SL_3KL_010_SEDDRAFT_10006092_pt1 | contig 10799 bp, 8 predicted proteins | sample SodLakKL_010_SED_2_FD_10381 | JGI IMG/M metagenome (IMG submission 10381)
CTGTTTTAGGAAGCACATACAAAAACAAATATAAGCGCGAATTCATGCTAAACAGACACATTTCAAAAGGAATACTTATTTTTTCAGTTTTTTTATTATTATTTTCTTCCTGTAGCAAATATCAGAAGCTGCTCAAGAGCGACGATGTTATGCTAAAAAAAGAGAAGGCTATTGAGTATTACTATAATGAAGATTATCACCGGGCCCTGGGTCTTTTAACCGATGTTATACCGGCATTCAGGGGAACAGCCCAGGCTGAGCAGTTGAATTATTATTATGCAATGGCTCATTATAAGCAAGGCGATTATGTGCTTGCTGCGCATTACTTCAAAACCTTTACACAGGGATTTCCCAGGAGTGAACACGCCGAAGAATTTTTGTTTATGAGCGCCTATTGCAAGTATCTCCTTTCACCTCGTGCCAGCCTGGATCAAACACCCACCCGTGAAGCTATTCGTGAATTGCAGGCTTTTGCAAACCGATATCCTAACAGCACCAGAGTAGAGGAGGCTAACCAACTTATTGATGAACTGCGCGAAAAACTCGAAGTCAAGGCGTTTGAATCAGCCATGCTTTATTTTAATATTCGCGACTATATGGCTGCTGTTAGGTCATTTCAGAATGTGATAAGAGATTTTCCCGATACACAATTCAGGGAGGATGCCATGTTTTATATCCTCAGATCTCATTTCCTTTTTGCTGAAAACAGTATTGAAGCCCGTCAGCTGGAAAGATACAAAAATGCTGTGGATGCGCACCGTCGTTTGGTTAATCGATTTCCTGACACCGAATACCTTTCACAGGCTGACCGCATGTTAAGAACAGCATCGGAGCAGATCGGCAGACTTGAAGAGATTGCCGCAGCTCAAAAAAATAATTAATTTCCGTAAAGTAAACAAATCACTTTTTAATATCATTGTAAACCATGGATTACAAAAAAATAAAATCAGAAACCAATACCGTAACCCGCGACCTGAGAAGGTTCGATACGAAAACCCAGAATATTTATCAGTCTGTAGTTATCATTTCCAAGAGAGCTAATCAGATAGGTCTGGAAATGAAGGAAGAGCTCAATAATAAGCTCTCTGAATTTGCTACATCTACTGATAATCTGGAGGAGGTTTTTGAAAACCGCGAACAGATTGAAATCGCACGCTACTATGAGCAACTTCCCAAGCCCAGTCTGATTGCCATCAGTGAATATATTGAAGATAAAATCTACTACCGCGTGCCCGAAACAGATTAATCTCTGGTACGAATGAAAATGAAATCTCAACCGGGGTTTTTGAAAAAGTTGGATCAACGGTAATTGTGCAACCCAACACCCATGCTCAAAGGGAAAAAAATACTTCTCGGAATAAGTGGCGGTATCGCTGCTTACAAAAGTATGTACCTGATACGCTTATTCAGGAAAGCAGGGGCAGAGGTGCGTGTTGTGGCAACGGAAAGTGCCATGTGGTTTGTAACGCGGGTTACCATTGAATCATTATCACAAAACAAATTATACGACAAAGTTTTTGCTGAGGATAATGATTATACCACCGAGCATATCAGTCTTACCGATTGGGGTGATGTGTTTGTTGTGGCTCCGGCCACAGCCAATATAATGGGAAAATATGCCAATGGTATTGCCGACGATGCCTTATCCACTTCTCTTTTAGCATTTGATAAAAAAGTTTTTATGGCACCTGCCATGAATTGCAAGATGTATGAAAATTTTGCTTTTCAGCGGAATCTGGATTACCTGAAACAAAACAATGTAGAAATTATTGAGCCTGCCAGTGGCTATCTTGCCTGCGGTTACGAGGGTAAAGGCCGTATGGAGGAACCCGATGCGATTTTTGCTGTTATTGAGAAGCATTTTTCAAGCAAAAAAGAGCTGGAAGGAAGAAAAGTTTTAATAACTGCTGGACCTACCCACGAAACCATTGACCCTGTGCGATATCTGGGAAACCACTCCACCGGAAAAATGGGATTTGCCATTGCCGAAGAACTTGCTGAAAGAGGTGCTGAGGTGCACATTGTTTGCGGACCGGTTGGTCTTGAACTGAAAAGCCCATCCATTCAACGCATCAATGTTAAAAGTGCCGATGAAATGTATCGCGCCTGTATGGAAATATTCCCTGGCATGGATGCCGCCATCTTAACTGCTGCCGTAGCTGATTTCAAGCCTGCGAAAATTCATCAGACAAAGTTGAAGCGCGATGGACAACCCGTGATAATGGAATTGATTCCCAATCCTGATATTCTGGCTGCACTGGGAAAAACAAAAAAAGAAAATCAGGTTCTGGCAGGTTTTGCACTTGAAACGGATAATGAACTGGATAATGCCCGCAAAAAACTGCAAAATAAAAACCTGGATTTCATCGTGCTGAATTCCTTGCAGGACGAAGGTGCCGGCTTTGGTACTGATACCAATAAAATAACTATTTTAGACAATAAAAACCAGGTTTCGGGGTTTGAATTAAAGAATAAAAAGCTTGTTGCGGTTGATGTTGCAGATAAACTTTTAAACTGCTTTAAAGAATAATTGCAATAAAGTTCAATTCAGTTAACTGCAATTTTGATTATTTTGATTTCTGTTTCTTTCAATAAATCTTATGCGTAAAGTATTATTCATTTTCATATTCCTGTTTCTGTCAGTAACCGGTATTAAAGGCCAGGAGCTTCAGTGTATGGTGCAGATTTCATCGCCCGGAATGTCGGAGACAGATCGCCAGATTCTGCAAACACTGCAATCATCCATTTATGAGTTTATGAATCAGCGTAACTGGACTGAGTACCAGTATAAACCCGAAGAAAGGATTGAAGCCAGTATCCTGATTACCATCAATGAAAAAATAGGCAGCGATGAATACCGGGGCACCATTCAGGTACAATCGCGCCGGCCCATATTCAGAACATCCTACAGTTCGCCCATTATTAATCATAACGACCGTGATCTTTCTTTCCGTTATGTTGAAAACCAAACTCTTGAATATGCTGATAATACTTTCACCAGTAACCTTACATCTATTCTGGCTTTTTATGCATATCTGATTATTGGTTTTGATTTTGACACCTTTACCCCAATGGGAGGTACTCCCTACTTTGAAAAGGCCCAGAGCATTGTTAACCTTGCGCAAAATGCACCTGAGCGCGGATGGAAATCCTTTGAAGGCCAGAGAAACCGTTACTGGCTCATGGAAAACATTTTCAATTCACAGTATTCCAACATCAGGCAGGCATTGTACACTTACCATCGGCTGGGCTTTGACAGAATGACCGATAATATGGAGATGGCAAGATCAGAAGTGGTTAATGCCATTGAAATGTTTCAGCGCGTGCACCGCCAGCGACCCGGAAGTTACCTGATGTCAATAATTATGACCACCAAAGGAGATGAACTTGTTAACCTCTTTACCGAAGCTCCGGCAATGGAAAAGAACCAGGTTGTGCAAATCCTTACAGAAATAGATCCTGCCAATAGTGCGCGATACCGCAGAATTACCCAGCCCCGCAATTAAACCCGGCACAAACAATTGTTTTAATTGGTCACTCTGAAAACGCATTTTGCGGCTCAATGTATTGCAAAGTTTGTTAACTTTGTGGCTTCGCTAAAATTTAGCCCTGGTTCAAATGTTAAAAAGTCTTCTGATTGAAAACTATGCCCTGATTGAAAAACTGGACATCAGCTTCGATGACGGGCTTACTATCATTACCGGTGAAACGGGAGCAGGAAAATCCATTCTCCTGGGTGCGCTGGGATTGATATTGGGGCAAAGGGCCGACACCAAAGTTCTTTACGATCAAAAAAGGAAATGCATTATCGAAGGCACATTTTCCATTCAAAATATGGGTCTTGAAAAGCTTTTTTCTGAAAATGAACTGGACTATGATACCCATGCCATCTTTCGCAGGGAAATCAATCCACAGGGAAAGTCGCGGGCTTTTGTAAATGATACTCCGGTTAATCTTAATGTAATGAAAGATATTGCAGAAAGATTGATAGATATTCATTCACAACACCAGAACCTCCTGGTGGGAACCTCTGTTTTTCGTTACAATATCATTGATGCTTATGCAGGTATTTCGCAACAGGTTTCTGAATACAGAAAGGAATTTGAGAAGCTTTCTCAAATGAGAAATAAGCTCAGTAGTCTNCAGGAAAGCGAAAAACAAACACGATCGGAACTTGATTATCTGAATTTTCAGTATGATGANCTTTACAAGGCACAATTAAATGCCGATGAATTTGCTGANATTGAATCGGAACTTGAAATTCTGGATCATGCTTCTGAAATTAAGATGAATCTTGAAAAAGCTGATTTTTTTCTGCAGAATGATCAGGAAAACGTTCTTACCTTGCTTTCGGAAGTGATTACTTTGTTTCGTTCTATTGAAAAATTCAGTCCACAATATTCCGAGTTATATCAACGGTTGCTTTCTTCTGAAATTGAGATCAAGGATATAGGCCGGGAAATTTCCGCAATTAAAGAAGATGTAAATGCTGATCCATCCAGACTCCAGGAATTGCAGAAGCGATACGATTTGCTTCAGAAACTGCTTCATAAGCACGCAGTTAACGATATGCAAGAACTGATCAGTCTTCGCGACGACTTCAGGGAAAAGATTGACGGCTTCCAATCGCTGGAAAATGACATTCAGATACTGCAAAATGAATGTAATATTTTTGAGAAAAAACTTACCGGGAAGGCTTTGCAAATCAGCAATGAAAGGAAAAAAGCCATTCCTGCACTGGAAGATCAGATCAACCAGATATTAAAAGAACTTGGAATGCCCAATGGAAGGTTTAAGGTACAGCAATCGCAATCTGCCAATTTGAATATCAATGGCAGCGATGACTTCAATTTTCTTTTTTCTGCCAATCTGGGCACCGACCCACAGGAGCTAACAAGGATTGCTTCGGGTGGTGAGCTTTCCAGGCTCATGCTTGCCATGAAGTCGGTTGTTTCGCTCCGGAATCTGCTTCCTACCATCATTTTTGATGAAATTGATACGGGTGTTTCCGGCGAGATAGGTTTCAAGATGGGAGATATTCTGGGCAAGATTTCCAGAAACATGCAGGTGATATCCATCACACACCTTCCACAGGTTGCTGCCCGCGGAAAAAGACATTTTATTGTTTATAAAGAAACAAGAGATAATTTTACCAAAACCCTGGTCAAAAGGATTGATGACAATAACAGGGTTCTGGAAATAGCAAAAATGCTCGGGGGAGAAAACCCCAGCGAATCGGTTTTGCAAACCGCTGAAGAATTAATTCAAAAACAGAGTATTCATAAAAATTAAATACCATGTCGCATAATTTATTAAAAGGAAAAAGAGGAATTATTTTCGGTGCCCTGGATGAGAATTCCATTGCNTGGAAAGTAGCAGAACGCGCAAAAGAAGAGGGAGCAATATTTGTGCTTACCAATGCCCCGGTGGCGCTCCGTAAAGGAGATATTTTTCGTCTGGCAGAAAAAACCGGTAGCGAAGTAATTTCTGCCGATGTTACCCAGGTTGATGATCTTGAAAACCTGTTTCAGGAGAGCATGAAACTTATGGGTGGAAAANTTGATTTTATTCTGCATTCTGTGGGTATGTCGCCCAATGTAAGAAAAGGGTTGCATTATACTGAGCTGGATTACAATTATATGATGAAAACCCTTGATATTAGTGCTGTTTCATTACACAAAGTTTTGCAAACCGCACTGCATATGGATGCTATTAATGAATGGGGCAGTGTGGTTGCTTTAAGCTATATTGCCGCACAACGTACTTTCTCTTCTTACAGCGATATGGCGCAGGCCAAAGCTATGCTCGAATCCATTGCACGCAGTTTTGGTTACCATTATGGCAAACGTAAGAAGGTAAGAGTTAATACAGTTTCCCAATCTCCTACCATCACAACTGCAGGTCAGGGAGTGGGAGGTTTCAATGCCTTTTATACTTATGCCAATTGTATGTCGCCATTGGGAAATGCATCATCAGAACAATGCGCAGATTACTGCATAACTCTTTTCTCAGATCTTACCAAAATGGTAACCATGCAGAACTTGTTTCACGACGGTGGTTATTCAACTATGGGTATCAGCGATAAGCTTATCGAAGATTGTTTTGTATGTCAGGGCGATTGCCATGATAAGAATACGCCTGATTAGTAAAAAAATTTGTAGGTTTGCGCCCGGAAAATTATCTGTAATTCATTTTAAAATAAAACCCTTATTTCATGAGTTTTAAAATTGTTGTTTTAGCCAAGCAAGTACCTGACACCCGGAATGTGGGAAAAGATGCCATGAAGGCTGATGGTACAGTAAACCGCAGTGCTTTGCCGGCAATCTTCAACCCCGAGGATCTGCACGCTCTTGAGCAGGCACTGAGTATCAAAGAAAGGATTGAAGATGTAGAAATCACTATCCTTACCATGGGCCCGCCAAGGGCTGCCGAAATCATCAGGGAAGCCATGTACAGGGGAGCCGACAATGGATATCTTATTACCGACAGAAAGTTTGCCGGTTCTGATACATTGGCCACATCTTATGCCATATCACTGGCAGTAAAAAAACTTCAGCCCCATCTTGTTATTGCCGGCCGCCAGGCCATTGATGGCGATACTGCACAGGTTGGCCCGCAGGTTGCCGAAAAGCTGAATATTCCGCAGGTAACCTATTGCGAAGAAGTTCTGGAGATAAAAGATGATGAGCTTATCATTAAACGAAGACTGGAAAGAGGAGTGGAAGTTGTAAAATGCAAAACACCTTTACTTATTACAGTACATAGTTCAGCTCCCACCTGTCGTCCGCGTCATGCCAAACTGCTTATGAAGTTCAAACATGCACGTACGGTATCTGAATTGGTTGAAGAAACCAAAGATTACACCGAAATGATGACTAACAAGCCTTATCTGCGCATTGAAGAATGGAGTGTGGCTGATCTGGATGCTAATGTGGAGTTTCTTGGTCTTTCAGGCTCACCCACTAAAGTGAAGAAGATAGAAAACGTAGTGCTTGCACGCAAGGATTCCGTTCATCTTACTCCTGTTGATAAGGATATGGATTACCTTATGAAGGAACTCATCGACAGCCATGTGATAGGCTAAACTCATTTATTTCAATAACGAAAATTAAAAAAAAGTGAATAATATATTTGTTTATTGCGAAATAGAAGACGGTCATGTGGCAGAGGTTAGTCTTGAACTTCTCACCAAAGGCCGCAAGCTGGCCAATGAAATTGACCGTAAGCTGGAGGCCCTTGTAATCGGNCATAATCTNGGNGGAATTGAAAAACAGATTTTTCCNTATGGNGTTGATGTGATTCACATTGCAGATAATTCAAGGTTGTATCCGTATGTTACATTGCCCCATGCAGAAATCACTGTAAGCCTTTTCAACCAGGAGCAACCCGAAATTGCTCTTTTTGGTGCCACTTCCGTGGGAAGGGATCTTGCTCCACGTGTGGCATCCAAGCTAAAATGCGGATTAACAGCCGACTGTACCAGCCTGGTTTTTGGCGATCATACAGAAAATAAAACCGGAAAAGAATACAAAAACCTGCTTTACCAGATCAGACCTGCCTTTGGTGGAAATATTATTGCCACTATTATCAATCCCGATACACGCCCGCAAATGGCTACCGTAAGGGAAGGGGTGATGAAGAAGGAAGTGTTCAACTCCACTCACCAGGGAGAGATCAAGCACATTAATGTGGATACCATAATCAACGACAGCCATATGGCCGTTGAAATTATTGAACGCCACATAGAGAAGCAAAAGATCAATATCAAAAACTCGCAGATCATTATATCCGGAGGTTATGGTGTGGGGTCCAAAGAAAACTTTGAATTATTATACGAACTTGCTGATCTTTTAGGTGGAGAAGTAGGAGCATCGCGTGCTGCTGTAGATGCCGGTTTTGTTGATCATGCCCGCCAGGTAGGACAAACAGGTATTACTGTGCGTCCGAAGCTTTACATAGCTTGCGGTATTTCAGGTGCTGTGCAGCATACTGCAGGTATGAACGAATCAGCTAAAATTATTTCTATTAATAATGATCCTAAAGCTCCTATCAATCAGATAGCAGATTATGTTATTACAGGCAATGTTGAAGATGTGATCCCAAAAATGATCAAATTCTACAAGAAAAACACCAAGTAATTTTTTTGCCTGTAAAAAGGGATTCAATGAATTAAACCAAAAGAACAATGGAAAATTTTTTTAAAGATAACCCCAGTCTGAAGTTTCACCTTAAGCACCCCCTGATGGAGAAGATCATCAGGTTGAAAGAAAATGATTTTGCCGATAAGGATAAATACGATTATGCATTTCAGGATTTTGAAGATGCACTGGATTCTTACGACAAAGTTCTTGAAATTGTAGGTGAGATATGTGGTGAAACCATAGCTCCCAATGCTGAGTCTGTTGACCATGAAGGTCCGCAACTTATAAATAACGAAGTAATTTATGCCCGGGGAACCCAGGAAAACCATGAAACGCTTACAAAAGCCGGACTTATTGGAATGTCATTGCCAAGAGAATACGGTGGATTGAATTTTTCCATGGTGCCTTATGTTATGGCTGCTGAGCTGGTATCGCGCGCTGATGCCGGTTTTGCCAATATCTGGGGGTTGCAGGACTGTGCAGAAACTCTGCACGAATTTGCAAGCGATGAGATCAAGAAGGAGTTTTTGCCCCGATTTAACAGTGGAGCTACCGCTGCCATGGACCTTACCGAGCCCGATGCAGGTTCTGACCTTCAGGCAGTTCAGCTGAAAGCTACCTTTGATGAGCAAAAACAACAGTGGTTTCTTAATGGTGTAAAAAGGTTCATTACCAATGGTGATGCCGATATCAGCCTTGTTCTGGCAAGAACAGAACCCGGTACTACTGACGGACGTGGATTATCACTTTTTGTTTACGACAGAAAAGATAAAGCGCTTACCATAAGACGTATTGAAAATAAACTGGGTATTAAAGGTTCTCCTACCTGCGAACTGGTATTTAAGGATGCTCCTGCAAAACTGGTGGGCGAGCGCCGTTTGGGATTGATCAAGTATGTTATGTCGCTCATGAACTCTGCCCGTTTGGGTGTAGGGGCACAGTCTGTTGGTATTGCTGAGGCTGCTTATCGTGAAGCATTAAAGTATGCCTATGAACGAGAGCAGTTTGGCAAACCCATTATCAAATATCCTGCAGTTTACGAAATGCTTTCAATAATGCGTGCAAAGATTGATGCCAGTCGTTCACTCCTTTACGAAACTGCCCGTTATGTTGATATTTACAAGTCCTATTCATTTATACAGGAAGAGCGCAAACTTGAGCCTGAAGAAAGAAACGATGCCAAACATCATACCCGTGTTTCTGATGCGCTTACACCGCTTCTTAAGCTTTTTGCAAGTGAGTATTGCAATGAAATTGCTTCAGAGGCCTTGCAGGTGCATGGTGGAACAGGTTATATGAAGGACTTCCCCGTTGAAAGGCTTTTCAGGGATGCCCGTATTACCAATATCTACGAAGGTACATCGCAGCTGCAGGTGGTTGCTGCCATAAGGGCGGTGGGTAACGGAGCTTATCTTAAGCTGATCCGCGAATACCAGGAAAATCACGTAAAGCCTGAATTTGAATATCTTAGAAACACACTCATTGATCTTACTGATGATTATGAAAAGTTAAGCAGAACAGTTCTGGAAGCTAAAAATAATGAATTGCTCGACTTCCATGCTCGTCGTCTGGTGGAAATGGCAGGGTATATTATTATGGGATATTTGCTGTTGCAAGATACCCATCGTGATATGGAGTATCGCAAATCGGCAGAGATCTTTATCCGCAAAGCCAGAACAGAGTGCGTTTCACGCGCAGATTTTATAAGATCATTCGAAGAAAAAAGCCTGGGTACATACAAAATCACCTGGGAGTAATATACTTCTTTGATTTATCAGTTACAGGGGGGCCACTGCGCTCCCCTTTTTTATTCGGGAGAGTTCGCTTTAATTCTTATTTTACCACCATTTTTTTTACTGATTGGTGATTACCGGCTGATAATATGTAAAAGTAAATTCCTGAAGCATAGCCTTCTGTCTGAACAGGAAGGGTATGGGTGCCGGCAGGGAAAAACCGGTCAGCAATAGTATCTTTTTTGCTTCCCATTACATTGTAAAGACTGATATTTACTTTCATGGGTTCAGGCAGCATAAAGGAAATAAAAGTTTTTCCTGATGCCGGGTTGGGATAGTTCTGAAACAATTCAGGTTTNTTTNACGGTACAGGCATATACCCCGTGTTTAAGCTGGTGCTGGTTACTTCAATATTATCCAGTCGCAGCATATCACGCCGGCCGTGATCAGCATCCAGNTGGGTGCCGGTGTAGTAATACTTCCAGCGAAGTTGTANATATTCCTGNTTATCAACCTGTGATGGCAGTTCAATGGGGCCGAAATGAAATTCATGCCCTGCCATATCTGAACGCATGTATTCAATCACATTTNCATTTTCATCAAACAGATCTGAAAACATGCCATCGGGCCCGATTTTGTATTGCATACGTATGGCATAAACCCTTGCATTGGGAATAATTGTACCGCCGGTCCATGATACAGTAATTCCTTCAATTCCTCTGGTGTCAAGCGCCAATACCGCAGCCCCCAGATCTCGGTCTCTGCCCGTATTAATGAAAGAAATACCGTTTTCTCCCAACCCGTTAATTCTGGTTCGGCCTGTAAGTTTGTAAGGAAATCCGGTCAGCGCCTGGTCGTCATTATGGTACTCATTTTCAGGGACGTGGTATCTGTGGGTCATCTCATCATGAAGCTGAGGGTCGCT
>SL_3KL_010_SEDDRAFT_10006093_pt1 | contig 10799 bp, 7 predicted proteins | sample SodLakKL_010_SED_2_FD_10381 | JGI IMG/M metagenome (IMG submission 10381)
CAGCCCCATCGCCATGGACACGGAGCTGCGGTTCGCCATCCGTGAGGGTGGCCGCACCGTGGGCGCCGGCGTCGTCACCGAGATCATCGAGTAACGAGACGTCACGCAGGCCACCCGGGCGCCGCCGAAATGGCCGCCCCCGGGTGGTCGTGTGGCTCGGTCTTCTTCCAGCCTCACAACCCCGAACAGGTCGTCATGGTCACCCAGATCAAGCGGGCCAATGAGTTCGTCCAGGAGTGCTGGACCGAGCTGCAGCGTGTCACCTGGCCCGATTGGCCTCAGTTGAAGAACGCCACCCTGGTGGTGATCGTCTTCTGTCTGCTTGTCTCCCTGGTGATCTGGGGCATGGATGTGGCCTCCCGGTTCTTTATCGATATCATCATGGGAATCTTCGGAGCTTGAGGCTCGATCATGGCGGAGGCTAAGTGGTATGCGGTTCAGAGCTACTCGGGCCACGAGAACAAGGTCCAGAGGTTGCTCCAGCGAAAGATCGAGGAAGAGCCCGGCGAATCGCCGGAAGACCGGGAACTTCAAGAGGTTCTGGTCCCCACTCAGGAAGTGATGGAGATCAAGAACGGAAAGCGGGTTGAGGTTACCAAGCGTCTCTATCCCGGCTATGTTCTCGTCAAGATGGTCTTGAACGATCGCACCCGGCACCTGGTCAACAGCGTCCAGGGTGTGATCAAGTTCGTGGGAAGCGGGCGTGATCCCCAGCCCCTCCGAGAGGAGGAGATCAACAAGATCCTGGGGGTCAAGGTCGAGGGCGACGAGCCCGAGAAGGAAGAGGTGCCGTTCCGTGCCGGTCAGGTGGTGGAGGTGGTTTCAGGCCCCTTCACCGACTTCTCCGGGACGATCCAGGAGGTCTACGCCGACAAGGGGAAGGTGAAGGTCGAAGTCTCCTTGTTCGGGCGTCCCACCTCGGTGGAGCTCGACTTCTCCCAGTTGAAGGGGTACTGACCCAACCGCTGCCGCCCCTCGGGGCCGACCGCGGGATCCGGGTTTTCCAGAACGAAACCATGTCGCGCCCAGAGGCGCACGAGGATGTGAGCGATGGCGAAGAAGGTGACGGGATTCATCAAGCTGCACGTGACCGGCGGTCAGGCCAACCCGGCCCCGCCGGTAGGTCCGGCGCTCGGCGCACACGGCGTGAACATCATGGAGTTCTGCAAGCAGTTCAACGCCAGGACGCAGCAGCAGGCCGGGACCACGATCCCTGTGGAGATCACGGTCTTCGCCGACCGGTCCTTCACCTTCATCACCAAGACGCCCCCGGCGCCCGTCCTTCTCAAGAAGGCGGCGGGCCTCGACAAGGGGTCGTCCGTTCCGAACCGGACCAAGGTGGCCACGGTGACGCGCGATCAGTTGAAGGAGATCGCCGAGGTGAAGATGAACGACCTCAACGCCCGGGATGTGGACGCTGCGATCCGCATGATCGCCGGAACCGCCCGGAGCATGGGGATCCAGGTCGCCGACTGACCGGTCCCACCCCCTGTGCCCGCCGGCCCCACGTGTGGGGAGGCGGGCACCTTTGTCCGGTCCAGGTGAGGCCGGCGTCCGTTGAACCACCCGCTGCGAACCGCCACGGGTGGGAGGATGACACACGACGGTTCTTCAATGATGCCCAGACAGGGAAAAAAATATCGTGACGCCCGGGAGAAGGTCCCGGTGGGCGTCCGGTTCCAGCCCGGTGAGGCGCTGGAATTGGTGAAGGAGCTTTCCTTCGCCCGGTTCGACGAGTCCGTGGAAGTAGCCACGAGGCTTTCCGTCGATCCGCGGAAGGCCGACCAGATCGTCCGGGGCACAGTGGTGCTTCCCCACGGTACCGGAAAGACCCAGCGGGTCCTGGTGATCGCCGAGGGAGAGAAGGCCAAGCAGGCCGAAGAGGCAGGGGCCGACTACGTCGGGACCGAGTACGTCCAGCAGATCCAGGAGGGGTGGCTCGACTTCGACGTTGTGGTGGCCTCGCCGGACCAGATGGGGAAGGTCGGTCCGCTGGGACGCATCCTCGGTCCTCGCGGGCTCATGCCCACACCGAAGGCCGGGACGGTCACCATGGATGTGGGCCGGGCTGTTTCCGAGATCAAGGCCGGTAAGATCGAGTTCCGGGTCGACAAGACCGGGAACGTCCATGCGCCCATCGGAAAGGTCTCCTTCGACCTCGAGAAGCTCGAAGAGAACCTCGGCGCGTTCATGGACTCCATCATCCGCGCCCGTCCCGCCGCAGCCAAGGGTGGGTATGTCCAGAGCGTCACCGTCTCCAGCACCATGGGGCCCGGAGTCGCCGTAGAGCCCACCCTCTACCGCCGGAGGCTGTGATGAAGCGCGCTGACAAGGAGTCCTTCGTCGCCGATTTCCGGACCCGGTTGAATGAGGCCCCCGTCCTGTACCTGACGGACTTCAGCGGTCTGGATGTGAAGTCCATCACCGTACTCCGGGATCGGCTCCATGAGTCGGGTGCGGATTACCTGGTGGTCAAGAACCGGCTCCTGAAGCGGGCGCTCGAGTCGTCCGAGATGGATCTGCCGGATCTTTCGGAGCATCTGAAGGGACCCACGGCCGTGATTCTGGCCGGGGAGGGGCCGGTTGGACCGGCCAAGGCGCTGACCGAGTTCGCCAAGCAGCACGGTGATCGCCCTGCCTTCAAGGTGGGGATCCTGGATCAGCAGTTGCTGGGTGAGGGGCAGTTCAAGCGCCTCGCCACCCTGCCCTCCCGCGATGAACTCCTGGCGCAGTTGGCCGGGGCGCTGGAAGCGCCCATGGCGAACCTGGCCGGAGTGCTGCAAGCGAAGCTGCAGGAGACAGCAGGACTTCTGGACGCCCTTCGCGAGAAGAAGGCGGAAGAGGGGTAATCCGAAACGGATGCCCCAGTCGTTCCTTCCGCGAGTCCGGGGGCCGGTCGTCGGTCGGACGCAGGTTCGCGGGAAGGTGAGCAAGCCCAACTCCCCGGTTTGAGTCCGGGATCATCAAGGAGACACTGGTAATGGCTACCAAGCAGGAAGAACTGCTCGAGACCATCGGGAACATGACGGTTCTGGAGCTCGCCGAGTTTGTTGACGCGTTCAAGGAGAAGTTCAACGTCACCGCCGTGGCCGCCGCTGCGCCGGCTGCCGCCGCCCCTGGCGCCGAAGCCGTCGCCGAGGAGAAGGACGAGTTCGACGTTGTCCTGACCGCGGTGGGTGGGAAGAAGATCCAGGTCATCAAGGTGATCCGGGAGGTCACCAGCCTGGGCCTTAAGGAGGCCAAGGAGCTGGTGGACAGCGCACCGTCCACGGTCAAGGAGGCAGCGACCAAGGATGAGGCCGAGCAGATCAAGGCCAAGCTCGAGGATCAGGGTGCTTCCGTCGAGCTGAAGTAATCCGGGAACGTCACCTCATCCCCGGTGTCAAATAGCTCCGGGGGTTGCAGCGACGGGTCGGCCGAGGTCTGACCTCAGTAGCGGCCGGCCCGTCGTCCCGGGTCGATGAACTGGGCCTGTGCGGATCCCCGGCGCCTCTGTGCGCGCCGGGGATCTCAGCGCTTGCCCGCTTTTGTGTTTCACCTCTCCGGATCTTCCCCGATCCGGTCCTTCAAGGGGGTCCCAGTTGGAACTTCGGAATACGTCTCGGCCGGTGATGGACTTCGCCAAGCTCCACCCGGTGATGCCGATGCCAAACCTGCTCGACGTTCAGCTCCGCTCCTTCGAGAAGCTGATCGAGCAACAAGAAGATCCGGAGCAACAGTGGGATTTCAGTCTGGATCGGGTCTTCGGAGAGATCTTTCCCATCTCCGACGTCAACGACAACTTCACCCTGGAGTACGTGTCCGCCGAGCTCGGCGATCCCAAGTACTCGGTGGAGGAGTGCATTGAGCGCGACATGACGTTCGCGTCGCCGCTGAAGGCGACGCTGCGACTCATCGTCTGGGAAGAGCTGGAAGAGGGTGAGCGGCGGCCCAAGGACATCATCGAGAAGGAAGTCTATCTCGGGGATCTCCCGCTCCTCACCGAACTCGGCACGTTCATCATCAATGGTGCCGAGCGGGTGGTGGTCAGTCAGCTTCACCGTTCTCCTGGGGTCGTGTTCGAAGAGAACACGCACCCCAACGGATCGAGGCTGAACAGCGCCCGGATCATTCCGTTCCGGGGGTCTTGGGTCGAGTTCACCATCGACATCAACGACATTTGCTACGTCCACATCGACAAGAAGAAGAAATTCCCCGCCACGGCGCTCCTCCGGGCCTTCGGGTTCGGGACCGATGCCGACATCTACGGGCTTTTCTTCGGCGTGGACGAGGTGACCCTCCAGGAGTCACATCTCCAGGTGGGGTCCGAATTGGAGGGTCTGGTTCTGGCCCGGGAGGTGGTGGACGGGGAGACCGGGGAGATCCTGGTGGACCACGGCACCGAGCTCAACCTGGATGTGCTGAAGCGTCTGCAGAGGGCCGAGGCGACGGTGATTTCGGTCTACCGCTCCACGGGCCCGTCCGAGCGCGGACAGAGCCCCATCGTGAAGCGGACCATCGCCAAGGATCCGACCTCTTCGGAGGAGGAGGCGCTGTACGCCATCTACTCACTCCTCCGGCCGGGCGAGGCTCCCAACGTGGAGACGGCCCGGGAGGCGCTGGAGCGGGTGTTCTTCAATCCGAAGCGGTATGACCTGGGCCGGGTCGGTCGTTATAAGATCAACCAGCGCCTGGGGCTGGATGTGACTCGTGCCACCACGGTCCTGACCCGGGACGACTTCGTCGCCATTNTNCGCTACCTCATCGAACTCAGTGAGGGGCGCGGGTTCACCGACGACATCGATCACCTGGGGAATCGTCGGGTCCGGACGGTGGGCGAGCTCATCGCCAATCAGCTTTCGGTGGGTCTCTCGCGGATGGCGCGCCTGGTGCGTGAGCGCATGTCCATCAACACCGATCCGGAAAAGATCTCCATTGACGACCTGGTGAATGCCCGGACCGTGTCCGCCGTGATCCAGGCCTTCTTCGGTTCGTCGCAGCTTTCCCAGTTCATGGACCAGACCAACCCACTGGGGGAGATGACCCACAAGCGCCGGGTCTCGGCGCTGGGGCCGGGCGGACTGTCCCGGGAGCGGGCCGGCTTCGAGGTTCGTGACGTCCACTACTCCCACTACGGGCGCCTCTGCCCGGTGGAGACCCCCGAAGGACCGAACATCGGCCTCATCTCGTCCCTGACCACCAACTCGCAGGTCAACGAGCTCGGGTTCATCGAGACGCCGTATCGGAAGGTGGTGGACGGCAAGGTCACCGATGAGATCGAGTGGCTGTCGGCCAACGAAGAGGAAGAGGCCCGAATCGCCCAGGCCAACGCCCCCCTTCACCCGGACGGCAGCTTCGTCAACGAGTTCATTCTCTGTCGGGAGCGGGGCGACTTCCCCCTCCTGGCGCCGGAACGGATCGACTACATGGACGTGGCCACCGACCAGCTCGTATCGGTCGCCGCCGCGCTGATCCCATTCCTGGAGCACGATGACGCGAACCGGGCCCTCATGGGCTCCAACATGCAGCGCCAGGCTGTTCCGCTGCTCTTCACCGATGCCCCACAGGTGGGCACCGGGCTCGAGGCGAAGGTGGCTCGGGACTCAGGTGCGGTCATCACGGCGAAGCGGGGCGGAGAAGTGGTGCGGGTCACCGCCGACGAGATCGTCGTGGACACGGGTGCGGTGCAGGTGAAGGAAGCGGATCAGCCCCTGGCAAAGCTGGCCCAGTTCGATCGCTACCGCTTGAAGAAGTTCTGGCGGACCAATCAGGACACGGCCATCAACCAGCGCCCGCTGGTCCGGAAGGGGCAGCAGGTCGATGCCGGCGAAATTCTGGCGGACGGCCCGTCCACCGATCATGGTGAGCTGGCCCTCGGCCGGAACCTGGTGGTGGCCTTCATGCCCTGGTTCGGGTACAACTTCGAGGACGCCATCGTCCTGTCCGAACGTCTGGTGAAGGACGATGTGCTCACCTCCATCCACATCCAGGAGCTGGAGCTTCACGTTCGGGACACCAAGCGGGGGATGGAGGAGATCACCCGCGAGATCCCCAACGTGGCCGAGGATGCCCTCACCGACCTGGATGAGCGCGGGATCGTCCGCATCGGTGCGCGGGTGAAGGCCGGCGACATCCTCGCCGGGAAGATCACTCCGAAGGGAGAGACGGAGCTCTCTCCCGAGGAGAAACTGCTCACCGCCATCTTCGGTGAGAAGGCGAAGGATGTGAAGGACTCATCGCTCCGGATTCCTCCTGGGATGAGCGGTGATGTCATCGATGTGAAGGTGTTCAGTCGCCGCATCGACGACCCGCTCCTGGAAAAGGAGCACGGGGCCCGGATGCAGTGGGAGAGGGACGAGATCCAGCGCATCAGCGAAGCGCGGGATGAGGAACTGAAGGAGTTGCTCCATCTCCAGACCGTGGCTCTCTGCCTCAAGCGCGGAACGGTGGAGCCCCTCTTCGCGGAAGGCACCAAGCTTGGCAAGGCCGAGCTGAACACGTTCAATCCCCGCGACGCCGATCTGGCCACCCTCAAGGTGGAGAACAGGGAAGTGTCGGAGCGGATCCGCCGGCTGGTGGATGAGGCGCAGAACCGGATCGAGAGTGTCCGGTCCCGCACCGAGGAGCAGATCGACAAGGTCTTCCAGCCCGATGAGCTCCCCCCTGGGGTGGTTCAGTTGGTGAAGGTGTACATCGCCGAGAAGCGGAAGATCGCCGTGGGCGACAAGATGGCCGGTCGCCACGGGAACAAGGGAATCATCGCTCGGATCGCGCCGGAAGAGGATATGCCCTTCCTGCCCGACGGATCCTCGGTGGACATCGTGTTGAACCCATTGGGGGTCCCCTCCCGGATGAACGTGGGGCAGGTGCTGGAGACCCACCTTGGCTGGGCCGCCCACGTCCTGGGCTTTGAAGCCAAGACCCCGGTTTTCCAGGGTGCCTCGGAGAATGAAATCGGCCTGCTCATCAAGCTGGCTGGTATGGCCTGGCTTTCAGATGCGCAGGGACTCACAGGGGAGGTCCCGTTCCGTGACATGGATGCGCTGCGGCGCCTGATCTCCGCCTCCCGGAAGGTGGAGGCGAACCCGGCCGCCGGACAGCCGCTGACCAACGGTGCCAGTGAGGATCCACTGGCGGCTCGCGGACTCGGCGCGTCGCTGGACGCCTACCTCGCCGCAGAGCTCTCCAAGGAAGAGGAGGCCGAGGTGCAGGCCGTTGCGGCCTTCGTCCGAAGCGCTGCCGACGAGTGGGCGAAGCGGGACGGGACCTCGGTGGAGGAAGCCTTCCCCGCCGTGGCGGCCATGAAGGGCGCGAAGAAGGTGACGGACGGGCTGGATGCTGCGGTGGTGGAGCTCATGCTTCGCTCCGGAGTGCGGCCCGACGGAAAGGTCTGGCTCCGGGACGGCCGGAGTGGTCAGCAACTGGACTTCCCCGTTTCGGTGGGGACCATGTACATGCTGAAGTTGGCTCACCTGGTGGACGACAAGATCCACGCCCGGAGCATCGGGCCCTACTCCCTGGTCACTCAGCAGCCCCTGGCCGGTAAGGCCCAGTTCGGTGGGCAGCGGTTCGGGGAGATGGAGGTGTGGGCCCTGGAGGCCTACGGTGCCGCCCATACCCTCCAGGAGATCCTCACCGTCAAATCCGACGACGTGAGTGGTCGCTCCAAGGTGTACGAGGCCATCGTGAAGGGAGAGAACCTCCCGGACCCCGGCGTGCCGGAGTCGTTCAACGTGTTGGTGAAGGAACTCCAGGCGCTTGGCCTTTCGGTCACGCTGGGGTCGGAGGACTAGGCGTGGGGATCGCCCTCCCGCCGGCCCCTGAAGGGTCGCCGGTTGCCCCATTGTCTTCGCAGAACGTCACTTCTATTCGGGAATCGAACGCATGATCGACTTTCCCCGGTCCAGGGAATCCCGCGGCTCGGACTTCGACTTCATCCAGCTCCGTATCGCGTCGGCCGACGAGATCCGCAGCTGGTCGTATGGCGAGGTCACCAAGCCCGAGACCATCAACTACCGGTCCTTCAAGCCCGAGAAGGACGGACTCTTCTGCGAGCGCATCTTCGGTCCGGTGAAGGACTGGGAGTGCCACTGCGGAAAGTTCAAGCGAATCCGCTTCCGCGGTCACGTCTGTGACCGGTGTGGAGTTGAGGTCACCCTTTCCAAGGTGCGCCGTGAGCGGATGGGCCACATCGAGCTCGCCGTTCCGGTCTGCCACATCTGGTTCTTCAAGACCCTTCCGTCCCAGCTTGGATATCTGGTTGGGATGTCGCTAAGGGACCTGGAGAAGGTGATCTACTACGCCAACTACGTGGTCACCCATCCCGGGAAGCAGGACCTGGAGTTCCTGGATCTGCTGGACGAGGACGAGTACTACGACCTGCGTGTGAAGGCTCGGGAGGAGGGCGACGAGGACTTCCAGGCGCAGATCGGGGCCGAGGCCGTTCGAACCCTCCTCAAGATGCTGGACTCCCCCGAACGGGGAATGCATTACAAGAATTCCGACGGGAAGGGGCTGGATCGGCTGGCGGACTGGCTCCGTCATGAGATCAAGACCGAGACGTCCCAGCATCGGAAGAAGAAGAAGCTCAAGCGCCTGAAGGTGGTGGACGCCCTGCGCAACTCCGGCGCTTCACCCGACGGCCGCAACCGGCCGGAGTGGATGGTCATGGACGTGGTTCCGGTGATTCCGCCGGATCTCCGCCCCCTGGTTCCGCTGGACGGGGGACGTTTCGCGACATCCGACCTGAACGATCTCTACCGTCGGGTCATCAACCGGAACAACCGCCTCAAGAAGCTCATCGACATGCGGGCCCCGGAGGTCATCCTCCGGAACGAGAAGCGGATGCTCCAGGAGGCGGTGGATGCTCTCTTCGACAACGGCCGCCGCTCAAAGGCGATCCGGGGGCGTGGAAAGCGGCCCCTGAAGTCTCTGTCCGATATGCTGAAGGGGAAGCAGGGCCGCTTCCGCCAGAACCTCCTCGGAAAGCGGGTGGACTATTCGGGTCGTTCCGTCATCGTGGTGGGCCCGGAGCTCAAGCTCCACCAGTGCGGGTTGCCGAAGGCTATGGCGGTGGAGCTCTTCAAGCCCTTCATCATCCATGAGTTGGAACGCCGCGGCGAAGCCGAGACGGTGAAGCGGGCCAAGAAGATCGTGGAGAAGGAGGAGCCCGCCGTCTACGAGGTGCTGGAAGACATCATCCGGGACCACCCGGTGCTCCTGAACCGAGCGCCCACCCTCCACCGGCTGGGAATCCAGGCCTTCGAGCCGGTCCTGGTGGAAGGAAAGGCGATCCGGGTCCATCCGCTGGTCTGTGCCGCCTTCAACGCAGACTTCGACGGCGACCAGATGGCCGTCCACCTGCCCCTCTCCTTTGAGGCGCAGCTGGAGGCGCGGGTCCTCATGTTGTCGTCCAACAACATCCTGCTCCCGTCCAACGGCCGACCGGTAGCATCGCCGACCCAGGACATGGTCATCGGGTCCTTCTATCTGACGAAGGCTCCCAACAGCATCCAGCACGCCGAGCGTGTGGCCCATGACCCGAACGCCGGACGCGCGGCTCGGACCAAGGCCGATGAGGTCCTGGACGAGGCCTTCTCTTCTGCGCCCCGCTTCGGGAATTACGCCGATGTGGAGATGGCTCTGGTGCAGGAACGTGTCGACTTCCATTCCCTCTGCTGGTACTGGTTTCCCCGTCAGCACTTCGACGCGGCCATGCTGGAGGAGGGCGAGGCCGACCGCCGGGCCGGCAAGTGGCTCCGGACCACCGTGGGCCGGGTGCTCTTCAACTCCATCATCCCCGACAGCATCGGATACCGGAACTATACCTTCGGGAAGCGGGAGCTGGGGGACCTGGTCTTCGAGTGCTTCACCGGTGTGGGCCTGAAGGAGACCACCGAGTTCCTGGACAACCTGAAGGACTTCGGTTTCCGCTACGCGACCCTGGGCGGGCTCAGCGTGGGGATCGAGGATATGGAGATCCCACCGGAAAAGTTGGAGATCCTCCGGGACGCCGAAGAGCAGGTGGCGCGGTTCCAGCGCGCCTACGCGTCGGGCTTCATCTCCAACGGTGAGCGGTACAACAAGGTCATCGACACCTGGACCCACGCCAACAACGACGTGGCCGATGCCATGGTGCGGCGCCTCGAGCGCTCCAAGGGTGGATTCAATCCTGTCTACATGATGATGATCTCCGGCGCCCGGGGTAACCGGGACCAGATGCGTCAGCTGGCGGGAATGCGCGGCCTCATGGCCAAGCCGCAGAAGAAGCTCACCGGCGGGATCGGCGAGATCATCGAGAGCCCCATCAAGTCCAACTTCCGGGAGGGGCTGAGCGTGGTGGAGTACTTCATCTCCACGCACGGTGCCCGGAAGGGTCTGGCTGACACGGCCCTCAAGACCGCCGACGCCGGATATCTGACCCGCCGTCTGGTGGACGTGGCTCAGGACGTCACCACCACCGAAGAGGATTGCGGTACCATCCTCGGCCTGGAGATGACGGCTCTCAAGGAGGGTGAGGATATCATCGAGCCGCTTCGGGACCGGATCGTCGGGAACGTGGCGCTGGAAGAGGTGGTGGATCCATTGGATGGTGAGCTCCTCGTCGAGGCCGGCCAGATGATCGACGAGATCGCCGCCGATGCCGTGGAGGCCGCCGGGATCCAGTCGGTGAAGATCCGCTCCGTGCTCACCTGTGAGTCGAGACGCGGCGTGTGTCAGATGTGCTACGGCCGGAATCTGGCCACCATGGCCCGGGTGGATATCGGGGAGGCCGTGGGTATCCTGGCTGCCCAGTCCATCGGTGAGCCAGGGACCCAGCT
>SL_3KL_010_SEDDRAFT_10006094_pt1 | contig 10798 bp, 9 predicted proteins | sample SodLakKL_010_SED_2_FD_10381 | JGI IMG/M metagenome (IMG submission 10381)
TCGCCTGCTCAACAAGCGTTATTTCTGATGGATCCAGTTCGTCAAAAACGTATTTGATACAAAGCTCATCTACGTTCGACATATTGGGTTTCTTTTCCATGTTCCTTGTCAAACATTTTTCTCAGGTTAATCAGAGCATACCTCATTCTTCCAAGCGCCGTATTGATCGAGACGTTGGTGAGTTCGGCAATCTCCTTGAATGACATCTCATAATAGTGACGCAGCATTACAACTTCCCGCTGTTCCTTGGGAAGCTTGGAGATGTGTTTCATCAGGCTGTCCTTTGCTTCATCTTTTTCGATAACCTCCTGGGCATCGTCAAGCGTCTCATCGGTCAGCCTGTCATAGAAGTCGTAATCCGGGTCATCCTGGGCGTTCACATCCACAAAGCGCTTCTTCTTGCGCAGATAGTCGATTGTGGCATTATGAGCGATACGCATGACCCATGCAATCCACTTGCCCTGCTCGTTGTAGGTCTCGTCCATCTTGGTAATGACCTTGGTGAACGTCTCCTGAAAGATATCGTTCGCCGTTTCGGCATTCCCCACCATGCTGTAGATATAAGAATATATCTTTGACTGGTGGCGGTCCAGCAGTTGCCGAAAAGCTTCCTGGTCATTGTTTCTGCGATAGCGCAGAACCAGTTCATGGTCGTCGACCTGATGCAGGGGTTTATGTGATTTGTGCGACATCATATTGACCTTTAACGCTGAGAAATTTATTGATATTGCCTAATTGGCAAGTGTTCCGGAAAAGAACGGTATCTGTTATCTATAAGCCTCCGTTTATTTTGTTATCAGGGTATCACATATATTCAAACAATCCTTGAATTGAAATCATTTCGCAATTCGCGAATCTGCGACATTTATATCTAACTCACAATACAAATCATTACACGGTTACACCTAGTCCCCACTAAAACTTTTTTTAGCGGGTTACTGATTACTTATACGCACCTGATTATCCCAGGTTCATTTTGCCTTAAAAAAGCACTCAACGCCTCTCCTCTTTCCGAAAATGTGCATGCACCGCTTTTGCTGCTTTATCACCTGTGATCTTCTTGAGCTCAGGAATATCCTGATGCATTATTTCCGGTATCGATCCATATTCCTTCAATAGTTTATCTGCTGTCTTTTTACCAATGCCCGGTATCTCTTCCAGTTCGGATCGAAACGTTTTTCTACTGCGCACATCCCTGTGGAATTGAATGGCAAACCGGTGGGCTTCATCACGAATTCTCTGAAGCAGTTTCAGGCTTGAGGATGTTTTAGGGATCATGACAGGATCGCGCGAGCCTGGGTAAAAAACCTCTTCCAGGCGTTTTGCCAGGCCAATTACCGGTACATCAGACCCCATTCCTGCTTCGTAAAGTGCGCTTACGGCACTGGACAGCTGTCCCTTGCCACCATCCACCACTATCAGGTCGGGAATCTGCCGGCCCTCCTTTTTCACTCTTCGATAATGCCGTCCGATGACCTCTCTCATGGATGCGAAATCATCAGGCCCATCCACCCCGCGCACATGAAACCGCTTGTAACTGCTCTTTCGGGGCTGACCGTCAACAAAACATACCAGGGAAGCCACGGTAAAGGCACCCTGAAAGTTGGATATGTCGAAACACTCGATCCGGCGTGGCATCCGCTGGAGAATCAGATCCCGTTTCAGAGCCTGAACCGAATGCGGGACCCGTCCCTGATCGGCTTTTATTTTTTCCAGCAGCCATTCCTTCAGGAGCATCCTGGCATTTGAACCGGCCATCTGTACAATTTGTGCCTTTTCACCTCTCTGCGGTATGGTTATCGGAACCTTTTTCCCTCTTTTCTGCCAAAGATATTCAAACAGCGGTTCATCATTATGGATGTCGTGACTGCAACAGACCTCATCCGGTATCACTCCGGATAGCTCACCGGTGTAATAATCCTCCATAAAAGCCTGAAGGAGCATCCCCTCTGTGCGGCCTTCAATATTTTTTAGATAGCGGTGGTATTTGCCGACCAGTTTTCCTTCACGGATCTGCAATAGCACTCCGCATGCAATGTTTTCATCCCAATCCGAATCCAGTGCAAAGACATCCCGGTCAAGGCCGTCCGGCGTGACCATCTTCATTTTTTCGCTGAATCTTTTGAGTGCCAGCATTCCGTCCCTGACATTGGCAGCCTGCTCATACTGAAGTGCCTCTGCAAGCTCTTCCATTTCAAGCTTCAGGTCCCGGATAAGCTCTTTTGTTCGGCCATTGAGCAGACGCGTCACCTGATCCAGCCGGGCCCGGTACTCTTCAAGGTGCAATTCACCGGAACAGTTTTCAAAATAATCCTCAAAGCAGCGGCCCCATTTCGGCAATCCTTTGCTGCGATCGATCATACGGGAGGAACATGCGCAGGTACAGAGTTGGAACGCCTTGCGTATGGTTTCAAGCATGAGCTTCATTTTGCCGACATGGTCATATGGACCATAGTAGCGGCTGCCGTCACGAACTATGGTGCGGGTGGGGAACACGCGCGGCCTATCCTCTGCCGTCACGCAGATATAAGGATACGATTTATCATCCCGGTAGAGTATGTTGTACCGCGGGCGGAACTTTTTGATGAGATTGTTTTCCAGGATGAGGGCTTCTGCCTCTGAGTCGGTAATGATGACTTCGACATCCGCAATCTTCCTGACCAGCGCCTGGATTTTTCCGGTATGATCGGAGGCATTCTGAAAATAGGATCGCACACGCTGGTTCAACCGTTTCGCCTTACCGACATACAGAACTTCCCCCCCGGCGTCCTTGAACTGATAAACCCCGGGTTGGGGTGTCAGAGAGTCCAGTTTTTGTTTCAGTTCTTGTGTCATTGTGGATGATTATCCATCTTCAGATTATCCTTCAGGTAAAGTATATTGCACATCAGGGACCACATGCGTAATGCTGGTGTTCCAGAAAAAATTGTGATAAAAATACGGAGATTTACCATCACGGAAAGGTACAGAAATATCGACATCCTTTATGAGGATAATCACTTGCTGGTTGTGTACAAACCGGCAAACATGCTGTCTCAGCGTGATCGTACGGGCGACCGTGACCTGCAGTCCCTTCTGAAGGAATGGCTTAAAGATAAATACCGGAAACCCGGTGAGGTCTTCCTTGGTCTGGTGCAGCGACTTGACCGGCCAACGCAGGGATTAATGGTATTGGCACGCACTTCCAAGGCCGCATCACGGCTCTCGGAGCAGATCCGAAAGCGAACCTTCCTGAAGGAGTATCTTGCCGTGGTTGCGGGAAAGAATATCAAAAGCCGGGAAATGACCCATCAGCTTGAAAAAGATCCATCCCGAAAAATGGCGGTGGTGGTTACTTCCGGCAGACGCGACCCGCTGGAAAGTGCCGGGAAACAAAAATCAGGAGAGACCGCCGGAAGCAAGCAGGCCGTCCTTAACATAACGCATCTTGAGACGCAGGGTGAACATTCACTGGTAAAAATAGAACTGAAAACCGGTCGTTTCCACCAGATCCGTGTCCAGCTCGCTGAAGAGGGCATGCCTGTTGCCGGCGACAACAAATACGGCTCGACAGGCAACCAGACCCGTCAGCTTGCACTCATGTGTCACAAGATCGCATTTGAACATCCAACCAGGCGGGAACCCATGCAATTCACTGCCGGTTTGCCACAAGAGTTCCCCTGGGACCGGTTCCAAAGTCACTGACCCATCTTTTTCAATTCAGATGCTCAACCCTGCGGAGGAATTCATCGGGACCAACGAAGCCCACGACGCGTGCGGCTGCCACTTCATTTCCATTTTCATCAAGAAAAACGATCGTGGGCACACCGGCCACGTTGTAATGTCGGCGGATTTCCTCAGATTCGGGTGAGTCGAAGTGCGTTAAATCCACTTTCAATCGAACCATGTGATCGGTTGCCTCGATGACACGGGAGTCGGTGAAGGTGATTCGTTCGAGCTCAAGGCAGGGAATGCACCAATCGGCATAGAAGTCCAGCACCACAGGTCTGCCTTCGTTCCGGGCCTGCGCAATTTGTTCCTCCTCGTAGGGTTTCCATTCCATTCCCTCTTTCTGCAGGTTCATGATGAAAATGACACCCAAGATGATGGCGATGGTTCCAAATGCCATTTTGACTTTTGAAAAAACCGGTGTGCCACGTCCTGATGATTCCAGAAACCCGAGGTAAACCCCTCCAATGATAAAACTGATGGGAATAACCCAGTAGGCATCACTGACAGAAATAAAGGGCATCGAAAGGTAGAACAGTGCCAGTGCAACCAGCACAACTCCAAAGACTTTTTTCACCCAGACCATCCAGACACCCGATTTGGGAAGTTTCGGCAAGAGCCCGGAAAATGTACCAAGAATCAGGTATGGCAGTCCGAGTCCCATCGAAAGCACAAAAAAGGACCAAAATCCGAATACCGGATCACCCTGGGCACCGATAAATGCAAGAAGGGCAATGATGGGGGGGCCGATACACGGGGCTGCAAATATACCGACTACCAGACCGGAGAAGTAGACGCCAACATATCCTGTCGACGTACCCGTTCCGAGACGGGATGCCATCCAGTATGGTATCTGAATTTCATAGAGGCCGAACATACTGAGTGCCAGTGCAAAAAGCAGAACACCAATGCCACCCAGGACCCATGGGTGTTGCAGCCATGAACCAAACAGTTCGCCGCTGAATGAGGCAAGGACTCCCAGGATACTGTACATGGTTGCGATTCCCAGAACATAGATAAGCGCTTTGGAGAAAACCCGGAGCATATTGGGGTCATTCTGTCCACCAAATATGGATACCGTTACTGAGAGCATCGGGTAGACGCATGGCGTCAGGTTCAGGGCAAGTCCGATGAAGAACAGTGCCAGGAAAGCCAGCAGAAGTCCCCGCTCGCGAAACATGGCCTCGATTTCATTGGCAGAGCCGGGTTGGATGGACATATCTGCAGCGGCCATACCCTGATCATAATCTGCAAACACATCCTGGTGAATGGCCCGCACCTCTGAATCCTTCTCCACCACGTCAATCAGAATGCTAACCGGCAGATTGGATGGTGCCAGGCAGTTCATGTCATCGCAGGCCTGGACCCTTGCCGAGCCGGTCATCTCATAAGTGCCTGGCTGGAGGTTTGATGATGCGCGGATGTCAAGGTATACAGGTACCTTGCCGCCGTAAACAAGCAGTGCCTCACCGCCGGCAAATGCAAATTCATACTCGTCTGGTTCCGGGTATCGGATATCTGCAATAATGAACCCGTCCTTTGGATCCATGGTAACTTGCGTACCTATCAGATAATCAAGAGTCGGTATGTGGGCGTTGACATGCCAGGTGTCCGCAATATCAAGAACAACAGCGGCATTGAAAGACTCTCCGGCCGGTACTGCTTCAACCGATAGGAATGTTGCGACATCCACTTTTTCCGTGCTTCCCCGAAGTTGTGCCGGGGATTGCGTCACGGATAGTGAGAAAATGGCCAACAGTATACCAACTGTCAGAAACCGGGAACGGGATGGGATTATTGGGATCATTACTGTGGTACGTTGTACAAAAAGTTATCAGTTGGATTCGGTATACTGCTGAAATGTCTGTGTGCGATAGCTCTCGCTTCCTACGAAAGAGAGCATTTTGTGAAATCTTTCCGCCTCTATGAATCCTGGCTGAAGCGCAACAGGTTCGCCCTGCGGGTTGAGGAAGATGGTGGTTGGAAAGGATTGTACTCCAAATGCAAGAGCCAGATCCTGCATACTGTACGATTGGCCCTGAAATGCAACCACGTGTGATGATTCTGCATCAATGCGAACAGGAAAAAAATACTGGTCAAGTGCTTCCTGGACTTGTTTATCGGCATAGGTTTCACGATTCATGCGGCGACAGAAACCACACCATTCTGTATACACATCCAACAGGATGTATCTGCCTTTGTCCAATGCCTGGTTCTGTGCCTCTTCGAGGCTTACCCAAAAATCGTGGTCCTGTTCTGCTGGTTGATTTTCCACGGCACCACTGTCTGACGAGCAGGAAAGAGCGAACAAGGCAACTAATAGTGGTATAAAAATTCGATAAGGCATGCGATATTTTTTGGAGTTCGGGTAATAATTGAAAAGTCGGTCGCCTTGTAACTCGAAGGCGCGATGTATTGGTACCAGATGCTTTACGGGTGACATAACTTACGCATTTTCTAAAAGCCATGGACGTCAGTCAGGCATTTGCCAAAAGATGATCCTTAAACATCGATTCAGCATATAACGTTTAAAACCTGACTTCGATCATGTTATTTATTTCGTAAATGAAATCGGATGTGCTGAACGGCGGGTCTGAGTCATAGGTACTGACAAATTGAAACACAAATCGCAGGTTTTCTGAAATCCGGAATCTTAGTTGCCAATCTGAGGTAAAACGCGGCTTGAAGAATCTGTCCGGCCGGGCCTGGTAGTAGCTGATTGCCGCAAAATCCAGGTTTTCTGCAATTCTGCCTCTTACATTTACACTAGTGGTAGACTTCAGCAGGTTCCTTTCTTTTCTCAGGGATTTCTCATCATCCTGCCAAATCTCATTTTCAATCATGAGACCTGTGCTGGCGAAAGCCCTGAAGTTTTCTGTCTGTGCAAATCGGATGCGTACGGCACCACCCGCCAGTCCCCTTCTTTTCAAACCCCAATCCAGATTATATTGTGCCTGCAAAAAGAATTCCGGTGCAATACTGCGATTGCGGTACAGCACACTTCTCAAGTGAATGAAACCATCATTGAGCACGTTGCTGCCTTCGACACGCAAGAAATTATTTCTTCCCAAAATAAGAAACTCATGCTGACGGGTGCTGTATGTCAGGTCTGCCGAGTTTTTCAACTTGATGATCTGCGATGTATTTTTTGATATCTCTAGCCCGATACCAAATCCACCTGAAAATCTCTGCAATGTATCAGCTTGTATTCTGTGGGTCTCTACATTTACAACCTGGGATAGAGAAGGTGATCCAATAAGAAAAATTACTGAGAAAAGAAGTATGGAAACCGTTTTTGGGGCTTTGACAAACATGGTGGCTGTTATATGCAACGATAAATTCTAAAAGGTAGATGGATAACGAGAAAATCGCATATTTGGGCAACAAGGTACAAATTTTCATATTAACTGATAAATTCAGAAACAAAAATGGAACTTTGTGAGGAAGCGCAAAGTTAAAATATGATTAATATGTACGTTTCTCCAACTGAACAACCGCATACGCCGCACTTACGCAATGGCACATAAGCTTAGTAGAGAAGAAGCATACGAGATGGTCACACCGGTCGTTGACGGAGAGGCGTCGGATACGGACGAGAAGTATTTCTTTGAATTTCTGGAAAACAATTCAGATGTGAGACAGTATTACGAAGAAGAGTTATGGTTGAAACAGCTCGTCAAGCAGAAAACCGAGTTTCATCCTGCGCCGGACCATCTAAAAAACAGGATACTGCAGACCATTGCGTCGATGCGCAGTGGAGACAATACAAATTCAGGTTTTGCATACGGGGAAGCGCAACCCAAAATCTATTCCAGAACGTTTTTCAGGATATCCGCGGGTTTGGCTGCGATACTTGTGTTATCACTTTTTATCTATTTGATCAGCATATTCAGTGAACAGGATATCAATACACAGGCGGACAGCACAGCGCTTCCGACAGTGGAATCACACGTGTATCAGTACTTCGTCGAACATGCAGGAAAACTCATTCCACCAGATCTGGCATCCGGTTCGGGATCGGACATACACAGTGAAATAGTTCGCATGTTCCAAAATGATTATGCCATTCCGGAGCTTGAAAATGTATTTTTGGCCGGTGTCGTGCAATCAGAGCTGCTTCCGGAATATCATACGCCGCTTTTTGAGTACAAGGTGGATGAAGACGACATTATATATATATTTGCATTTCACATACCTGAGATGGACAATTATCTGTCCAGAAGCAATGAAGCCAGGGCGCATTGCATCAGAAACACCGATTACCACATTGAGCATTTTGAAGACAGGGATATTGTCTCCTGGAAATGGGATGACAACTGGTATGTCGGCATCTCAAACCACGACGGGGAAACACTAGTCTCCCTCCTGCCTGGTGAAACAAACCGTTAACGATAGCGGGCTTACGTTCACCCATCCTGAAGTTCGTGGGAAATTGAGTTTACGTGCGGGTTGTAACTTTCCTGAAAAAACTCAAAAAAAATGGTATCACCAGTTCTCTCGATAACTTTTGCATCCCTGATAACCTCCTGATACGTTTTATAGCAGGCAAGAGCTTCTGCTGCTTTTTGAATATCTTCAGCTGACACCGGAATCGCACAGTCAATTTCGGATTCTGTTGAAGTGTGGAGTTTGAATTTCCCTTCAGCCGTTTCTGTCGGTGCCAGGGTAAAAAGAGCCAGTCTCCTTGGCGCCTTATCCCACTCCCTGCGCAACTTGCAGAAGACTCTTTTTACAATGGCATGTGTCACCAGATGGTCATGGAACCCGCTGATTCCATGGACAGCATAGGTTACAACGATGTCTGGTTCTACCGAACGGACATGCTGTTCCGTGATTTTCTCAATTTCCAGCGGATCCAACTCCTTAAGGCCACTGTCCGGCAAATCCAGAACCGTCATATCTGTCAGGTTCAGTACTTTTGCTACATCAAGCATTTCCTCGAACCGGATATTGCCCATCTGTTCAATGGTATATCCGTATTTATGGCGAACCCTCGTCGCACCTCCGCGGGTATATGTCAAAAGAAATACTTCATGGCCTTGCCGGATCTGAGAAGCTATTGCAGGTGCTGGTCCGAATGATTCATCGTCGGGATGAGGAAAAATATAGAGGACACGCATGGTATCAGGCATACTTTTCGAGTGAGCTGGCGGAACGTTTGATGAGTTGTGAATAAAAGAAAATCATCTCATGATAATTTTGCTTGGACAGCCGCTCATTAGTGCCATGTACTCGATCCAGGTCACTTTCATCCGCTCGAAGCGGAATAAACCTGTAGATATTGGATGTCAGGCCGGAATAGTGGCGGGCATCAGTTGCACCAACCATAAGTGATGGAGCGACTACAACTTCAGGGAACACTTTCTTTATGGTTTTTCTCAGCAATTTGTATGCTGGTTGCTCTACGTCAGATACAAGCGAAGGATTGATGGATCCATGCAATTCCCTGATTTCAATTCTCGGGTCATTTATTGCAATTTCAACATGTTCATTGACACTTTTTATCGTATCGTTTGGATGGATCCTGAAATTCACGATGGCTCTTGCCTGGGTCGGAAGCACATTTTCCTTGATACCTGATTCAAAAATTGTAGTAGCTATGGTGGTACTCATTGCCGCTTTTGTTGCCGGCATGCGATCAAGCTCACGCTTTACCAAACCTCCAAAAATCCACAGATTTGCCATCACAATCCGGTAAGGTAAAGGCATCTGCGGGCCTATGGCTTCCATTGTTCGTTTGACAAGTCCATCCACTTTTCCTTTGATGGGGTTGTTTTCCAGTTTGTGAATAGCTTCACTCAGCACTGCTATTGAAGTAAGACCCTGAGGAACAGACGAATGTCCGCCTTCCGCGATCGTTGACAGTTCCAGACTCAGATATCCTTTTTCTGCAACGGCGACCAGGGCCACCGGATTGGGCAGATCCGGAAGGATGTCATGAACAATGGGTGTGCCTTCATCCAGTAGAAACTCCAATTCCACATTTCTTTCTTTGAGCAACTGGCCGATAGCATATGCACCCTTTTGTCCATCAACTTCCTCATCATGCCCGAATCCCAGATAAATGGTGCGCTCCGGTTCGAATCCCGATTCAAGAAGATGCTCGACAGCTTCCATGATTGCCAGTACACCCCCCTGAACATCCATGGCACCTCTTCCCCAGATGTATCCCTCCGCAATCTTGCCCTCGAACGGTGGATGTTTCCAGTCTTTTTCTGTTCCAGGTTCAATAGGTACGACATCAATATGGCAAGTGTACATTCCCGGTTTCAAGGCCTGATTTTTTCCAGACCATGTATACAGCAAGCTGTAATCGTTAATGATTTCCTTTGTAAGTTTCCGGTGAATGTGAGGGAACGCATTTTCCAGAAAGTGGTGCATCTTCAAGAAGGCATCTTCGTTGAAGTCCCTTGAATTTTGAGATGAAACAGTTTCGTAGCTAATGGCTTCACTTAGACGTTCGGCGGCTTCATCGATATCAAAATCTCCGGGAACAAACCTGTTTTTCTCTCCGTGATGCCTGGTATATCTCATTGTTCTGATGAGAAGAACAGCAAAAAATAACAGGAACAGGAGTCCGACGCCGGCTATTGTATATATCATACAGAATAAAGAAGTGCTTCGACATGCAGCTGGCGGATAACAAAGCCGTCAGCGTTTTATGAATGGCAGGAAGTTACATCTTATTGATAAAAATGCAGTAATGCCCAAAAAATGACATAGTCGTCCAGCTATACTCAAGGTATACGATAAATGCGAAGCAGGGTAGCTCTGAGTAAAGGAGTATAAGCGCGGTTGTAACAAAACAACCGCTACTGTTTTATCAGAACTATCGCAAAAAAAGCAAAGTAAAATAAAACCCTTGCAGGGTTTACACTTTAATTACTTCCTTGGCTTGTAAACCTTTATCACTTTCAGCGACTGTAAATTCGACTTTCTCACCTTCATTCAATACCCGATATCCTTCTGATTGAATTTCGCTGAAATGGACAAACAAATCTTCGCCACTTTCACGGCTGATGAAACCATAACCTTTGGCACCGTTAAACCACTTTACGACACCGGATTCTCTTTCTTCTGACATAACTTC
>SL_3KL_010_SEDDRAFT_10006095_pt1 | contig 10796 bp, 10 predicted proteins | sample SodLakKL_010_SED_2_FD_10381 | JGI IMG/M metagenome (IMG submission 10381)
GCATTTGTCGTTCTGTAGGTTAAATCTATCGTACTCTGATTAACCGTTCTACAAGAGAGTGTTCCACTTGCAGAAGGCGTAGGTGAAGGTGAAGGTGAAGGTGAAGGTGTGGGTGAAGAAGAAGCACTCGTTCTACACGTCGCAGATGAAAGTAATCTGGATGTAGAGGCTGTTCCGTTTCTTAGGTAAAAAGTATAACTTCTATTCGCAGAAAGTCCGCTTACTCTNCTTGTTCCTGACCTGCTACCTGAGCCAATGGTAGAAATCCTTGAGCTTCCTCTAAAGATAGAAGCATTAGTCGCATTTGTCGTTCTGTAGGTTAAATCTATCGTACTCTGATTAACCGTTCTACAAGAGAGTGTTCCACTTGCATTACTAGCAACAGCTTCTTCTGTGTTTAGAATATAATAAAACCCAAAAACAGCTATTACTGCAAAGAATATAGCTAATATCTTTCTATTATTTTTAATTATATTTTTCATATCATTATTTACCTAATAATTTGATTATTCTTCTAAAAGTTAAATTTTATAAATTAAACTCTTAGAAAAATAGAGAAGGGTTGAGGCAAGACCCTCCTCTCTTTTTAAAGATCACTTTAACAGGATGTCATCAAGGGGAACAATCTCCCCTCCCGCCATCCATTGTTGTTGACCGCTCGCATCCCGAGCGGAAAGCTGGACACAAGTAATCATGTCCCACTTTCCTTCTGAAAACTCCAAGAATAGAGCTCCCGGAGAGTGCTGAAGCACCTCCGTTATTTCAAACAGCTGAACCTCTTGCCCCGGGACTCTACAGTCCCAGAGGGTGAGTACCAGCTCAAACTCCTGATACTCATGGAGGTTGCTGAATGTATAGTATACTTCAGCACCTCCCGGAACCCTTTTTACACCGGTAGCTATCGCCTCCGGCAGAGTCCCGTGAACTCCTTCAGGGGCTTCCGTGACGGTTATACCGTCATCAGTAACCTCCTGCTGTTCAGGTTCAGGTTCAGGCTCTGGCTCAGGCTCGGGTTCAGGTTCAGGCTCAGGTTCTTCTTCTGGCTCTGGCTCTGGATCAGTTTCTGCTTCTTGCTGTTGCTCTTGTTGCTCTTCTTGCTCTTGTAGAACAAGAAGTTCTGCAACGCGAGCTCTCTGAAGAGAAGCGGTCCTTATTGAGAACGCTAATAAAAATATTATCAGCGATCCGACAATAACAGCCCCAATCCAGAGATATTTCCTCCTGCCATTGCCACCATCNTTNCTGNNNTCNTNNCCANCANNATTNCNGNCATCGTCGCTATCATTGTTGTTGTTTTCATTGCCATCACTATTACCATCACCAGTTTCGTCAGGGTTGTTACTTTCATTGCTGCCATCACCATTTCCACTATCAGTACTAGAAACTACCACTTCTTCTTCAGACTCTTCCGGTTCTAGCATCCACCCTGGCCTATTTGACCTATTAGTCATAATAATCCCTCCTCTTTTTTCCGCCGTAGCGGTTTTTTTAACAACTGCCTCTCTAAAATAAAAATTATCTTAGAGAGACAGTCGTCATATTTTTAAAGAACAATAAGATACGATAATATTATTTCCGCCTCACATAATATCGTATATTCATATTATATAATTATTTGTAATTTTTGTCAACATTTTTTCTTTCTTTCTAAACTATCTCTCTTTTTTGAAAGCTCTACTGCTTCCGGATAATAGTTCCTTTAGTTTTCTTTTGCTCCTTCACGAGCTCTTTCTAATCTTTTAGCAAGTGCAACAATATGCTTTTTAAATACAATAAATATCATTATTGATAGAAGCAATGGTAGTAGAAAATAGTCCAAAAAATTGTTTTCAGTAATTCCTGTCGGAACTTCTGTCGGAAAATGATATTCTATCTCCTCTCTTGCAGTACTTACTACATCGCTCTTCCTTTCTGAAGCAATAGCATAGCTTTCCTCCTCCATTCTCACCAAGCTGCAGTCTTTCTTTTCTGAAGAAATATTTTCTAGAGCATATATACTATCTCCTCCTAAAAATAGAGATAACAAAAGTAAAAAAAATATTTTTTTATTAATCATAAGGCTAAATAATACCAGAAATTATACCCTCTATTTTGTATATTATAGTATATATAAATAATATTGTCAAATAAATATTATGAATTCGTCACTGAAGTGAAACGGTAGGTTTTTGCAAATAATATAGTCATATAACCCCACGTACACCCCCGGGGTGTACGTGGGGGTTATGTGTCTTTTATTCTATAATAGCTCTTACTCCTATTCTCTGCGTATCGCTTCCGGGTGGCCAGCAACTCATTAAGACCATTTCTCTTTTTCCTTTATCATCGGAATAAAGAGGAGCAACATCCTCTCCTACTTCATAGATATTTTTTTCGTCCACATCCTCTATCACGGTATAGACAAAAAAACGGTTATTAAAACATACCTCAATCTCATCTCCTTCTCTTAGTTTGTTTAGTTCAGAAAAGACCCAATCATGTTTAATTCTCGGTCTATCAACCGGAGCGGAATGTCCAAGTAGTACGGTTAAACCCTCTTCTCCCGGATAGGAAGATCCCGGAAAATGGACAACTCCTCTATCCAAAGCCTCTCTGTACTCGGCTTCTGTTGTTCCCGTTGTTTCTACAATAGAGACATCTACATCAAGAGCAAAGATAAAGATTCTATCTTCATCACAATAGATAATTTCTTCTTCAATAATTTCTTCTTCTGGTATCTTCTCTACAATTTCCTCTTTTTCCTCCAAGCCCTCTTTTTCTTCCTCCCTTTTTTCTTCCCTTTCAAAAGAGAAGATACCAGAAAGCCTCTCTTTCACTATTATCGGTCCTGTCTGTATATTTAAAAACCAAGAAAAATTAGTCCAATTAAGGAATAAGACGCTCAAGGCAAAGATAAATAAAAATATACTAAAAAGAGTCTTATCTCTTTCTGTAAAAAATTTTTCTTCTTTTTCTTCTTTTTTCATCTTTGATTATATTTAAAAAATTAATAGCCGTTTGGTATTTGAAATCTTGTTCTCGGCATACCTTTTTTATAAACTATATAAAAATTCATCCTCCCTATTGTTTGCCCTCTTTCTGTCTTTATATTCACTCTCCAATATCCGGGATCAACAGTATTATAGCTATACCATCTAAATCCCACCTCTCTGCCTCCCACAACGGAAAAGGGTATATCTGCAACTGTTCTCCATGCTCTCTCCTTTTCATCAAACTTCTGCCATTCATGAGTAGCATTAAAATCCATTCCGGCCGGAGCGATAACAGTGCTAAAAAGGTATAATTTTTGTCTCTCTGTTTCTATGTGCCTTCTTTCATGATACAAAAAGCATCTCAAAAAATTACCGCAATCTTCTGATGTAGCTACATAATTATTATCTATCCTTTCTACATTATGATGTATTCCTACATTTTTTAAAGATAGTGGTATAGGAGGAATAAGGTTTGAAAAATAGAGAAAATTCATTAATGAAAAAATTAAGACAACTGACAATGATATCTGTTTTAATTTTGTGCTTATCTGATAGAGCGAAGAAAGAATTAAAACAAAAAAAGTAATTACCGCCAAGCTAACAACCCCACTACCGATAAAAATTCTTATACTTAAATCATTTAAAAGATGAGGAAATATCAAGTTAGTGTAAGAAAAGATAGCAAAAAAATAGACACTTATCTGAATAACCGGTCTTGTATTGTATTTTCTAAACACCTCATTGCCTATCATTAGAAAAATAATAACAACTATAAAAGGCCAGCTTGCGGAAAATGAGCCACTATGTGAATAAAATATTAAAAATGCACTAAAAAGATTACCAAAAGAATATTGCAAAAAAAGCGGAGCGAGAACTCTCCAATAAGAGAATATCTTTCCGGCAATCTTTTTTGCCTCATAAAGATTGATTATACTTATATTTATTCCAATAAAAGAGAGGTGAAAAAGAAGCAAAATTATTGCAGTTGTAAAATTAATAAGTCTAAAAGTAAGTAGATCTGTAATAAATCCAAAGATAAGTGCCCCCGGAATAAGCCATCTCTCATATCTATTATAAAAATTTTTTAGCTTTCTAAGTCTTTCCATTTTAAAAAATTACTTTAACTCTTCTGCTGCGCTCTTTCCTGCCAAGTGGCCGGTACTAAAAGATGCTTGCAGATTAAATCCCCCGGTTGGACCATCTATATCAATAATCTCTCCAGCAAAAAAGAGATTATCAATAATTTTTGATTTCATCGTTTTGCTATCAATGTCTCTCAAGGATACTCCACCGGCAGTAACGATTGCCAGCTCAACTCCCATTAGGCTATCAACTGTCATCTCTATATTTTTTATTACTTCCACGAGCCTGCTTTTTTCTTTTTTTGTAATTTCACTCACCTTTTTTTGAGGGTCTATCTTTGAAAAATCAATTATTAAAGGGATAATCATCTTAGGGAATAGCTCATTTAGACTATTTTTAAAAAGTCTATTCCCTTGTTTATAAAAATCATTCTCTATTCTTCTTTTAAGAGTTCTTATCTCTAATCCGGGCTTCATATCTAGTACAAGTTTTACCTCTCCTTTCTTAAGCATTTCTCCAATCTCTTTGCTTATTCCTAAGATGATAGGACCACTTAATCCAAAGTGTGTAAAAAGAATTTCGCCTATCTTTTCTATCTTTTTCTTGTTGTTTAATTTAACTGTTATTTTTATATTTTTTAAAGCAAGTCCTTGCAAATCTTTAACCCACAGCTCTCTAGTCTTAAGCGGAACAAGAGAGGCGCTCGTTTCTTCTATCTTATGATTGGTCTGTTTGGCCCATCTTAGTCCGGCTCCGGTAGAGCCCGTCTCTTTGTAAGAAAGTCCTCCTGTTGTAATAATATATTTTTGAGCTAAAATCACTCCTCCATTTTTCAAAAATATCTTTTTTACTTTTTTGTCTTTGCAAGAAAGCCTATGAACTTCCGCATCAACAAGAACCTTCACTTTTTTCTTTTTTAAAGAAGAAATTAGTGCCTTTAGTATTGTGTTTGCTTTATTGTCTGCAGGAAAAACTCTTTTTCCTCGCTCCACCTTTAATTTAACATCTTTTGACTCAAAAAAAGAGATAACTTCTTTGGGGCCAAACAAGAAAAAGGCGTTATATAGAAAACTACCATTTTTGCCATAATGTGAGATTAGCCTTTTAATATCAAACTCGGCATTAGTAATATTACACCTCCCTCCTCCGGTAAGAAGAAGTTTTTTCCCTAAGATGCTATTTTTTTCTATGATAATAACATTGGCACCACTTTCTCCTGCTCTAATTCCGGCCATAATCCCTGCTGGACCTCCGCCGATAATTGCTATATCAAATTTTTCTTCTAAATTTCTCATACTCTTTATTTTACCAAAAATATCGTAAAGATTAAAAGTGCCTTTTTCAAGGCACTTTTTTCACCTAATAAACTCTCTCCCCTCTCACAAAAGAGATTGCGGATATAATGTTTTCCAAGTTGCTTTGGGGATTTTCCATCCTTATTGAAAGTGGAGTCTTCAACGAAGGAACTATTTCACAGATAACGTCATCTTCCTCTATCTTATAAAATTGGTATATTTCTCCAAAAGGAGCTTTTTGCCCCTTTCTTTTTGCCGGAGAAATAAGAACAATCAGATAGAAGATATCTTTTTTGGGAATAATTTGATCAATTCTAAGTGCTATCTCTTCTCTTCCCCACGCATACTCCATTACATCTCTCTTCTGATATTCTGCCAAACATTTAGCTACCTCCTCAACTTCCTGCATGGATTGAAGAAGATACTTAACGATAAATAGTTTTTGCTGATAACGACGTTCTTCTTCCCCATTAACACTCATCAAAAACCCTCCTTTTCTTAAAGATTTTACTTATAATAACTTAAAAGAACATCTCCACACCAATAATTATTTTTCTGTATTATAACATAAAAAAATAAATAATAAACTCCCCTACGTACACCCCTTCCCCCACGTACACCCCCGGGGTGTACGAAGGGGTGGTTTTAATTTGAAATAAATTCACTTTTATCCTAAAATAGCTTATGTTTAGATTCAGTATAGTAAATATAAAGATAAAAAATGCTAAAACATTCAGAACTAAAAAAAGGGAAAATAATTATTTTTAATAATGCCCCCTACGAAATAGTAAAACATTCTCATGTTGTTAAGGGCAGAGGAAGGTCTGTTGTGCAAGCTCAACTAAAAAATATCTCTAATGGAAGAGTGTTGCAAAAAACATTTCATGCAGGGGAAGAGATTGAAGAGGCTGAGCTTGAAAAATTAGATGCTATTTTCAGCCATTCTCACAGAGGTAAATTTTTCTTTTATAAAAAAGGTGACCCCTCTTCCCGCTTCACTTTAACAGAAGAAGAGCTTGGTGAAAAGATAAATTATCTAACAGAGAAAACAGAAGTTGTCACGACGTTATTTAATGAAAAAATAATAGGAATAACTCTTCCCATAAAGATGACTTTCAGGGTTAAAGAAGCTCCTCCGGGAATAAGAGGAGATCGTGCAGAAGGGGGAACAAAGTTTGTCGTTATAGAGACAGGAAAAAGCATATCAACTCCTCTCTTTATTGAAGAAGGAGACCTAATAGAGATAAATACCGAAAGCGGAGAATATATAAGAAGAGTATAAGAGACTAAAAAAGCTTTGCTTCTTTTTTTTCGTTATCCAGCACCTCGTTAACAACACGATCTGCTTCTTTGTTTTTATTTCGTGAGACTGCCTTTATCTTTACTTTCTTAAAGTCGATACATAGATTCCAGAGCTTCAAAAATAGTGGTTGCAGTTTTTCATTTTCAATCTTATACTCTCTATTTAATTGCTTTACTAAAAGTTCTGAATCACAGCAAAGAAGAACTTCTACTTCTTTTGCCAAACGCTTCCCAAATTGCTTTTTAAATTTTTCCAAACCAAATATCGCAGCCATATACTCAGCTTCATTGTTTGTTAAATTACTACCTAGATATTTTCCGTGCTCTTTTATAATATCCCCTTTTTCATTGCAAAAAACCGCCCCTGCGGCAGCCTGCCCGGGGTTTCCTCTTGACCCGCCATCAGTAAATATAATGATGTTTTTCATTTTTTTGTATTATTAGATTAATTTGTAAAATATTCTATTAATTTTTCTTTAAACTTTTCTATATTTTTTTTCTCTACCATAAATCCAGCCGCCTCCTTGTGTCCACCAAAAGAATACAAAATCTTACGACAATAATTCATCGCCTCAACTGCATCATGTTCTGGAACCATTCGCACAGACCCACTAGCCATCTCATTTTCAATAACATATAAAAAGACCGGCTTTTTTGTCTTTCTTATTATCTTAGATGCAAGTGAGCCTGCAAAGTCGGAAGGAAAGTCTCCCTTCTCAAAAACAATAATATCGTCTTCGTTAACTTTTTTTAATATCTTCTCCTCCTCCTTGGCAAGTTTTTCTTTTCTTTTTTCTTTCTCTTTCTTTAATTGATTAATCTTTTTTACTATTCTTTCTTCTTTCTCTTCCAATAAAAAGAGATAAGCATCGTTAACATCTTTTTTTGGCTTGGTAATATTAAGTAGCGATACAACATCTCCCATAAATTTCTCTTTGCTTTCTTTCTTAAGTTTCCTTAAAGAGGGTATGCTTGGATTTTCTAAGTAAGGCAATCCTTCATCCAATATTCTTTTATTGTCTTCTTCTTTAGGCACCATATCCGCAATTGTCGCAATAGAAGCAAGCTCTAAAAATCTTCTCTTTTTCTCTATAAATCTTTCTCCCAGCATCTCTTCTGCTAACTTATAGACAATCCCTGCGTTCGCTAATCTCTTAAATTTGCTTTTATCTCCTTTTTGCATCGGGTCCACTATAAGAGAAGCATCAGGCATCTTGCTTAGTGGTTTGTGGTGGTCAATAATCATAAGCTCAAACCCTAGCTCTTTAGCAACATCCGCTCCTTCGAAATTACTTATTCCGCAATCCATTGAGATAAGAAGTGCTGGCGCCTCTTTTTGCATAAATAATACTGCTTCTCTGCTTATCCCATAGCCCCATTTCTTTCTATTTGATGTGTATTGGATAGAGATCCCTCCCTTTTTCTCTATTGCTTCTTTTAATATTATTAATGAAACCACTCCATCTAAGTCAGAATCGCTATAAAGAACAATGTTCTCTTTGTTATCTATCGCTTTTCTTATCCTTTTTGCTGCTTTTTTTAAGTTTTTCATCTATTTAAGTGCATCAATTCCGGGCATCTTTCCTTTTCTAATATATGTAAGCATTGCCCCTCCTCCATAAGAGATATGATTCATCTTATCAAGTAGATTAAATTGCATTAACGCTTTGCTCGTATCCCCACCCGCAACTACTTTTAGTGCTCTACTATTTTTTATAACACTTTGCCCCACCTCTTTTGTTCCTTTTTCAAACGGTTTTTTTTCTGAAAGCCCAAGAGGGCCTGCCCAAATTACTGTCCCCGCTTCTCTAATTATATCACTATAAAGACTAATGGTCTCTTTCCCTATATCATAGATATCCTCCTCTTTTTTTACTTTTCCCGGAGCAGTCGCTCTTACTTCTTTTTCTCCGGTATTATCCAGAGATGCAACCACATCTACCGGAAGGTGAAGCTTTGGGGATGTATAGTTTATCTCTTCAACAATCTTTATCATCTCTTCTGAGGGTTTTGGTAAATTAGAGGCTATCTTTCTTACAGCAAGTAAGACATTTGCTATCTTCCCCCCAAGAAGAATATGGTCAGCATTTTCCAAAAAATAGTTTACAGATTTAATTTTTGACTCTACTTTAGCTCCTCCCACGATAGCGATAATCGGTTTTTTGGGGTTTTTTTGGATTTTTTCCAAGACCTTTATCTCTTTCTTCATCAACATTCCATAAGCAGAGGGAATAAAAATAGGGGGAATTGTTAAAGATGCGTGATTTCTATGCGAAACCGAGAATGCGTCATTGATATAGATATCTGCAATACGAGAAATTTCTTTTCCAAAAATCTCCGAATTTTCTTTTTCCTCTTTATACATTCTTACATTTTCCAACAACAAGACATCTCCTTTCTTCATCTCATTTACCTCTTTTTCTACCTTTTCACCAATACAGTCATCAACAAAAAGAACCTCTCTTTTTAGAAGAATAGACAATCTCTCTTTTACCGGATAAAGACTTCCTTCTTTTAAGATATATTCACTTTCATCAGAAATACTCTTTTTTTTCTTCGGTTCCTTTGAAGCGTGACTAAGCAAAATAATTTTTGCCCCTTTTTTTATAAGATAGTTTATTGTTGGTAGTGCTTCTCTTATTCTTATATCATTTGATAAATCCCCTTCCTCATCAAGAGAGATATTAAAATCAGAACGAACCAAGACCTTTTTCCCTTCTACATTAATTTCTTCTATATACTTCATAAAGCCTACTTCTTCTTTTTTAGCGCCTCCTTGAGGGCTGTTTTAAGTTTGCCAAGATGACCTTCTTTTTTATCTTCTCCATCTTCCTTGGCACTACTCAATGCCTCTTGCAAGGATATACCCTTTTTTTCTTTTTCCTTTTTTGTTGACTTTCTGCATGTCTTGCAATATATCGGCCTACTCTCATCAGGAAGAAAGGGGACCTTTGTCTTTTTACCGCAACTAACACACTCCGCATCATGGAGCTCCTGCTTTTCTGCCTCCTTCATATTATCTTTTGTTATTTTCCCGGCTGCTTCATTAAATTCTCCCAACCAACGAGTTAATTTTTCTTCTACTTTTGCTCTCTCCGTTCCATATCTTTCGCCCGAAGCACGAATAACCTTTTCGCTACAATCTTTCTCATATTCCTTAATTGGTGGAAGTGTTTGTGCAGAAAATGGTCTTCCCGCTATTCCGTCTATCATTAGCTTTGTGTATATATTATATTTTGGAAGATTGATTATATCTTCTATCATAATGCTAGGCATAAACTCTTTTTCAAGAACCTCTGCATCTTCGGCTCCAACCCTAAAAGTCGTAATTGTCCCCACATTGCCAAAAATTGCGTCTCTCATATGATGTCCTCCCGGATCATCTTCATCAAGCTGCCCGATATACTGATGTCCCAAGTTGAGAACAAGCCTATACTTTCTCGCCTCAGACAATATATTTACAAAAGAACGTGTTGCAAAGTTTTGAAATTCATCTATATAGAGAAAAAAGTCTTTTCTTTCTTCTTCGGGAATATTTACTCTTTCCATTGCTGCAAGCTGAAGTTTTGTTATTATCAATGCTCCAAGTAAAGTTGAGTTATCCTCTCCTATTTTACCTTTAGAGAGGTTGACTATTAGAATTTTTTGATTATCCATAATATCTCTCATATCAATTGTTGACTTTACCTGACCAATAATATTTCTAACAAGAGGAACTGATACAAATTGTCCAACCTTATTTTGAATAGCGGCAACGGCCTCTGTTCTATATTGCTGACTCCATGAAGCAAATTCCTTCGTCCAAAAAGATTTCACAACCGGGTCATTTATGTTTTCAACTATCTTTTTTCTGTATTCTGCATCAGACATCATTCTATTGATTCCAAGCAGTGTCGTGTTTGGATAATCCAAAAGAGCAAGGATGGTATTATTTAGAATATACTCCATTCTTGATGACCATACATCCGGCCATATCTTCTTAAAAACACCCATTAATCCGGAAGCAACAAGATGCCGATATTCCGTCTCTACTCTCTCCATCACATTAAAACCTATCACTCTCTCAAAGTCTGCTGGGTTAAAATAGATGACATCATTTATTCTTTTTTCCGGTATAAAATTTAACAAGCTCATAGCGGCTTCT
>SL_3KL_010_SEDDRAFT_10006096_pt1 | contig 10796 bp, 8 predicted proteins | sample SodLakKL_010_SED_2_FD_10381 | JGI IMG/M metagenome (IMG submission 10381)
GATCGCCCTCGACATGGGCATGAAGGTGGAGCGCCGCGAGGTGCCGGTAGAGGAGCTCGAAACATTTGAGGAAGCGGGTGCCTGCGGCACGGCGGCCATCATTTCCCCGATCGGGAAAATCGTAGACCGTGATAGCGGCAAAGTGTACACCTTCGGCAAGGAGGGACAGGCCGGGCCCTGGTCGACCAAATTGTACAACAAACTTCAGGGCATACAGTACGGCGAAGAACCCGACCCGTATGGATGGGTCAGCTTTTTGGCCTGACAGGGCTTTGTTTCATCGATGATGCGGAATGGATGACCGGACCGGGTGGCCCGCAGGCTGTCACGGCTTGCCGGATTACGGCTGGCCGGCAGGGCATCATGGCTTGCCTGGATGTGGCCGGCGGATGAGCATCAAACCCAGGACGGTAAACAGGCCGTTCACAATAAGTATTTCAAAACCAAAACGGTAGCCATTGAAGAGCCACTCTGAATTTACGCTCAGCAGGTAACTGAACACAGGCGAACACAAGGCCACCAGGGGGACATATTTGTCTTTGACCGCCCATTTGGTGTACATCCCGACAAAATACAACCCGAGAATAGGTCCGTAGGTATAGCCTGCTATGGTGAACAGTTTGCTGATCAGGGCTTCGTCGTTGATGGCGCTGTACCCGATGATGATCAACATCATCATGACGGCAAAGACAACGTGCACCCGGTAGCGTGTTTGCCGGATCTTGTCCTCCGTCATGCCGGGCCGGCGCCGCAATCCCAGGAAGTCGATGCAGAATACCGTGGTCAGGGCCGTCAGGGTGCCATCGGCACTGGAATAAGCCGCCGACACCAGGCCGAAAAAGAAGGTGAGCCCGGCCGCCACACCAAGGTATTGCAAGGCAATGGTCGGGAATAACTCATCCGAGGTCTGGTCCACCCCCAGTACGACGCCCTCATTTGTGGCAAATATCCACAACACCGATCCCAGGAACAAAAACAGGAGATTCACCGGGATCAGGATGGCCCCGAAGGTCAGCACATTTTTTCGTGCGTCGCCCAGGTTCCTGCAGCTCAGGTTTTTCTGCATCATATCCTGGTCAAGCCCGGTCATCACAATGGTGATGAACATGCCGGCAAAAAATTGTTTTAAAAAGAAACGGGGATCGTTCAAATCGAACACGAACATGCTGGTATATCCCCTGCTGCCTGCCTCCGATACCAGGTCACCAAAGCCCATGTCCAGATGCCTGGAAATAAGCACCACGCTGATCACCACCGCAGAGATCATGAAGGTGGTCTGCAGGGTGTCGGTCCAGACGATGGTCTTGATGCCTCCCTTAAAAGTGTACAACAAGATAAGCAGCATGAACAACGACACCGTGGCCGCCAGCGGGATGCCCCAGGCATCAAACACAAACCGCTGTAAAACAATCACCACCAGGAACATTCGGAACGAGCTGCCGATCAACCGGCTGAGGATAAAATAAAACGAACCTGTCTTGTACGAAAAAAAACCGAAGCGTTTTTCCAGGTATGTATAGATGGAGGTCAGGTTCATTCTGTAATACAGGGGCAGCAGGATGCCGGCAATGACCCCGTAACCCGCAAGGTATCCGAACACCAATACCATGTAAGAAAAACTTTCGTCCATTACCAGCCCGGGCACCGACATGAAGGTCACCCCCGAAAGGGAAGCGCCGATCATTCCGTAGGCCACCACATACCAGGGCGAATTGCGGTTCCCGAGAAAATAGGCCTCGTTGCCCGCCCTGCGCCTGACAGTGAGCCGTGAGATCAAAAAGATCAGGGAGGTATATATCAGAAAGGAAAACAGGATCAGCAGCGGGGTCATTACAGGTTTGTTTGTTACATTGCTGCCGCAAAAATAGCCAAAGATTTTGTCTTTTTCCGTGGCATTTATTATTAACTTTGGAGCTTGATCAATAGAAACAGACGGTTTTGGAACACTTTTCATCCAATTTACTGCAGTCGGCGGTCGAAGAGTTCTCCCGGCTTCCGGGCATTGGGAAAAAAACGGCCCTGCGGCTGGTGCTGCACCTGTTAAAACAAGACAGGGAAGAGATCGGCCGTTTTTCCGAAGCTTTGTTGCAACTCCATAAAAAAGTGGTGTACTGCAGCGAATGCCACAACATCTCAGATTCTCCCGTGTGTGACATCTGCAGCTCGCCGCGCCGCGACCGGTCGATGATTTGTGTGGTGGAAGACATCCGTGATGTGATCGCCATTGAAAACACAGGGCAATACCATGGACTGTACCATGTGCTTGGCGGCATCATTTCGCCCATGGATGGCATTGGCCCGGCCGATCTGACCATCGGCGCCCTGGAAGAACGCCTCCGGAAAAACAACCAGGTGGAAGAACTTATCCTGGCGCTGAGCACCACCATGGAGGGAGACACCACCAATTTTTACCTGTACAGGAAAACCAAGCCATTCAACCTGAAGGTATCGGTGATTGCAAGGGGAATCGCCATCGGAGACGAACTGGAATATGCCGATGAGATCACCCTCGGGCGGTCGATCATTCACCGGACCGAATACGTAAATACAACCATCAAATAAAGCATATGCTGCTCTCGGTCGTTATTGTCAACTATAATGTGCGGTATTTCCTGGAACAATGCCTCCATTCGGTGTACAAGTCGGGGCAACATCTGCAGATGGAGGTTTTTGTGGTCGACAACCAGTCGGTAGACGGTTCGGTGGAGATGATCAGGGAGAAATTTCCACAGGTCAAACTCATTGCAAACGACCAAAACATGGGGTTCAGCAAGGCCAACAACCAGGCCATCCGGCAGGCCACAGGCCGGTACATTTTGCTGCTCAATCCCGACACGGTGGTGGAGGGCGACACCCTTCCAAAGGTGGTCAGCTTCATGGACTCCCACCCCGATGCGGGGGCCCTGGGTGTGAAGATGCTCGACGGCCAGGGTCGCTTTTTGCCTGAAAGCAAACGCGGATTGCCCACCCCGGGCGTGGCCTTCTGTAAAATTTTCGGTCTGTCGGCCCTGTTCCCAAAGTCTGCTCTGTTTGGCAAATACCACCTGGGATACCTGGACAACGACAAAACCCACGTGGTGGATGTATTGTCGGGTGCCTTCATGCTCCTGCGAAAGGAAGCGCTCGACAAAACGGGGCTGCTCGATGAGGATTTTTTTATGTATGGCGAAGACATTGACCTCTCGCACCGCATCACAAAAGCCGGCTACAAAAATTACTACTATCCCGGTACAAGGATCATCCACTACAAAGGCGAAAGCACCAAAAAAAGCAGTGTGAATTATGTGCTGGTGTTTTACAATGCCATGATCATCTTTGCACGCAAGCATTTTTCTCAAAAAAACGCCCGGGTGTTTTCCGGGCTGATCAACCTGGCGGTTTATTTCCGTGCCCTGATCGCCATTCTGTCGCGTTTTCTGGGACGCATGTTCTGGCCGGTGCTTGATGCCGTGCTGATCTATGGCGGGTTTTACTGGCTGAAAAACTATTGGGGATACCAGGTATTTGCCACGGAAACGGCCTATTACCCCCCGGAATTCATGCGCTTTTTTGTGCCGGCCTACATCTTTTTCTGGCTATCGGCCGTTTACATCAGCGGTGGTTATGACCGTCCGGTAAGGTTGTTCCGGCTGGTCAGGGGCATCGGCATCGGTACCATTGCCATTCTGGTGATCTATGCCCTGCTGCCGATCCACCTGAGGTTTTCCAGGGCGCTCATCCTGCTGGGAAGCGTATGGGCTCTGTTTTCCATGATACTCAGCCGCACCCTTTATGCGCTGGCCAGGTACAGGACGATTCATCCGGCACCCCCGGCAAACAAACGGGTACTCATTGCCGGTGACGGTCACGAAGCGTCACGCATTCTTCAGATGCTGCGCCAGGGAGGCAATGCCAGCTTTATCGGGCTGGTATCGCTTCATCAAGAGAAACCCGGCAAAGAAGGCTATTTGGGTACCATCGGACAAATCAGCGCAATCATTGACATTTACCGGATCAACGAGGTGATATTCTGTGCCGGGGGCATGCCTTCACAGGCCATCATCGACCACATGTCGAATTTGCGCGACAAGCAGGTGCTGTTCAAGATTGCCCCGCCCGAAAGCCTTTACATTATCGGGAGCAACAGCATAGACACCTTCGGCGACCTGTTCACCGTCAATGTGAACGCCATCAACCTTCCGTCGAACAAGCGAAACAAACGCCTGTTCGACCTCCTGTGCTCCTTTTTTCTGTTGATGACCCTGCCACTGCACCTGGTACTGCAAAAACATCGCTGGGGCTTTGTAAAAAACCTGTTCCGGGTATTATCCGGCAGGATGTCGTGGGTGGGATACCATCATGCACCCGGAGTGGACAAGCTGCCCCCGCTCAAAGAGAGCGTGTTGCACCCGGGCGATGCCATCCGGGCTTCAGGCCTGAAGCCCGACACCATCAACAACCTGAATAACCTCTATGCCAAAGACTACAAGGTTGAAAACGATCTGCAACTTTGTCTGAAGGCTTACCGGGAACTGGGCAGATCAACCCGCTGAGCATGTTTTTGATTGATCCATCGGCAGAAGTCAAACCTTTTGCCGGAATTTTTGTTTCAAATGATAGTGAAACGGATATTTAACAAACATTACACATATGGCAACCTTTGAACTGAAAATGCCCAAACTGGGAGAAAGCATTACGGAAGCCACCATTACCAAATGGCTTAAGCAAGAGGGTGATTCCATCGAACTGGACGACCCCATCCTGGAGCTGGCCACCGACAAGGTGGATTCGGAAATTCCCAGCCCGGTAGAAGGCGTGTTGAAGAAACAATTGTTCAACGAGGGCGATACCGTTGAAGTGGACACGGTCATTGCCCTGATTGACATGGACGGGGAAGATGAAGACAGCGCCGGAGAGGATGCAGAAAAAGAAACCGGCGATGCAACAGAAGCGGCACCGGCGGCACAGCAAAGCGACCCGCAACCCGGAGGGAAGGCCCCATCCGTCAAAGCGGAAACCCCTGCCGAACCGGACAGCCCCAAACCCCCTGCCCCATCCGGAACCCCCGAACCGGCCGATGGGCCTGCAACCGCCAAAGGCGCCGACGGGCGGTTCTATTCCCCGCTGGTGCGGAGCATTGCCCGCCAGGAAAACATTTCAGCTGAAGAACTGGGCGGCATCCCCGGAACGGGCAAATCAGGCAGGATTACCAAGGAGGACATGTTGTCATACCTGAAAAACCGCCAAGAAAAACCCATCGAAACGCAGCCGGCAACCCCTGCCAGGGGGACATCCGGAAAACCATCCGTCCCGGCCATCCCCGTGGGCGAAAAAGACCAGGTGGTGGAAATGGACCGCATGCGCAGGCTCATCGCCGACCATATGGTGATGTCGGAAGACACCTCTGTGCACATCACGCTCTTCAGGGAGGTGAACATGGAGAAGGTGGTCAGGTGGCGAAACAAACACAAGGCCATCCTCCTTGACAGGGAAGGAGAAAAACTCACCTTCACCCCCATCTTCATCGAAGCCATAGCCCGTGCCCTGCGCGATTTCCCGATGGTGAACGTTTCGCTCGACGGGCACAAGATCATCAAGCGGAAACAGATCAACGTGGGCATGGCCGCCGCCCTGCCCGACGGCAACCTCATTGTGCCCGTCATCAAAAATGCCGACCATAAAAACCTCCTGGGCATCGCCAAGGAAGTAAACGATTTGGCTGAAAGGGCACGTCAAAACAAGCTCAAGCCCGACGAGATCCAGGGGGGCACCTTTACCATGACCAATTTCGGCACCTTTGGGGCCAGCATGGGCACCCCGATCATCAACCAGCCCCAGGTGGGCATCCTGGGTGTGGGGCTGATCCGCAAAAAGCCCGTGGTTATTGAAGGGCCTGAGGGCGACAGCATCGGCATCCGTCACATGATGGATTTGTCCCTCTCGTGCGATCACAGGATCGTGGACGGTGCCCTGGGCGGCATGTTTTTGCAGCGTGTGGCAGAATACCTTGAAAATTTTGATGTAAACCAAGGCATTTGATGGTCAGACCGTCGTGGATTTGTAGTATATTCGCACTTGCAAATCCATTTACCAAAGCAGTCGACGACCATGCAACTGAACCTTGAACGACCCATTGCCTTTTTCGACCTCGAAACCACGGGGACCAACGTAGTCCGCGACCGTATCGTGGAAATCAGCATTTATAAGGTCATGCCCAACGGAGATACCGAGTCCATGACCAAACTAATCAACCCGACCATCCCCATCCCCGGGGAAGTGAGTGCCATCCACGGAATCCGCGACGAAGATGTGGCCGATGCCCCCACATTTGCCAATATGGCCCCTGCCCTGGAACAGTTTTTCAGGGATTGCGACCTGGCCGGCTACAATTCAAACAAGTTCGACGTGCCTATGCTTATCGAGGAGTTCCTGCGTTGCGGCATCAAGTTCGACATCAAAAAGCGCCGCCTGGTGGATGTACAGAACATATTTCACAAAATGGAACCGCGGACCCTGCGTGCCGCCTACCGGTTTTACTGCGGCAAGGAACTGGTTAACGCACACGAAGCCGAAGCCGACACCAGGGCCACTCACGAGATACTGCTGGCCCAGATCGAACGGTATCAGGACACAGAGTATGAAAACCGCGATGGCCTGGTCAGCAAACCGGTTCAAAACGACATCCAGGCCCTGCATGATTTCTCCTTCAACCACGACAATGCCGACCTGGTGGGACACATCGGCTATAACAAGGATGGCAGGGAGATCATCAAATTCGGCAAGTACAAGGGCCAGCTTGTAGAAGACGTCTTCAAAAGGGAACCCCAGTATTTCGACTGGATGATGAAAGCCGACTTTCCCCTCTCCACCAAGAAAGTGATACAATCGATCATCCTCCGGGGCATTGAGGGCGGAAACAAGATCATCAAAGATTTGTAAATCCCGATGAAGATCATTTGCATTGGCAGGAACTACCTTGACCATGTGGCAGAAATGAAATCATCCCTGCCGGACAGGCCCTTGTTTTTCATGAAACCCGAAACCGCCCTCACCAGGGCTAAAATGCCGTTTTTCTATCCCGGTTTTTCGCAAGAGGTGCATTACGAGGCCGAACTGGTCATCCGGATAGGCAAGGTGGGGAAAAACATCCGGAAAAAATTTGCCCGCAACTACTACGACGCCGTCGCCACAGGACTTGACTTCACGGCCCGGGACCTTCAGCAACGCTGCATCCGCGAAGGGCTGCCCTGGGAGATGGCCAAATCCTTCGACGGTTCCGCTGCCGTCGGCGCATTTGTACCATTTGACCAATTGAACAACCCGGAAGAGATCACTTTTTCGCTCAGAAAAAATGGCCGGGTGGTGCAGCAGGGCAGTTCCACGCAGATGATCTTTGGGTTCGATGACCTCATTGCGCATGTATCGGGCTATGTGACCCTGAAAACAGGCGACCTGCTGTTTACCGGAACTCCTTCCGGGGTGGGGCCTGTGGTGCCCGGTGACTTGTTGGAGCTGTACCTCGGGCACGAAAAAAACCTGTCGATCTCCGTGAAATAAACAAAAGGCTAAAACCATTGAAATGAACCCATCCCTGAAGATTACACTCCGCTCCGGAAAGGATGACGCTGTGAGGCGTTTCCATCCGTGGGTATTCAGCGGAGCCATCAAAAAAACAGAAGGCCGGGCATGGGACGGCTGTCATGCAGAGGTGTTTTCCAACAAGGACGAATACCTGGGCTGCGGCATTTACCAGGACGCCACCATAGCGGTCCGCCTGCTGGCCTTTGCGCCCGAACGTCCCGAAAGCTTCGGGCAGGACTTCTGGTACAAGAAACTGATGGCCGCCTGGCAGCTGAGGCAACTTGCCGGGCTGAGCCAAAACCCGGTCACCAATGTGTACAGGCTCGTCCATGGCGAGGGCGACCATTTGCCCGGGCTCATCATCGACCATTACAACGGTCACCTGGTCGTGCAGGTTCATGCCACAGGGCTCTACCGTTATTTGGACACCATTGTGCAAGGGGTGGAGGCCGTTTACGGCGATGCCGTCAGAAGCATCTACGACAAAAGCCGTGAAACACTTCCGGGCCCTTTCTGGAAAGACAGGGAGCCGAGAGGGTTCATCACGGGCGCTGCAGATGACCCGGTTGAGGTTGTGGAGAACGGCCTTTCATTCATGGTGGACATTGAAAAGGGGCAGAAAACCGGTTTTTTTATCGACCAGCGCGACAACCGCCAGCTGCTGACCCGTTACTGCCAGGGCAAAAAGGTGCTGAACACCTTTTCCTACAGCGGTGGATTCTCGGTGTATGCCCTCAAGGCGGGTGCCAGCCAGGTGTATTCGATCGACAGTTCGGCCCGGGCCATGGACCTGTGTGTGCGCAATGTGTCGCTGAACGGCGGGGAGGAACGGCATACAGCCATCACCGCAGACGCCATGGAGTACCTCAGAAGCAATACAGAACAACATGATGTGATCGTTCTTGACCCCCCGGCTTTTGCCAAACATCAGCATGTAAAGCACAAGGCCGTGCAGGGGTATAAGCGGCTGAACCTGGAAGCCATCAAAGCGATCGCCCCGGGTGGCGTGCTTTTCACCTTCAGTTGTTCGCAGGTGGTAGACATGCGTCTTTTCCAGGCCACGGTGATGGCGGCGGCCATCCTGGCCGGGCGCCAGGTGCGTGTACTTCACCAGCTGACACAGCCGGCCGACCATCCGGCAAACATGTTTCATCCGGAAGGACAGTACCTAAAGGGCCTGATCCTGCTGATCGATTGACGGCCTGATCCGGCCAACGTAAGAACAAACAATGCAGGTTGAAAACACATACAAGAGCATCTGGCGGATCACCTACCCGATCGTCATCGGGCTGATGGCACAAAACCTGATGGTGGTGATCGATACGGCCTTCCTGGGGCGTCTGGGTGAAATCACCCTGGGTGCATCGGCCATCGGCGGGATCTTTTACCTGAGTCTGGTGATGCTGGGAGCCGGCTTTGCCGTGGGGGTGCAGATCGTCATCGGCCGGCGCAACGGGGAGGGCAAATACCGGCAGATAGGAAGCGTGTTCGACCACGCGGTATATTTCATGTCCGTTCTGGCCCTGGGGCTTTTCTTGTTTTTGACATACATAGCCCCCATATTCCTGTCGTGGTTTTTACAGTCAGAAGGGGTGCTGGCCGAAAGCCTGGTTTTTCTCGAATACAGGCGTTTTGGGTTCTTGTTTGGCTTCCTGGTACTGACATTCAACAGCTTCTATATCGGCATTGCCCGGACGCGCCTGCTGATTGTCAGCACCTCGGTAATGGCCGCCACCAATATACTCCTGGACTACACGTTGATTTTCGGGCATTTTGGCATGCCGGCCATGGGGATTGCCGGGGCAGCCATGGCCACCAACATAGCCGAAGGGGTCACCTTTCTGTTTTTTATTGTCTATTCAATCAAAAACAAGGCGCTGCCTAACTATCGCCTGCTCCGCTTTAACCGCCCCAACTGGCTTCAGTACAAGCCCCTGATGAAAGTGGCAGTGCCGGTGATGTTTCAGTATTTTTTATCCTTTGCGGCCTGGTTCGTTTTTTTTATGGTGATCGAACAGATCGGCGAAACCGCCCTGGCCGCTTCCAACATCACCCGGAGTTTTTACATGCTGTTGATGATCCCCGTATGGGGGCTCAGTTCAGCCACCAATACGCTGGTAAGCAACATCATCGGTCAGGGGCGCAGCGAAGAGGTCATCCCCCTGATCAAAAAAGTGCTGGTCATCGGTATACTCAGCACCCTGGTCATTGTCCAGTTGAATCTTTACACACCCGGACAGATTGCCGCGCTCTTCACAAACGAAGCACACCTGATTGAAGCCACCATCCCCCTGTTGCGGGTCATATCCCTGGCCCTTGTGGCCTTTTCATTCGGCATGATCCTCTTCAGCGGGCTTTCCGGTACCGGAAAAACCCATGTGGCCCTGGCAATCGAGATCCTCTCCATTTCTTTTTACCTGATTTCGGCGTTCGTTCTGGCCGTTGTACTGGATGGCAGCGCCGCCATGGTGTGGTTTGTGGAAGTGATCTACTTTACCATGCTCGGGCTGGGATCACTGGCCTACCTGCGAACCGGCAGATGGAAGGTGTACAGGATTTAATTATATTTGCATCCTGCTCCTGTGGGCAAATCATAATACCCTAGCAATACCGGCATGCGCAAATCTGTTCTGTTGACAACCCCTTGTTTTGTGCTGATCCTGTTCATGTTGGTGCATGCTTCATGCACGTTCCATCGCGCCGGTTTGCCCGGCGCAGAATTCCCGCCGGTTGTCCGGATCCGCTCCGGGACGCCCCCCGACGCGGGCATGCGGCCGGAATTGTTCCGGCAGATAGACAGCCTCGCAATCGAAGGGATCCGTCAGGGAGCCTACCCGGGGTGCCAGGTGGTGGTGGTCAGGGACGGGATCATGGTCTACAACAAGGCCTTTGGACACCATACCTACGACAGCATGGCGATTGTAACCACGGGCGACATATACGACCTGGCCTCGGTTACCAAAATTGCCGCCACCACGGCTTCGCTGATGCGCCTGGCAGACATGGGCATGATAGATCCCGGGGCATCCCTCGCCACATACATGCCCCGGCTGGAAGGCAGCAACATGGGAGCAATCCGGCTGGCCGAGCTGCTGACCCACCAGGCCGGCTTTATCCCGTGGATCCCGTTTCACCGGGCCTCCATGCAGCATGGCGAATACCTCCCCGGCATTTACAGCAAGCATCCAACGGAAGATCACCCGGTGATGGTCGCCGGCAATTTATATATCCATACA
>SL_3KL_010_SEDDRAFT_10006097_pt1 | contig 10795 bp, 8 predicted proteins | sample SodLakKL_010_SED_2_FD_10381 | JGI IMG/M metagenome (IMG submission 10381)
GACGGGACAGCAGTTATTGCTGGGCTGTTACGGCGCCCTGATGCGGCAGGTGAACGCGGGCCGCGTGCGCTTGTTTCCCCGTCGCGAGATGCTCGACCTGGTGCGGGTGGACGGACGGGCACGGGGCATCCTGTGCCGGAACCTGGTCACGGGGGAAATCGAGCGGTATGCAGGCGAGGCGGTACTGCTCTGCACCGGAGGTTATTCCACGGTATATTTCCTGTCCACCAACGCGGTTAATTGCAACGCCACGGCCATCTGGCGGTGTTACAAGAAGGGCGCCTATTTCGCCAATCCGTCTTTCACCCAGATTCATCCCACCTGCGTGCCGCAGTTGGGGGAGGTGCAGTCGAAACTGACGTTGATGAGCGAGAGTCTGCGGAACGACGGGCGGGTCTGGGTGCCGTCGGAACCCGGCGATACACGCGCGCCCGCGAACATTTCCGAAAGCGAACGGGATTATTTCCTGGAACGACTGTATCCCGCCTTCGGCAACCTGGTCCCGCGCGATATCGCGTCACGGGCGGCGAAGAAGATGTGCGACGAAGGGCGCGGGGTGGGCCCGACCGGTTATGCCGTGTACCTGGATTTCAGCGACGCCATCGAGCGTGAAGGCATCGACGTCATCCGCGAGCGGTACAACAATCTGTTCCCGATGTACGAGGAGATCACGGGCGAGGATCCGTATCACACGCCCATGATGATTTATCCCGCGCCGCACTACACCATGGGCGGGTTGTGGGTGGACTATAATCTCATGAGCACCATCCCGGGCCTGTACGTGCTGGGCGAGGCAAACTATTCCGATCACGGCGCCAACCGGCTCGGCGCCAGCGCCCTGATGCAGGGACTGGCGGACGGGTATTTCATCATTTCGTACACCATGGAGCATTTCCTTGCCTCGAACAAACGCGAGCAGGTGTCGACGGATCATCCGGCGTTTGCGGAGTCCGAGGAGTCGATTCGCCGGGAAGTGGCCCGGTACCTGTCGCACACGAGCGGGAAGAGTGTGAAACAGTTTCACTGGGAGCTGGGGCGAATCATGTGGGACAAGGTGGGCATGTCCCGGAACGCCGCGGGCCTGCGGGAGGCGATCGGGGAAATCCGCGCGTTGCGCAAGGAATTTCACGATCACGTGCATGTGCCCGGAACGGGCGAGGAACTTAACAAGAACCTGGAAATGGCGGGCCGGGTGGCCGACTTTTTCGAGCTGGGCGAATTGATGGCCATCGATGCCCTGCACCGGAACGAATCCTGCGGCGGCCATTTTCGCGAGGAATACCAGACCGAAGAAGGGGAAGCCCTGCGGGACGATGAAAACTTTTCGTACGTGGCGGCCTACGAATACCGGGGCCCGGATCAAAAGATCGTTTTGCACAGGGAGCCGCTTAAATTCCGGCACGCACAACCTTCGCACAGGAGTTACAAGTAGCGCATTATGACCACCGGCGAAACCATGACCCTTCACCTCAAGGTCTGGCGGCAACGCGGACCGGACCAACCGGGTGCGTTAACGCCCTACACGGTCACCGGCGTGTCGCCCGACATGTCATTCCTGGAAATGCTGGATTTGCTGAATGAGCAATTGATCGAGCGAAACGAACTTCCGGTTGAGTTCGACAGCGATTGCCGGGAAGGCATTTGCGGCACGTGCGGATTGGTAATCGACGGAATTGCGCACGGACCCAAGCGGGCCTGCACGACCTGTGAACTGCGCATGCGAAATTACCGGGATGGAGACACGATAACGGTGGAACCGTTTCGCGCGCGGGGGTTTCCGGTGCTCAAGGATCTCGTGGTGGATCGCGGCGCCTTTGACCGCATCATATCCAAGGGCGGATACATTTCCGTCAATACCGGATCGGCTCCGGAGGCCAACACGATTCCGGTTCCGAAGTACAAGACGGAAGCGGCGATGGACGCGGCGATTTGCATCGGGTGCGGCGCGTGCGTGGCGGCCTGTCCAAATGCGTCGGCCGCGCTGTTCGTGGGCGCCAAGGTGTCGCAGTTTGCGCTGTTGCCGCAGGGGCATGCCGAGCGCAAGGTTCGGGTGGTGCGCATGGTGGAGCAGATGGACACCGAGGGATTCGGCGCCTGTTCCAATCACGGCGAATGTGAAGCGGTTTGTCCCAAGAAGATATCCATCACCTATATTGCGCGCATGCGGCGCGAATATTTCAAGGCTGCGCTGGCCGGGGTATAAGGGTCGGCGCCTCAAGGGGACCGGGCCGGGTGAGGTTAGAAGCCCAGGGCAAGCCCCGAGGACAGGCTTTGATTCCGGGAATCAAAATCGTATCGGTATCGGGCGAAAAACATCAAATCCTCCATGGGCCTGAAATTGAGCATAATCTGTCCTTCGGTCCGGCTTTCATCAAATACATCCAGATAGGACAGGCCCAACAGGAACGAAAACAGGGGGGTGGCGTGTATCTCGGCGCCCGCGCCGATGCGCAATCCGATATCGGATTCCGTTTTTCTTTTTCTGCCGCGGGCGGATAATCCGGCGTCTTCTCCCTCGCCCGCGTCTTCGATCCCGACCTCCTCTTCGGTTTCGGCCTCGTCATTCTCGTCGTCTCCGGGATCGGGCGCCGTTTCGACGAGCATTCTTGTTCCGATACGGCTCCACGCGACAGCGGCTTCGACGTAGGGGTTGATGGGGCGGCCCGGCAAAAGATGTACACGGCCTCCCGCCGTGATCAGATCCGTATCCATCTTTTCTTCCCAAATCTTCTGGTCGCTGCGTAATTCCCTTCGTTCCACGTCCGCGTGAAGATCCAGGTTGGGCAATACGGGAACATTTACGAACGCGCCGTAGAAAAGAAGCTGGCTGGTGAGGTCCCTTACGGCCGGATCATCGGGCCAGATAACCCCGATTTCGCCGGCGACAAATCCCTTGCCGAGTACCTCTCCCTGTACGTCCGCTACATCCGCAACGGCAAGGAGCAGGAGTGCGTAAAGAGGAAGGATATACTTCAAAGTCGGCTTCATGTGTATGACGCATTCAATTCCATGACCCTGCTTCGTAATGAAATTTCGTTATCAAGTCAACAGGGTTTCAAGCCGGGCCTGTTGGATATCCGTTCACGAAAAAGCCCCTCCCGAAGCGGAAAGGGGCTTTTTCGTTCCCCGTTGTTTCTTCGATCAGAAGAAGAAACGCATGCCGAGCTGGATGCTGTGGTTGGTGTCTTCCGCTTCTTCCTTGTCGCGAAAGACATCGTCGGTGGCCCACTCAAACAGGTAGTTGAGCGAGATGGCGATGTTTTCGGCGAAGAAGTACTTCACGCCGGCCGCCGCGCCGAACACGGCCCCGTCATTGCTGTCGCCGACATCGGGATCCAGGTAGGAGTATTTGGCCGCGAGGCCGGCAAACGGCACCAATTCCGTACCCAGGTCCACGTTGTATTCGGTGAACGCGCCGATACCCCATTGCGTCGCGATGTCGTTATCGGCGACGGATGCCAGTATACCGACCTGGACGCCGTGAATCACGAACTGCCCGAGACGGAGATCAATTTCAAACGCGGTGCCGACTTCGGAGGCGAACTGCATGTCGCCCTGGACCGCCAGTTCGCGCGTACCTTGACCGATCAGCACGCCATGCGCTGTTCCGGCCATGAAGGCCATACCCATGATCGCGGTAAGAATTTTTTTCATGCTGCTTTCCTTTCATTCGTTGTCTCGATGTACACCTCTTCGAAATACCATTATACCCCTCATTCCATGTCCAATATTCTGCTCGAAACCGACCATCACCCCCTTTCGGTTCATGTATGCTCACCGTCTGAGCGGAGCGGTCATGGGGCGTTGATTCGTTGCCGCGCCTGTTGTGCTCAGAACGTTCAAGCAACTACGTGCCCCACGCGTATTTTGCGCAACCGTCTCATTCAGTCAAGAACATGTTTGGTATCGGTGCGTTCATGGGGCGGAAGGCAGGCTCCGAAATCGGTTTGCGGGTCGGCGGCGGGTCTGTCAAGCCGCAGGGAACACCGGTGTGCGCATGGCGGGATTTTCCAGGATATCCCGGCGGAGCAGGGTGTTCAGTCGTTTGTATCCCGGACCCGGCTTTCCGTTTCCGACGGGCCGGCCCTCAAACTCAACCACGGCACTGACATCGATGGTGGTGCCCGTCATCAAGACCTCGCGGGCTTTGTACAGATCATCGGGGGTAAGGCGCCGTGTGTCCCTCCCCGTGATCTCCCCGCCGCCGTGCGTGTCCGCGAGTTCGAGTACGCGGCCGACGGTGGTGCCTTCCAGGAAACGGTCCCCCGAAGGCGTCACAAGGCGTCCTTCCGCATCGATCAAGGCCACATTCTCTATCGATCCCTCCGAGACATACCCCTCTGCATCCAGCGCGAGAACAAAATCCAGGTCCCGGTCCACGGCCTCTTTTTTCATCAGCACGTTGGGCAGGTAATTGATTGATTTGATGCGCGCCAGCGGCGCCGAGCGGGCCGGAATCGCAGACAGGCCCGCCCGAGCGCCGCCCGGATGCGACTCCATGAACGGCGCCGGCAACCCGGCCGCCAGGATATAGAGCTGGGGTTCGGGGCAGTCGTACGGGTTGACCCCGAGGCTGCCGGGACCGCGCGTCACGATCATCCGGACGACGCAATCCCGGTGGCCTCCGGCATGCACCGTTTCCACGAGGCGGTCCGTTAATCCGTCCCTGCATTCAGGGAGGGCCAGGTCAATGACGCCTGCCGATCGCTCAAGCCGATCCAGATGCGCCCGGAGATTGTACAAGGCTCCGCGTACGCATTTGATCGTCTCAAATACGCCGTCTCCGCGATGCACTCCGTGATCGTCAACGGGAACCAGCATGAGCGCGGGATCGGTGACGATGCCGCCCACCCAGCTCGAGTACATGGCATAACAGGGACCGCCGCCGGCGCGGCGTCTTTTCAATGGGTGCAGGAACTCGCTGTCGGAAAGGATGGGCGGGAAGTCATTCATTGAGCCGTTTTCCATCGGCCCCCGCCGGACCCAAAGAATGAACCCGGGTCATGCCGGGCGTCGTCGCCGCATCGCCGGCCGCGCGATGATGTTGGAGACCCCTCGACTCCGCCCGGGGCGACCCGTAGGATTGCGAAGTTTCTGAACAAGCATGGGGCGCGGCCGCTATTCTCGCCGCGGTGCCCGTGCCCATGGATTCTCCCGCGGCACTCGCCTTCGGCGTGGCGAGCACGACGGTCTGGCCCGGTTGGAGCCGCAATTCGATCGAGGGTTGATCCAGGTGCACGAGGGTCGTGCGGTCGAGTACGTTCCGCCAATATCCCATGACCGGAAGGTCCAGTTGCACGGTTTGCGGGCGATGACCGAAGTTGACGGCCACGACAACGGCGTCGTCGCCGGAACGCCGCTCGAACGCGGCGACATGCCGGCGCGCGTCGTTCACGAGGATCTCGATGTGTTCGCCTTGAAGCGCCGGATGCGCGGTGCGGAGCCGGGTCAATTCCCGTGTGCTGCGATGCAGACGGCGATTCTCGGGGCGGTCGAGCAAATCCCAGTTCAGCGGATTCCATCCCACGAACAACGGCGTGTATTCGCCGAATTCCTGGCCGGCATAGATCATGGGAATGCCCGGAGCGGTCAGCGTCAGTGCCAGTGCCGTTTCCGCGCGCCGGAACACGTTGGATTCGTCGTGGCCGGCGTTGCGCAGTTCGCGCACGACACGCTCTTCGTCATGACTTTCGGTATACGGGATTCGCTGAAACGCGGATTCAAAACCCAGTCGCCCGGGTTTCATGATCATCTCGAATTCGCGGCTGTCGAGTTGCGCATCCCGGATCATCTCGCGCAGGCGCCACCGGAAATGGGCGTGCCAGCCCGTGTCCATTTCCGTTTGTATGAAGAGTTCCGGATCCGTGGGCAGATGTTCGGCGATCTGAATATTGTCGGGATCTGCTTGCCGCGCCACGTAGGCGTACCAGCTTGCGCCCCAGTCGTTGTACCCCTGCCAGCCTGTCCACCGCGTGGCATCGTAGCGAAATCCGTCGATCCGGTATTCCTCGATCCAGAACCGGATCACGTCCGCCGTATATCGTTTCACGGCCTCGGATTGCTGGTCGATCTTGGGCATGCCCCAGTTGAATCCATCGAAGTCCATGAAGTAGGGGCTGGCATCATAATCCGGTCCGTACAGGCGGTAGAGGGGGGCGTTATGGTCCGTGTGATTGAGGACCATGTCGATGATGACGGCCATGCCGCGTTGATGGGCTTCGTCAATCAGCCGTTTGAGGTCGTCCGGGGTACCGTAGAGTTCTTCCACGGCGAAAAGGAAGGCGGGGTTGTATCCCCAGCTTTCCTCCCCGGGCCAGGGATGAAAGGGCAGAGGCTCGATCGCGTTGAAACCGAGATCCCGGATATAATCCAGCCGTTCGATCACGCCGGCAAATCCCTCTCCCGGGCACAGGTCGTGAATATAGAATTCGTAGATGACCAGTTCTTCCAGCGAGGGACGCTCATAATCGACGGCCGTCCACTCAAATGGATCGGCCCCGATATCCAGAACGGTTTTCGCGTGGGCGGCCAGGAACCCCTTTTTCCCCTCGGGGGTGCGCCAGTGCACTTTCCGGGCATAGGGATCGGCAATCCGCTGTTGGCCGTTCACCTTGTACTGATACCGGTAACGGCCGGGTTCGAGCGGCAGGGTCAGCCACCAGGTCCCGTCGGGAGAGCGGTTCATCATGTGTTCGTTGGGGTCCCAGTCATTGAAATCGCCGATCAGCGAGACGAATTGTTTGCCCGGCGCATACAGGGCGAACGTTACGGTGCCGTCCTCATGTTCGGTGGCGCCATAGCCCCGTTCGGGATCAAAAGGCGCCTCGGGCACGTCCGGAATGCGCCAGAAGAGAACCTGCTGCATATTGATTTTGCCGTTGCGTTCCGAGTGCACCACCAATCGCCGCGGTCCGTAGACGAGATGCTCGATCGGCGCGGTCCATTCCATGGGTTCGTCCACGAGGGACGCCACCGGCCGTCCGTCCAGCCATAGGTCTGCGCGCGTATGGCCCTCCAGATCGAGTGTTACGGTCAATTCGTCGGGAATGCGGTCGCCGTCCCGCGGTGTGTGAATCGTAATGCGGGGCGCATCCGGATGTGGGTCCGTGCCGATGACCGCATGATAGTCCCGGCCGAAATCGGTATCCCATTCATCGTCCCAATGCACGGCCATGTGCAGGGAGGTGACCACCTGTTCCGGCCGGTCAAAGGGGCCGAGATACAGAAAGGATCGGCCATGCTCGTCCGGATCCGACAGGGGGGAATCCACGGCGAACCCGTCGTCGGAAGGAATAGAACCTTCCGGCCAATAGACCGGGTCGGGCTGTGACCATTGCCCGCGTTTCGCATTTACACCCCAGCGCAGAAGCCCGCCGGGCTCACTGCGATGCGCGATAATACGGACGGGTTCGGCGAAAGAGGGTTCCTCGGGTTCCACCGTAAGGCGACCCGACGTGATCGGGACCTGGTAATCCTCCTCGTTGTTGTTTTCCCAGGTGCCGTCCGCCCATTGAATCACAAAATCCAGTGTGCCCACCGGTTGGTTGGTGTCGTTGAACGGTCCGAGTCGGATGCGTGACCGGCCGTCCGGATCGGGGCCGACGAGCGGTGTGCGCGTGGCCACGCCGTCCATGCGGGAGCCGCGCGGCCGGTAGGCCGGGATGGCCTCCTCCCACATGCGGCCTTCGGCATTCACGCCCCAATGCAGTACACCGGGCTGGGTGGCGTCGTGTATCTCGATGGTCACGACATCATCGACGGTGGGTTTTTCAGGGCGCCACCGCACCTCCTGGGAGAGCGCGGGAAGAGTGGCGAACAGAACGCATATCGTGCCGATACAATTTTTGAGCATCCCTTGTTCTCCTTGCATTACGATAAGGGGGCTTGCCTCTGCGTCACGGGACGCGTTTAATATCCGAATCGATACCGGCAAAACTAATCACAGGTTGGAATATGACGCAAGCCGAAGCGGATAAAAAACCCTTGAGCCCGGAAGAGCGTGAAGAGCGGGCGGAAGTGAGCGAGGCGACCTGGTCGCACGTCGTGCCGTTTGCCTTCTGGCTTGCGTGGCTGCTGATATGGGAGCGGGTGGTTACGGACGAATCGGCCCGGGCCAACGCGTGGATGTATGCGATTCAGACGGCCGTGGGCCTGGCGCTTTTTTTGTATTATCAACCCTGGCGCTGGTACGGGCGTATGCAATGGCGGCACGTACCGTTGGCGGTATTTGTGGGAGTGGGGGTATTCATCGTCTGGGTCCTGCCGGAAACGGCCGGGGTGCGGGATCGGTGGCCCGGTTTCTACGCCGCATATATGCAGTACGGGACCATCCTGCCGTGGGAGGTTCATGAGCCGACGGATCCGTCACCCTACGCGCCGGAAATCAGCGGTTGGGCGCTGTCGCTGGTCCGGTTGATGGGATCCGCGTTTGTGATTGCCCTGATCGAGGAATTTTTCTGGCGGGGTTTCCTGTATCGCTGGATGCTGGGGAAGAATTTTCTAAAAGTGGATCTGGGCCGGTGGGATGGTCAGATGTTTATCCTGGTTTGCCTGGTTTTTGCGTCCGTGCATATTCAATGGGTGGTGGCGATATGGGCGGGTGCGGCCTATTTATGGCTGATGATTCGCACCCGGGATATCTGGGCGGCTTGCATCGCGCACGTCGTTACGAATTTTGTACTGGGTATCTATGTGCTGGCGACGGGCGCGTACGGATTCTGGTAGGCGGAGCGGCGCGCGTGGCGCCGCGCGGTTCGCGGTGAGCAGGGGGCGGCCGTCCGGCCGGCGGAATCAGGAATTCTTTTCTTGTGCATGGCCAAGCGCGCCCAAAGAAGCAAACAGCCCGGGTGCGCCTTCATGCTCCCGTCCGCATTTCGGGCAGTGGACGCGCGGGTCCTCGAAGTCGGGAGGGATCTTGATCTTCATGCCGCAGGCGCAGGCCAACAGGGCGTATTGGTCCACCTTATGCAGCAGATCCCGAACCTCGCGCCATTGACGGGTCTGGTTGGCCGGTTCCTCGGCGGCGGGCGTACGGATTTCCTGCGGCTCGATGCCGCGCAGGGCCGCGGAAACGAATACGCCTTTCTCGCCCTTGTGCGTCGAGCGATACGCCTCCTCGTAGGCCGCCAGCGACGCGTTGGTCATGCCGCGCAGAACGCGGACCCGGTCCTCCGTCGGGGGGTGCGTGCTGAACAGGCCGGCACGACGGCCGTGCGCGGCGAGGGGATTGACAATGTACATGGGCGCCAGCGTTTTGCTGGCGGTTTTCTTCGAAGGGCCGCGCGCAACATGGCGGCTGATCTTCTCCAGGGCGGACGCCAGCCCTTCGGGATAGCGGGTGTATTGCGCCGCGCATGCGTCCGCGAGATATTCCCGCCGCCGCGAGCAGGCGAAATACAGGATGTACGCCAGGATCGGCGCAAGAAGGGCGAACACGATGGCGACGAGATATATAACGGCGGCGCCCTGGCCGCCGCCCCGGCCACCTCCTCCGCGCGCGCGCGGACCGCGGCCGAAGATCATTCCGCGTAACAACAATTCGGCCAGGATGACCACGGCGCCGACCGTAACCCCGATCAAAGTCATAAACAGCGTGTCACGGTTGTGGATATGCGCAATCTCGTGCGCCATGACGGCCTGTAGCTCGTCGCGGCTTAATTTGCCGAGCAGCCCGGTGGTGATGGCCACGGCCGCTCGTTCCGGTTTGAGCCCTACGGCGAAGGCGTTGGGGTCGGGAGAATCGATAATGAAAATGCGGGGCGGTACCGGCAACCCGGACGCAATGCTCATTTCTTCAACGACGTTATAAAGCTGGGGCGCGTCCTTTTTCGCCACCTCGCGCGCGCCGGCGGTAGCCAGCAGGATCTTTTCGCCGCCGACCAGACTGGTCGTGGTCATGAATACCCAGATCAGGGTGGCGATCAGCACCCCGAAAATCGGGGCCTCGCGGACGTCGGGCGCGATGATGAATCCGATGGCATACCCCATGCCGATCAGAATGATCGCGAGTACCGCCACCAGCACGACCGACTTCCGTTTATTGGCCTGGATCAGTTCCCACATGGGATTATCGATTATTGATTTTCGATTGTCACGACACCGCTCCCGGTGGCCGCCGCGCCTTATCAGGCGCGGCTACGGGATCATGACATGACGTGGAATCTCTTTAAAACTGAACCTTCGGCGCTTCGCGTTCGGACGGTGTATCGATTTCAAAGAAATCGGATTTCTTGAAGCCGAACAGGTTGGCCACGAGATTGGTCGGAACACTTTCACAGCGCGTATTGTATTTCAGTACCTGGTCGTTGTAGAACTGGCGCGCAAATCCGACCTTGTTCTCCGTGGACGTCAACTCCTCCTGGATTTGAAGAAAGTTCTGGTTCGCCTTGAGATCCGGGTAGTTTTCAACCACGAGCATGAGCCGCGACAGGGCGCCCTGCAGTTTACCCTCGGCTTTCGCCTGTTCGGCGACGCCCTGGGCCTTGACGGCATCGGCGCGGGCCTGGGTGACCGCTTCCAGCGTTTCGCGTTCGTGTTTCACATAGCCCTTGGCGGTCTCGACAAGGTTGGGGATCAGGTCGTGCCGGCGCTTGAGCTGGACATCGATCTGGGACCAGGCGTTACGGACCTGGTTGCGCAGACGCACCAGCCCGTTGTACATGCTGACGATCCACATCACCAGCACGATCAAAACAATCAGCAGAATTATCCATTCCATGTCGGCATTCCTCCTTACTCGGGGGGTTCGGTTCCGAATATTTCACTCAAAATCGAAGTCAATTCCGCGGCCGGACCG
>SL_3KL_010_SEDDRAFT_10006098_pt1 | contig 10795 bp, 8 predicted proteins | sample SodLakKL_010_SED_2_FD_10381 | JGI IMG/M metagenome (IMG submission 10381)
CTGAATACTAATTTGGTCCAATCCTCAAAACAGCAAATATACCAAAGTGAATAGAGTTTTCCAAATTAATCTTCCGGCACTCATCCGTAATCAACCTATAATGAGTACAGTAATCAAGTGATAAAAATCTTTTATCCGGTCCGGTTAAACAGAGCACCTTAACAAATAGCAAAACAACTGTTATCCGTTATGGCTTAAGACTTGATGAAAACATTACCACTACTTTTAGTGGTGGTTTTTTGAAATGTAATAAATGAACAAAACAGCAGTTATTGAATTTATGTTTCTGCCTTAATAAATTTCCATAAAACAAGAAATATGAAAAATTGCAATCAATGTTCACATTCATGCAAATCATTTACTGCACCGCTAACTTTATCAATCCTGCTATTGGCTTTTTCCTTTAACCTTGATGCACAGCTTGTAAATGTTGAAAAAAGCCGGAAAGAGGCCAGGCCAGGATTTCAGGGCCATATAGACCTCAACATGATGCTTACAAAAAACACCAAACAGATATTTGAGGCAGGCACCTCTGCCTTATTGCAATATACCCGCGATAAGCATACTATACTACTGCTGAACAATATAGGGCTTATGCGTTTGGAAGGGGATAATCTTATTAACAACGGGTTTCAGCACCTGCGATACAATTTTTCGCCCGGCAGCGGATTTGCAGTTTTAGAAATCTTCACACAACATCAGTATAATTCAATCCGTCTGCTCCAGCGCAGATTTTTACTGGGAGGCGGACCACGTTTCAGGATATTTGAATCAGGAGATATGGGTATTTACATTGCCCCTCTGGTGATGTACGAGCAGGAATTACTGAATGATGACGACAATTCCCGTACCGATAAATTCAAGGGTGATCTTTATGTATCGCTTACATATTCACTTGATGAAAGGATAAATTTTTCTCATACAACCTATTACCAGCCCGACTTCGCGATAATGAAAGAATTCAGGTTGTCCAGTGAAACAGGGCTTGAGCTGAAATTCAATGAAAGCTTTTCTTTCCTTGTAACCTATAACCTGGCTTATGATTCAGATCCGCCTGCTGGCATACCCGAACTGTTTTATACTTTAAGGAACGGAATAAAATACAATTTCTGAGCTTTCTGAAAACCTGGTAAATCATCCTCTGCCCGGGAGGCATTTAATCTGAATTTTCAACCGGTAAAGCAACCCGCTTCCCTTACGGGGAAGACAACGTAAATCAGTGTTTCTTTATCCTCTGCAAAGCCGGGATTAAACAAAAGTCCTCCTTAATTGTTTATAAGTTTTTTGCAAATAATCAATTATTAATTAGTTTAAAAAATATTTTGTAACTTTCTTTGCACGTTAAAATAAATTTTACGCTTTATTTATGAGATTGTTAGGTGCTACATCAGTAGTTTTGAAGGTGGTATTACTTTTCGTTTTTTTCTTCTGGGATTTGTCAATCAGCTCTTCAGTAGACAATTCCACGCATAGAGTATTCCGGTCGGAACAAATTCAACCAATTCCCAACAGAATAAATAATGAGCTTTCAAACTTCGAAAATTTTGAACATTTGGAAGCAGGGATTGCGTCATTACTTGGCAAATTTGATATAAAAGGTGCCTCAGTTGCCGTGGCTAAAGATGGAAAGCTGATCTATGCCAGGGGCATAGGTTATGCAAATATTGAGGCTGAAGAACCGGTTGAGCCAAAACATCTTTTCAGGATTGCAAGCGTTTCCAAGCTGATTACAGCAACCACGGTTATGAAAATGGCTGAGCTCGGTATGCTCACAATTGACGACAAGGTATTCGGAAAAGATGGCATACTGAATGACTCTGTTTACCTTGATTATGCTGATAAGAGAATTGAAAAGATAACGGTTCGCCACCTGCTCAATCATTCGGGTGGATGGAACAGTCGCTTTGGCGACCCGATGATCCGACATCATATCATTTCAAGGGATCTGAAAATCGATATCAATGATGTCAAGGTGCCACATATTATAAGCCATACGCTCAGGCAAAAACTGCATTTTGAACCGGGATCAAGAACCAGCTATTCAAATCTTGGGTATGCAATTCTTGGCGAAATTATCGAAGCCGTATCGGGCAAGAATTATGAACATTATATACGGGAAGAGATTCTTCTTCCACTGGGCATCCAGGAGATGAGGATCGGAAGGAACTATTTATGGGAAAGATTTGAAAATGAGGTAAAATATTATGACCTGGCAGATTCCCAAAGATTTCAGGTTCAAAATAACCAGGTAGTACCGAAAGCCTATGGAGGTAACAATATTGAAACCCTGGGAGCTGCGGGTGGATGGATAGCTTCACCGGCTGAAATACTTAAACTGGTGGTTGCCATTGACAGCTTAAACAGTGCACCGAGCCTGCTTTCTCCTGAAAGCATAAGGATAATGACCGATCCGCGGTTATCCGGCGGTCACACAATAGGTTGGGCCGGCACAGACAATAATGGAAACTGGTGGAGGACAGGCTCCCTTGCTGGCACATCTGCCCTGGTAATGCGTCAGAATGACGGTATCAGCTGGGCTGTTTTATTTAACTCCAGCACCTACAGGGGAACAAACATCCCAAGAGAGATAACCCGGGAGATGAAGACGGCGCTAAATAATATGGAGCAGTGGCCTGAGCATGATCTCTTTTACCACTTCGAACCGCCACCATTTCTATATCCTGAAATTGCAAGGCTGCATTAATAGTGTCTGTCCAGACACTGAAACGCACGCATGAGGCAATTCATTGCTAAAGTGTTATCATTTAGGGTGCAAGAAGTCTCAGCCAGAGATTACTCACCTGAAAACGGTAAAACATCGTTGTCATGAGCGATAACCGATATCTTTTGTTCAGTCAAACCATAATCATTGATCAAAATACTGGCCGGAGTGTGCGACATTACTACAATTGATTCGCAATAATCTGTAACGTTCCTGATAAAGGATTTTAATTGTTCGCCGGGATGGGGCATAACAGAATGAAAGGCAATAACAACCGGTTTCGAAAGTGCATAAATAAAGTAAAAGAGTGCGGTCTCCTGTTCCCTGAAGAAGCCAAACTCATGCTGGATCACTACGATACTGATCCTGTTGTCTTCATTAATAGCCTTTGCCAGTCTTTCATATTCTCCCGGAGATGAGGTGTCAAGGGTATATCTCACTTCATCGGGATACTGATATCCTGATTCCCCCGATTCCAGCGCACAAACTTTAACTGACAACAAATTGCCGGAATTATTGACCAGTGAATCAACCAGGTTGCAGGCATATTTCGCAATACTGCACTGACTGGGAGGATAGGATGTAACAAACAACATCTCCGTTAAACCCTGACCTGAATCTGCTGCCTTTTTACTTATTATGCTTTCGCGGGATGCTGTATTATAGCCCGTAAAATCTTCATTAACCAAATCAGTATAACTGATCTCTCTTACCTTTGACACGGGAGAAATTCTCATATTTTTAATTTTGAGTTGATAATCGTGATTACAACACATTAAATTGCATTACAAAAATGGCTACCGTGTAATATAAAACTGTTACACATTTAACAAAAAGTTTTACATTTTACTAAGGTTTCCCGGATAATTGGAAATCTATGCATACAATAGCTTCGACTGTAAGCTTTGTATTAAAAACCTCAATCCTGTATTGAAAAGACATCTTGAAAAACAGACTGAAGTGCTTCTATTTCCTCATCCTTTAACATTTGGAAAGTATTTCTTCTCCTATTAGGGAAGATTCCCTTATTCTGATGAGTAACCCGGATAAATAAATCAATTAGCTTATCAGGCATATCTACTCTCTGCTTCATTAATCCCTTAGCCTCATCATAGTTTTGCAGGAAATTTAATTCATTAGGAAGGTCATAGGATACAACGGTTTCGATTACTTTACAAAGATATTCAGTTTGAATTGTTAAATCCGGGAACCGATAATATCCCTCAACTTCAGAAGCATTATAAACCAGATATTCTAATCAGGTTCGCAAGAAACAGGTATAACTTAAACAATAAACCTGTTTGGTTGTTAATTATTTAGTCAACAACATAAAATGAGAAAAGCTTCGTCAATATCATCTGTTTTCATCATCCTGATTATCTCATTGAACCTGGGTGTTGCATCCCACTATTGCGGAGGTCAGCTTGCAGAGTCCAGGGTTGTCTACGGGAACGGCATAGCCGGCTGCGGTATGAACTGTACAGATACAGAGCCAGGTAAGAACCCGTTTGAAAATGCTTTTATCCCTGTTACCTGCTGTTCAGATAGCTTTACTGATATTTCATCAGATGAATACCATCCGGCACCAGTAAACAATTCAATTACCGTTCAGCTCAGCACACCTTTAACCGTAAACAGCACCATGTTGTTGCCGGTTGTTTATAAAAGCCTGTTAATATCTCAAAGGCCGCCACCCTTATTGACGGAAGTATCCCTTCCGTTTATCCAGGTTTTCATTATCTGATTCCTTACCGTTCACCAAATTACTTCCTGTATAATCTAAGCAGGAATGACTATGCTATTGTTATAATACAAAAGTTTGCCCCTTCATGGATATAAATAATATCAACAATGAAACTATACATAAAAAACATGGTTTGTGATCGCTGTATCATGGCAGTAAAAGCTGAAGCTGAGAAAGCAAGCATGAACCTCGCCTATATCAAGCTTGGAGAAATTGGGCTGACTGAAGAAAGTCTGCCTGCGGAGACTCTGGCCACTTTTGACAATACACTGCTTGCACTGGGCTTTGAACGAATAGATAATAAAAGAAGCAGGATTATCGAAAAAGTGAAAAATATAATTGTGCTTAATATCCACCACTCCGAAGGTGACATTAAAAATAACTGGTCTGACCTGATCACCGGTGAATTGCATTATGAATATAACTATATCAGCAATCAGTTCTCATCATTAGTAGGAGTCACTATTGAGCAGTTCATTATACGTCAGAAGATTGAAAAAATAAAAGAACTTCTGTTTTATGGAGAAATGAACCTGAATGAAATTGCATGGAAAATGAATTATAGCAGTACGGCATACCTTAGTTCACAGTTTAAAAAGGTTACTGGAATGACACCGGGCCGGTTCAGGAAATTAATGGACAAAAAACGGATATCACTGGATAATCTGTAAATTTTATAAATTAATCAAGCAATTGCATAACATTTAAAATATCCAATACATATAATTTTACAGCATTATTAACACGAAATCTAATTTAAATTCTTATGAAAACACTACTTTTTATTGCAGTATTTATTATCCCTTCACTGGGATACACTTTTTCAACAGAGGAAGAGACAGAATTCAAAGTTTATGGTGCATGTGGCATGTGCAAGGCACGGATCGAGAAAGCCGCAACAAGCGTTGACGGTGTCTCCTCAGCACTATGGTTACAGAAGACTCAAATGCTTTCGCTATCGATTGACAACCAGAAAGTAAATATTGATAAGGTGCATGAAAAAATTGCCGGATCGGGTCACGACACTGAAAAAGTAGCAGCTGAGGATGAAGTCTACGAAGGTCTTCCTGCATGCTGCCATTATGAAAGAGCAGTCTATGATGACAAACCCGAACATGAATCTCACCATTAAACACCTGAATTCTGTTTGAACATATATCTTCCGGCTGCTGCAATATGCAACCGGAAGATACCGGTAAATCAGGAAATTATATTGTTTTAGTTGCGCAGACCCGGACACCTTGTCATTACGGTAAGCATTACATAAATAATTAAATAATGGATGATTACAGCAAAATGGAGCATGAGCATGAGCATGAGCATAATGATAATAATAGCCATGCAGGTCATAATCATAGCCACCAAAATCATAAAGAGCATCATAACAAGCACAAAGATCATGACCGGCATGCACATCAAATGAGTGATGACAATCATGATGATAATCACAATGATGTTCACGGCAATGGTCACGGCAACGGTCACAGCAAGGGTCACGGCAACGGCCAACATGATCACACCGGGCATCACGAGATGATGATCAGGGATTTCCGGAAACGTTTCTGGATCTCCATTGTACTTACCGTCCCGGTCCTGCTCTTATCGCCTATGATACAGAATTTGCTGGGGATTGAATTTGTATTGTTTCCCGGTTTTGACAAATACATACTCTTTGCCCTTTCAACTGTAGTCTACTTTTATGGCGGCTGGCCTTTTCTGGCCGGACTGACCCGTGAGATAAAACAGAAACAACCCGGGATGATGACCCTGATTGCCGTGGCTATAAGCGTGGCGTGGGGATACAGTACAGCTACTACTTTCGGTGTGGAAGGCAGCTCCTTTTTCTGGGAACTGGTTACCCTTATCGACATCATGCTGCTGGGCCACTGGATTGAAATGAAGTCGGTGCTGGGCGCTTCCCGGTCGCTGCAAAAACTGGTCGAACTGATGCCGTCCGAAGCACATCTGTTAAAAGATGGCGACACTAAAGATGTAAAAGTCGACCAACTTAAAAAAGATGACATTGTAGTGGTGCGTCCCGGTGAAAAAATACCGGTTGACGGGGTTGTTGCCGATGGAGAAAGCAATGTCAACCAGGCCATGGTCACAGGTGAGTCCAAACCGGTTAAAAAATCTAAAGATGACAAGGTAATCGGAGGAACAATTAATGGTAACGGCTCATTACAGGTAGTAGTTCAGCAAGTTGGAGAGAATGCATATTTAAGCAAAGTGATCAACATGGTGCGGGATGCACAGGGTAAAAAATCCAAAACACAAAATCTGGCCGACCGTATTGCTTTCTGGCTGACAATTACAGCTCTTACAGTTGGATTTGGCACGCTTACAACCTGGCTGATAGTTGGCAAGCCTTTTGTGTTTGCATTGGAACGTATGGCTACGGTAATGGTCATTGCCTGTCCGCATGCACTGGGACTCGCTGTGCCTTTGGTGGTAGCAATTTCCACCTCCATGGCTGCTCAACACGGTCTGCTGATACGGAACAGGACTGCCTTTGAAAATTCCCGGAAAATAACTGTGCTTTTATTTGATAAAACGGGCACACTAACCAGAGGGAATTTTGGTGTTACCCGCTACGGGTCGTTAAACGAAGAATTTGACGACAAGATGATATTGAAGTTAGCCGGTGCACTTGAAAAGAAATCAGAGCATCCCCTGGCTATGGGTATCATGCAAAAAGTTAAGGATGAAAAGATTAAACTTCCCGAAGCTCATAATTTCAAGGCAATTACCGGCAAAGGCATAGAAGCTGAGGTGGATGACAAAAAAATTAAAGTTGTCAGTCCGGGCTTTGTAAAAGAAAGCAACATAGAGATACCCGTCAAAGCATACAAAAATGAGGCTGAAACGGTAGTTTTTGTGATGGCTGACGATAAACTTGCAGGTTTTATAGCCATGTCGGACGAAATCCGTGAAGAATCCCACGAGGCGGTAAAAACACTGAAGCAGAGCGGACTGAAACTGTATATGATGACCGGAGATAATGAAAAGGTGGCCAAAAGCGTAAGTGATGAACTCGGTTTAGACGGATATTTTGCTGGTGTTTTGCCGGATCAGAAACTGGAAAAGCTGAAGGAGTTTCAGCAACAAGGTGAATTTGTGGCCATGACCGGCGACGGCATTAACGATGCACCTGCCCTGGCTGCAGCCGATGTGGGCATCGCAGTGGGATCAGGAACTGATGTTGCAGCTGAAACAGCCGATATTATTCTGGTTAACAGCAATCCTAAAGATATTGCTTCGCTTATTCTTTTTGGCAAGGCAACATACAGGAAGATGATCCAGAATTTTGTATGGGCAACAGGCTATAATATAGTGGCCATCCCTTTGGCTGCAGGTGTTCTATTCACTGCAGGCATTCTGATAAGTCCGGCACTGGGAGCGGTATTGATGAGTGCAAGCACGGTAATCGTGGCGATTAATGCACAATTTCTGAAACGAAGTATGAAATAGACAAGAATTTTGCATCCAAATTTACACACAGACGGATGATAAACACGAATTACACATCTTACATACATTACAATAAGAACTGAAAAATATAAGTGTAATCGACAAAGTCAATTTTATTTAAACCTGTAATACAATGCTTAACAAACTCATACGATTTTTCCTGGAAAACCGGCTGGTAGCCTGGCTGCTTATGATCTTCCTTATCGGATGGGGTATCTCTGTGGCTCCTTTCAACTGGGATATCGATGTGCTGCCGCGAGACCCGGTACCGGTTGATGCCATACCCGATATTGGTGAGAACCAGCAGATCATATTTACCGAATGGATGGGACGCTCTCCGCAGGATATAGAAGACCAGATCACCTATCCGCTTACAAGCGCACTGCTTGGAATACCGGGGGTGACAAGTATCCGCAGCACATCCATGTTCGGATTTTCTAGTATCTATGTGATATTTGACGAGGCTGTGGAATACTACTGGAGCCGGTCCCGTATCCTTGAGAAACTGAATGCCCTGCCTCCCGGATTGCTTCCCGGGGGTGTTAACCCGCAGCTTGGCCCCGATGCAACGGCACTGGGACAGGTGTTCTGGTACACCCTGGAAGGGCTTGATGAGAATGGCGACCCGGCCGGGGGATGGGACCTGCACGAGCTGCGGTCGATCCACGATTTTTATGTCCGTTTGTCCCTTAACAGCGTACAGGGGGTTTCAGAGGTGGCAAGCGCAGGCGGACATGTTAAGGAGTACCAGGTGGACCTTGATCCTGATGAGCTGAGAGCCCGGGATATTTCAATTATGCAGGTTGCCCGCGCCCTGCAGCAAAGCAACCGGGAAACCGCTGCCAACACCATGGAATACAACCTGGCGGAATACCTGATCCGGGGTCTTGGTTATGTTGAGTCGATCGATGATATCCGCCAGACAGTCGTTGCCGTTAACAACAATGTTCCGGTGCTGATCGAAGATATAGCCAAAGTAAATATCGGGCCGGCAGTAAGAAACCACGGGGGTATACTCGACAAGGGCGGAGTTGAGGCCGTCGGAGGTGTGGTTGTTGCCCGTTACGGGGAGAACCCACTGCAGGTCATACAAAACGTGAAGGATAAGATTGCAGAGATCAGCTCGGGTCTCCCGTCCCGTGAGCTGGATGACGGCACGGTATCGCAGGTAACGATAGTACCTTTCTACGACCGTACACAGCTGATATACGAAACTCTGGGCACCCTTAATGATGCCATTATCCTTCAGATCCTTATCTCGATCATAGTGATTATAGTGATGGTTTATCACCTGCGCACCTCACTGCTGATATCGGCCCTGTTGCCCCTGGCTGTGCTGATGAGTTTCATCATGATGAAATATTTCAGGGTCGATGCCAATATAGTTGCCCTTTCGGGGATAGCCATTTCGATAGGTACGATGGTCGACCTGGGCATTATCATGAACGAAAACATTCTGAGGCACATGCGTGAGGCTGCAGGTTCGGCAAGGAACCGGCTGGAGGTCATTTACGAAGCTTCCGCAGAAGTTGCCCCTGCAATACTCACCGCGGTAAGCACCACCATAGTCAGTTTCCTGCCGGTATTTACGCTGCAGGCTGCAGAGGGAAGGCTGTTCTCACCGCTGGCGTTCACAAAAACCTTTGCTTTGGTCGCCTCGCTGATCATAACAATGGCCTTTATGCCTGTACTGGCTTACCAGTTCTCCGGAAAGGTAAAGATGGAAAGGTTCACCGGCTGGTTTAAAAACTTTTACGTTAGGCTTGCGCTGAACGGACTGCTGACAGTTGCAGGAGTGGTGATTGCATTAAGTATTCTGTGGTGGGCAGGATTGTTCCTGGTGCTGCTTGGGATTTCGGGACTGCTGCAGAATATTTTCCCCGAAAGGGTAAAGCCATACAAAACCATTATAAATATGGGTATAACCCTGCTGGTGGTGCTGATATTGCTTGCCAGCGAATGGTTGCCCATCGGGGTTGANAGGAGCCTGTTTATTAATATTTTGTTCCTGGTAATTGTCATTGCGCTGGTTCTGGGACTGTTCAGGTTGTTCCTTCATTTCTACCCGCAGATTCTTATGTGGTTTCTTAACCACAAGAAAATATTCCTGACCATACCGGTTGTGATTTTGCTTCTGGGACTCAATATCTGGATGGGTTTTGGCACAGTTTTCGGATTTGTGGCCAGGGGATTTGACAATGTGGGAGTTAATGTCCGCACCACGGGTGTATGGAGCAGCCTTCATCATACGTTTCCCGGACTTGGGAGAGAATTTATGCCATCGCTGGATGAAGGCAGTTTCCTGCTGATGCCCACGACCATGCCTCATACCGGCATTGAGTACAACCTGAAAGTCCTGCAGGAACTGGACCGCCGGGTGGCGTCCATTCCGGAGGTGGAGATGGTGGTCGGCAAGGCCGGCCGCGCCGAGAGTCCCCTTGACCCGGCCCCGATGACCATGTTTGAAAATGTGATCAACTACAGGAGTGAATACAAGAGCGATATGGATGGCCGGAAGATACGGTTTCAGGTGGACCGGGACGGGGAGTTTGTGCGGGACGAAAATGGTGAGCTTATCCCCCACCCCCGCGGCCGCTATTACCGGCAATGGCGCGACCATATACAAACGCCTGACGATATCTGGCAGGAGATAACCAGGGCAGCGAGGTTTCCCGGACTAACATCGGCACCAAAACTGCAGCCCATTGAAACACGGCTGGTGATGCTGCAGACCGGCATGCGGGCACCGATGGGGATGAAGGTGTTTGGCCCGGACCTGGAAACCATTGAAGGATTTGCAATGCAGATGGAGGGGGTTCTGCAGGAGGTGCCTTATATAAGGCACCTCCTGCAGAACC
>SL_3KL_010_SEDDRAFT_10006099_pt1 | contig 10795 bp, 7 predicted proteins | sample SodLakKL_010_SED_2_FD_10381 | JGI IMG/M metagenome (IMG submission 10381)
ATAAAGGAATAATTAGTGATAAATATAAAAACGTTCTTAATCATCATGGAATTCCCTGGGAGGAACAAAAGCATACTACAGAACGGATAATGTCGGTGGGTGAAATTATCAAAAGCCCCGGTATTCCCGATACGGTTGAATTGGTGCAAAGGGCCCGGCAAAAAGAAATTCCCGTGATTTCGGAAATCGAATTTGCCGCCAGATATACCAATGCCACCAAAATAGGCATTACCGGGAGCAATGGAAAAACCACCACTGCCATGCTTACCTACCACATCATGAAAAAGGCAGGTCTTAATGTTGGACTGGCCGGCAACGTGGGACAAAGTTTTGCATGGCAGGTAGCAGAAGAGGATTTCGATTATTATGTGTTGGAGATTTCCAGTTTTCAGCTGGATGGAATGTTTGATTTTAAAGCCGAAATCGCTGTTTTGCTCAATATCACCCCCGACCATCTGGATCGATATGACCAACAGTTTGAAAAGTATGTGGATTCCAAATTTAGAATTACACGAAACCAGTCGTCAGTAGATTATTTTATTTATCTACAGGATGATGAAGTAATTCGTAAGAATCTGGAAAGAAGTGTTATTTCTTCCCGGCAGATTCCTTTTACCGTTTCCGCCGATGATCGGTGCGGAGCTTATTTAATAAATGAAAATACATTGGTAATCAATATAAACGGAGAAATACTTGAAATGGATATTAAAGATTTAGCATTAACAGGCAGGCAAAACATATACAATACCATGGCTTCCGGCATAACATCCAGGTTGCTGGATATTCGAAAGGAAGTTATCAAGCAGAGCCTGACGGAGTTTGAGAATATTGAACATCGTCTTGAGCATGTTGCGGTGGTCAGAGGTATTGAGTTTATCAACGACAGTAAAGCCACCAATATCAACTCTACCTGGTACGCACTGGAGAGTATGAATAAGCCGATTGTATGGATTGTAGGAGGTATTGATAAGGGTAACGACTATGACTCTTTGAAGGAGCTGGTCCGGCAAAAAGTAAAAGCCATTATTTGCCTGGGAAAAGACAACCAGCGTATTCTTGAAGCATTTAGCTCTGTGGTTCCCAATATTATTGAAACCTCTGGTGCTGCTGATGCCGTTAAGTCAGCATATTATCTGGGTCAGGATGGGGATGTGGTACTGCTATCACCGGCTTGTGCCAGTTTCGATTTGTTTGATGATTTTGAAGACCGCGGTAACCAATTTAAAAAAGAGGTTTTTGATTTGTAAAAGCCACAGGGGCTTTTCCCCGTTTGGTTTGAATAATTGTTTGGAGTAATTGTATTAAAACCCCTGAATATGAAGGCCATTCTTGGTAAATTAGAAGGAGATAAGGTAATATGGTTTGTGGTGGCATTTTTGTCACTGTTTTCCATCCTGGCTGTTTACAGCTCAACCGGGACGTTGGCCTATCGGTTTAGGGCCGGCAATACTGAGTACTACCTTATCAAACATTTTGTGATCCTGGTGATGGGGCTGGTGTTGATGTTTGCATCTCACAAAATCAAATACACCTACTATTCGCGCCTTTCGCAGCTTGCCTTGATTGTGGCCATTCCTCTTTTGGTGGTTACCTTGTTTATGGGTACCAATATCAATGAAGCCAACCGTTGGCTTACTCTGCCGGTGATTAATGTTACTTTTCAGAGCTCCGATTTTGCCAAGCTGGCGCTTATTATGTACCTGGCGCGCATGCTTACCAAAAAGCAGGATAATATTAAAGATTTCAAGTCTTCCTTTTTACCGGTGGTTTTACCTGTTATCGTGGTATGTGGACTGATTTTGCCTGCCAATCTTTCAACGGCCATCATATTGTTTTCCACCTCGGTTGTGTTGATGTTTATTGGCAGGGTGCGGATACGTTATATCCTGGCCATGATAGGTGTGGGCGTTGTTTTGCTGTCTGTTTTCCTGGCGGTGTTGATGCACTCACCCGATACGGGCCGCTATCATACCTGGAAAAATCGGATTGACAGGTTTATGGATCGGGAAAACGCTGATACTTACCAGGTAGACCAGGCCAAGATTGCTATCGCAACGGGAGGGATAACCGGAAAAATGCCCGGCAACTCTATTCAAAGAAATTTTTTGCCCCAGGCTTTCTCTGACTTCATTTATGCCATTATTGTAGAGGAATACGGGTTGATCGGTGGGTTCATTGTTTTGATGTTGTTTCTTATATTGTTATTCCGTGGTGTCCGTATCGCCCACCGAAGTCCTGGAACATTCGGGGCTTTCCTGGCGGCGGGTCTTACTTTTAGCCTTGTTTTCCAGGCATTGATCAATATCGCCGTTACCGTTGATCTGATACCTGTTACGGGTCAGCCCTTGCCACTTGTTAGTATGGGAGGAACATCACTTTGGTTTACCAGTTTGGCTATAGGCATTATTCTTAGTGTGAGCCGTAAGATAGAAGAACTGAAAAAACAGGAAGGGGGTGAGCATGTCGCAGCAACCTAACTTGAAAATTATTATTGCCGGAGGAGGTACCGGGGGGCATGTTTTTCCTGCCCTGGCTATTGCCCATGCCATCAAGGAGCTACGCTCCTATGCCCAGATTCTTTTTGTGGGGGCAAAGGGTAAAATGGAAATGGAAAAGGTGCCTGCTGCTGGTTACCACATTTTGGGGTTGAATATATCGGGACTGCACAGAAGATTTACCTGGAAGAACTTTTTGGTTCCTTTTAAACTGTGTGATAGCATGGTGAGATCCAGAAACATTGTAAAAAGGTTTCGTCCCCACCTGGTTATTGGTGTTGGAGGTTATGCCAGTGGTCCTGTCATGAGGGCTGCCGCCAAAATGGGTATACCTACACTCATCCAGGAGCAAAATTCCTATGCGGGCATAACCAATAAACTGCTGGCCAAAAGAGCATCTAAGATTTGTGTTGCCTATGAAGGCATGGAGCAGTTTTTTGCGAAAGAGAAAATATTTCTGACCGGAAACCCCGTTAGAAAGGATATTTTGGAGGGCCGGGATAACAAGGAGGAAGCCCTTAAGTTCTTTGATTTGAAGCACGGCAAAAAAGTTGTTCTGGTGGTGGGCGGAAGTTTGGGCGCCTACTCCATCAATGAGGCGGTTCGTCAAAGCCTGGATCTTCTGATGGAGAAAGAGATCCAGCTGATTTGGCAAACGGGCAGGCACTACCAGGTTCCCGATGAGGTATTAAGTAAATTCAGCGGTAGTGGTATTCAGGTGATGCCTTTTATCGACCGGATGGATTTGGCATATGCCGCCAGTGATCTGGTGGTGTCAAGGGCCGGGGCTATTGCTGTCAGTGAAATTTGTGCTTTACAAAAGCCTTCTGTTTTGGTGCCTTCACCCAATGTGGCGGAAGACCACCAGACCAAAAATGCCATGGCATTGGTCAATCTTCATGCTGCTGTTTTGGTGCCCGATAACCAGGCTGCCGAGAAGCTGGGGCAGGAGGTTGTGGACCTGGTTTTCGACAACAATCGTATATATAAATTACAGGAGAATATTACAAGAATGGCTTATCGTGATGCGGCAAAAAATATTGCCAATGTTGCTTTAAGTCTTGTTAAATAAAAATATTTAATGGATATTGGTAAGTTACATAATATTTGTTTTTTAGGCATCGGAGGCATTGGTATGAGTGCCCTGGCCAGGTATTTTCACTGGATCGGAAAATCTGTGTCGGGTTACGACCGTGTATCTACGTCTCTTACCCGTGAGCTTGAAAAGGAGGGGATGATGATAACTTACCAGGATAATGTGAAGAATTTTTCCACCGAACCTGACCTGGTGGTTTATACACCCGCTGTCCCTGATGATTTGAAATTGCTTGTCCACTATCGTCAGCTTGGCGTACCTGTGCTTAAACGTGCAGAAGTTTTGGGGCTGATAACCCGCAATGTGCGTTCTGTTGCCGTTGCAGGCTCTCATGGAAAAACCACTGTTGTCACTATGTTGGCACATATATTCCAAACCGCAGGTTTTGAATTTTCGGCCTTTATGGGGGGGATCAGCAGTAATTACCAAACAAATTTCCTGGGGTCAAAGGATCCGGGCTGGGTGATTGTTGAGGCGGATGAATATGATCGGTCCTTTTTACATTTACAGCCCCACATGGCTGTTATAACATCTATGGATGCCGATCATCTTGATGTGTACGCTACCCGGGAAAAAATGGAAGATGCATTCCGTTTGTTTGCCGGCCTGGTTAACAAAGGGGGGATGCTGCTCACCCATAAATCCCTGGATGGATTGAGCGGGCTTCATCCACGCCAGGTGTGCTATGGTCTTGAATCGGATGAAGAGATTACTTTCAGAAACATCCGGCTGGAGGAAGGCAAGTACAGCCTTGAGCTTTATTGTGCTGAAGGGATATTTGAGGCAGTGTTTCATGCACCCGGCCGGCACAATCTTGCCAACGCCCTTGCTGCATCCATCATTGCTTTGAAAGCAGGTGTAAAGCCGGAAGCTGTAGTAAAAGCTTTGGCTACCTATAAAGGTGTTCGCAGAAGGTTTGAAATTCATGTTCAGAATGATAAGATGGTATATGTGGATGATTATGCGCATCATCCCAATGAGATTGAAGCATGTGCTCAGGCTGCAAGGGAGTTCTTCCCCGGCAGGAAAATCACATGTATCTTTCAGCCTCATTTGTACAGTCGTACACGCGACTTTGCCCGGGCGTTTGCGGAGGCGCTCGACAAGTTTGATCAGATTGTGATAACAGAAATTTACCCTGCCCGCGAGCAGCCCATTCCAGGGGTTAGTAGCCAGCTCATTGCTGAGCAAATGCAAAACGAAAACAAACAACTGTTGGCCAGGGAACAAGTATTGTCCTTTGTTGAAAAAAATAGCTTTGAGGTGCTTATAACTATGGGCGCCGGTGATATTGACCATTTTGTAGCACCCATCAAGCAAATCCTTGAAAAATGATAAAGAGAATTGCCGCCATATTGCTTTATGTTAGTTTGCCTGCATTGTTTTTTGTGCTGCTTGGCTTTGCTGTGGAAAATAATAAGTTAAAGGAGTGTAAAAGTCTGCGGGTAAATATTCAACAAATGAATGATGTCTCTTTTATTGATTCGGCCATGGTTGTTAAACGGGTGGTTGAAGTGATGGGCCCCCTTGAGGGAAAAAAGATAAACACGGTAGGTTTGGACCGGATACAGGATCTGGTGAATAACATGCACTATGTTGAAGAAAGTGCAGTATACCGGACCATTGACGGACATGTCACCATCAATATCAAACAACGCAATCCCGTTGCCCGGGTTGTGAATGTATACAATGAGCCTTACTATATTGATGACCGGGGTATGCTTATGCAAACCAGCGATCGTTACTCGGCTCATGTGATGGTAGTTACAGGGCATCTGAGGACGAGGTATGCCCATCTTACGCAGGTTCCTGACGGGATGGGTGAAGACAAACTGAGCAGGGATGAGAAAACTTTGAAAGAACTCTATGCCCTAATCCGGTACATAAACAACGACCGGTTTTTAAGGGCCTGGTTCGACCATATATACGTAACTCCTTCGGGAGAGTTTGAGCTGACACCCAGGAACGGGGTGCACATTGTAGAGTTTGGGCGAAGCGATAACATGAAAGAAAAGTTTGACAAGCTCCGCCTGTTTTATCAAAATGGGCTTACCCATGTGGGGTGGAACAGCTATAACAGAGTAAATTTAAAATTTAAAAATCAGATTGTTTGTTCAAAATAAATTGCTGCTATGGTACCATCTGAAATTATTGTAGGTTTAGATATTGGTTCAACAAAAATTGCCTGTATTGTTGGACGTAAAAATGAATATGGAAAAATTGAAATCCTGGGTCTTGGCAAAAGCCCTTCACTGGGTGTGAGCCGTGGGGTTGTTGCCAATATTCAGCATACGGTCGACTCCATAAGGGCTGCCGTTACAGAGGCCGAGCAACGATCAGGCGTTGAAATACGGGTGGTCAATGTGGGGATCGCCGGTCAGCATATCCGCAGTTTACAACACCGGGGTAGCATCATGCGCAATAGTATTGATGAAGAAATTGCCCAGCAGGATGTGGATACCCTTGTGGAAAACATGTTTAAGCTGGTGCTGCCTCCCGGCGAAGACATTATCCATGTTATACCCCAGGATTATATTATTGATAATGAGCAGGGAATACGAACGCCCATAGGGATGTCAGGTATTTGCCTGGAGGCCAACTTTCATATTATCACCGGGCAGTTAGCAGCAGCCAAAAATATTGAAAAGTGTGTTACCAAAGCAGGCCTTGAAATTGCTGATCTTATCCTGGAGCCTCTTGCCTCTTCAGAGGCTGTTTTGAGTGAAGAGGAGAAAGAAGCAGGTGTTGCCCTGGTAGATATAGGAGGTGGTACAACCGATATCGCCATTTTCCAGGATGATATTATTCGCCACACAGCAGTGATTCCCCTGGGAGGGAATGTGGTTTCTGAAGATATCAAAGAGGGTTGCTCTATTATCAAGAACCAGGCCGAAGCTCTCAAGGTAAACTTTGGCTCTGCCCTGGCCAGTGAGAATAAGGATGAGGAGATTGTTTCCATCCCCGGACTCAAAGGTCGGGAGCCCAAAGAAATATCACTCAAGAACCTGGCAAATATCATCCAGGCACGTACCGAAGAAATTATTGAACATGTGCATTACGAGATACGTAATTCCGGGTTTGAGAACAAGCTTATTGCCGGCATCGTACTCACTGGTGGGGGTAGTCAGCTGAAGCATATCGCTCAGCTCACTTCGTTCATCACCGGTATGGATACCCGCATTGGATATCCCAGCGAGCATATTGCTAAAGCACCCTCCGAAGAAGTTTCCAAGCCGATGCATGCCACCGGTGTGGGGTTGGTGACACAGGGCTTTCTCAATGCAGAGAGGCAACGCAACAAGAAGGACTCTCAGCCGGTTAACCACTCCAAAAAAACCAAAGGCAGCTTTTTTGATGCCATTTTACAGCGTGGAAAACAGTTCTTTGAAAACGATAATACTGATTAAGATATACCAAATAATGCTCCAGCAAGGTGAACCATTGGTTGGAGAACCATAAAACGATTATTAAGATAAGTACTAAGACGAAAGGAATATAAAAGGTGGTTTGCTCTCTCAGTCTGGGTTTATTAACAATTTACCCTTAAAATCTGTTGATAAAATCACCGGCCCGAAAATCAGGAAAATTTAATTAATAACTACCTTAGAACCAGAAAATATGAACGTAGACATGATAAACTTCGATTTACCCAAGAACCAATCATCAGATATCAAAGTGCTGGGAGTAGGCGGCGGAGGTAGTAATGCTGTGAACTACATGTTTAAGCAAGGTATTGAAGGCGTGGACTTTATCGTTTGCAATACCGATAGCCAGGCACTGGATAGCAGCCCGGTACCCAATAAAATTCAGTTGGGTGTTAGCCTGACTGACGGACGAGGTGCAGGGAGTGTGCCCGCTGTAGGAAAGAATGCCGCTATTGAAGATCTGGACAGGATCAAGGAAATCCTGGAGAAAAATACCAAAATGCTTTTCATAACTGCAGGAATGGGCGGTGGCACCGGTACGGGTGCTGCGCCGGTTATTGCCAAAGCCTGCAAAGAAATTGGCATACTTACCGTTGGTATTGTTACCATCCCTTTTGCTTTTGAAGGACGCAAGCGGCGTATGCAGGCCGATGAAGGTTTAAGAGAGTTGAAAGAAAATGTGGATGCCCTGATTGTTATCTGCAATGATAAACTTCGCGAGCTCTATGGCAATTTGTCCGTTACCGATGCTTTCTCAAAGGCTGATAATGTCCTTACCACGGCTGCCAAAGGAATTGCCGAAATCATTACCCTCACAGGTGGTGTGAACGTCGACTTTGCCGATGTGAAAACGGTCATGTCGGAAAGTGGTGTAGCCATCATGGGAAGCGGCAATGCCGAAGGCGAAGACAGGGCCGTTAAAGCTGTTGAAATGGCACTTGCTTCACCCTTGCTCAATGATAACAACATCCGTGGGGCTAGCAATGTGCTGCTGAATATCATCAGCGGAAAAGAGGAAATCCTCATGGATGAAATAACCGAAATAACTGATTATATCCAGATGGAAGCAGGCTCTACCGCTGATATCATTTGGGGATACGGGAAAGATGAAAGCCTGGGTAATAAAATCACTGTGATTTTGGTGGCTACAGGTTTTGGTGAAAATTCTGACCTGGGGTACAATCTTGATAACACCCAGGTGCAAAAGAAAGTGGTTAGCCTTGAATCCCGCCAAAAGCCCAGAGAAGAAAGCAGTCAGCCAGAGGACGAGCATGGCTTTAAGCTGGTCAATAAAAAAGGTGAACAGAAGGCCGGTACAACCCGCAAAGAAAACGCCGAAAATCCTGATAAACCCCATCATGTTGAGGTGCATACCAGGACAAAGGATAAAACCTTTAAGCCGAACTTTATTGAACATAANCAAGAAGAACAACCACCCCAAAATCAACCTGCGCCTCATGAAAAGAAAGAGGATGCAGCCGGGGAGCTGGATGATTTTAACCTGGAAAGAAAAGCTGTTGAAAGAGAACACCGGCTCAGGGAGTTAAGTCTGAAGCTGAAAACCCCTGAAGGGCTTCAGGACCTGGAAAAGCAACCTGCTTACCTGCGTAGGAATGTTAGCCTGAATAAAGTACCTGTAAGCTCCGAGTCACAGGTGTCCAGGTATACCCTGTCTGATGGGGAAGGAAAGTCTCAAATCAAATCCAATAACTCTTTCCTCCACGATAATGTAGATTAGTTGTTTATAAGTAGACCAATATAAGAACCAATGAGTTTAACAGACAAGATCAATCATGATATAAAAAAGGCCATGCTTTCCAAAGACAGGGAAGCTCTGGATGCATTGAGGGCCATTAAAAATGCCCTGCTGGTTCAGAAAACCGAAAAGGGTGCTTCCTCAGAACTGGATGAGGCCACTGAAGTAGCTTTGTTAAAAAGACTTGTTAAGCAAAGGAAGGAATCGGCCGAAATGTACCTGGAACAGGGAAGAGAAGACCTGGCCCGGGCAGAGCAGTTTCAGCAGGAGGTGATCCAGGCCTATTTGCCTGAGCAGATGTCAGCTGCCCAAATCGAGGAAGTGGTTGACCGGTTGATAAGTGAATTGGGTGCCCAGGGGATGAAAGATATGGGAAAGGTGATGGGCAAGGCTGCCAAAGAGCTTGCCGGAAAGGCTGACAACAAGATGGTTTCAGACATTGTGAAACAAAAACTTTCCTGATTCTTTCCTTCCGTTTCTGAAAATAAAAAGACGGTCTCAAAAACTGAATGAGGCGGTCTTTTTTTCTATGCTTCTTTCTTTAAATGACTGTTGTGCTTTTTTGGGGGAGAATCTTGCATGAGTACTGCGCTCTTAAAAGATAACTAAATTAGACTCTGATGAAAAGAAGTACCATGGACAGAATACTCAACTTATCCCATTCATTATTTTTTGCACTGGCCCCTATCCATTGCCGTCAGTTTTAACTGACGGACAGAGTTGCCAGGAGGATCAATGGGCTTCAGCCCCATTGTCGACAAAAGATAAGAGCCAGTAAGTCAAAAAACTGATTAATTTCTAATTGGCTGAAAGAAGAGCAATGGAAAAGAGTATGCAAAGTGAAATAACTGATATTTTCTAATTGCATGAAACTTACATGAGCAGGGTGCTCAAAAAAGAGAATGAACCGAACGAAGTGAGCTCACGAACACCGATAATAATAAACGATAGTGAGTAAATAAGCTCATCCATGCAAGTTCTCTCGCCTCTGGCGAGATTTGCTATCAGACCTATTACTTAAACAAATTATTTTCGAATGAATCATAATGCAAAAACGGGGTGTCTCCAGCAATGGAGACACCCCGTTTTAAATGTATTCAGTTCAGGGTTGGTTACCTGGTGAGGATAATTCTGTTGTTGAGAACATTGTCTCCTGCAGTGATTCTGTAAATATAAATACCACTGGGGATTGCTTCAGCTTTGAAAGTGAGCTGGTTGTTCTCGTATGCGTTTACAAATCCCTGGTGAACTACTGCTACTCTTTCACCTACAAGGTTGTAAACTTCAACGGTTACATCAGCACTTTCAGTAAGTCTGAACTCAATGGTTGCCTCGGTGGTGAAGGGGTTGGGGTAAGCTCTCACAGAGGCCTCTTCAATGGTGTTAAGACCGTCGCTGAGGATGTTGTCTTGATCGATATCACCATTTTCTTCAACTGTGATGCACTTGGTTACATAGCAACCGTTCTGGTCAACCACTGTAATCATGTAATCACCTGGCTCAAGATCCCAGTAGTAAATACCCTGGTTCTTGTGCTGATCACCTTCGTCAAGGTCGAAATCATTTGTACACTCAGTATAGAGGCATACGTTGTAAGGTCCTACACCGCCTGTGATGTAACCTTCAATGGCTCCATTGTTCTCATCAAAATCAGCGGGGGTAAGCTCTGTTATTTCAAGGTTCAGCTCTTCAGGCTGTTCCAGGGTAACGTCAATGGATTCAAAACATCCATCAGCATCCTCTGCTGTAATGGTGTAGGTTCCGGCATACAGGTACTCAAACAGTCCTGTTTCATTAGTCTGCTCTTCACCTTCACCTGTGAGGGTGTAAGTAAAGCTTCCGGCACCACCTGCAGCACTTACTTCAATTACTCCGGTGTTGTCGTTGAAGCAAAGAATATCGATGGTTTCTTTCACGGTTACTTCAATGGCTTCAGGATTCTCAATTTCGAAGTCCAACGCAATAACTTTACATTCGTAAGCGTCTGTTACCGTCCAGCTGTATGAGCCGGGAGCAACTCCTT
>SL_3KL_010_SEDDRAFT_10006101_pt1 | contig 10794 bp, 7 predicted proteins | sample SodLakKL_010_SED_2_FD_10381 | JGI IMG/M metagenome (IMG submission 10381)
TTGCCTCTCTGGCCAATGCCAAGTTCAAAGTGGGACTGGACACGGACAGGCTCGAAATTTACGACCTCATGGTCGAAAAGGAAGGACAACTCAAGAATTGGTCCGATGTAATCCATGCAACCAAAGAGGTCATGGACTCCGTTTTTTCTACTGATCTCTGACGGCTGAAATTCCCCATACCCGCTCCCAGTAAGTACTCCATATTTCACCGATGTCACCTCTGAACTCCGGCCGCGTCCGCCTGACTTTCAGTTCCCCCTTTTCCCGATCAGGTATCAGCTCAAAGTAAAACGGTGAGCGCAGTTCCGGCTCACCTCCGGTAAAATCTATGTTGCCAAATCTGAGGTCGTACCAATAGTATACCCCATTGGCCGCTTCAACCGAAAAGTATCCCCTTGAAAACCATTTCAGATGTCGCAAATCGGGGGAATGGGGATAGGGCTCCAACAAGTGGTGATTTTTTGGAATGAATTGCATATCTGAGAACTCTGCTTGTTCGTCCAATACCGAATAATATCCCATAACAAAGTGTTCATCGAGTTCTGCCACACCGTACCAAAGCAAATTATTGAAGAGTGTAGGGGTGATTTTCGTCTTTTGATACACGAGTTTTTCGGTCTCTAATGTCTGCTCAAAAACAGAGTGCACCTGACTTTTATTAAATAACGTAAATATGATAAACAATGAACTGACTACCAGGCCCAGCCGATTGAAAATTTTTCTCCTTGAATCGCTGCGCGAAAAAAAACTCGCAATTAATGAAGAGAACAAAAGTGGTATCGTATAGACCGGATCTACTATACTGATGTTGTCCAGTGCAAAAGGATAATCTGTAAATGGCCAAAGAGCCTGCGTACCATAGGTGGTACAAATATCGAGCACAATATGCGTGGCGATCACCCAAAAATAAAACCAATACCACTGCCTATAATCCGGTTGTTCAAAGTTCTGTTGATGAACCGGAGACCTCCGGTAGGCTAAAAATGCCGTAAATCCAAGAATTAAACTCAAAGTCAGCAGTGCAGTGAACGAAAGAGTTCCCACACCGGCTATGAGTATACCCATACCCAAAGCCACCGGAAGACCGGTGAATATATACTTCCACATCAATCGCCACCATTTTTTGTGAAAGAGAGGCGAATTAAAATACCTGACCATTACATAAGCAGCAAAAGCAGAAAAAATGGCAGCGAAGAAAAAAGAGTGGGAGGGACCCCGGTGAAACTTAACTGAATAAGCATCCGATAAAAAGGGATTGGCCAATATATCCAAATCCGGAATGGTTGCTCCAACGGCACCCCAAAACATGGCTTTGTTACCGATCTTTCTCCCCAAAACCAACTCTCCTACAGCAGCTCCCAAAGCCATTTGTGTCAATGAATCCATTCAGTGTTGTTTAACCTATATCAAAATGCAATCCCCGGCCATTTGTTCACCCGGTAATCAGACAAACTTCAAAACGGATTTGCTCACCTTCTATTTTTTTATTTTCTTTGTTCTCCGCTGGATCTCTATTGCAATCCGGAAATAAACAAATACATTCAACTTCAATCTATTTCAATCCGCCGTTATGAATTTAAAAAACGCTTTGATAATCGTCCTCTTTGGGTCTATAATTCATTCTACTTCCTTTGGACAAGAAGTCCTCACCGCCGATCATCTGTGGCAATTGGACAGAATTTCCGGTTTGGCCATCTCTCCCGATGGTGACAAGAGTCTTTACCAAATTACCCGCTACGATACCGATGAAAATTCTTCCTCCAGCTATATCTACTTGCTGGACAATCAGTCAGGAGAATCAAAACAATTGACTTTCAACGGAAAAGAGTCCTCTCCTTTTTGGTGTCCGGAGGGTCAACAAATTGGCTTTATCAGCCGAAGAGACGATCAACCAGGCCAATTGTATATTTTGGAACACGGTTGGGGCGAAGCCAAAAAAGTAACCGATCTGCCGGTGGGAGTATTTTCTCCTCAGTGGTTCCCCGATGGCAAAAGAATCGCTTTTGCAACCAATATCCATCCCGATTACAATGGCGACTGGGATAAACTTCAAGAAATAATAGACGAGCAAAACGACTCTAAAATTACTGCCAAAGTAACGGAAAACGTCATGTACCGGTTTTGGGATCGCTGGCTGACCAATGGTTTCTTTCCGAGATTGTTTTCCGTCGAGATCGAAAGTGGAGAAATCATCGACCTGATGCCGGAAACATCTAACTACTTCAATATGATGGGCGGTGTGTCATACGACATTTCTCCCGACAGTGAAACCATAGCTGTTTCCATGAATTCCACCCCGGCCCCCTTTGAGCAACTGAATTACGACATTTTCCTTCTGAATTCCGATGGCAGTGGTGAAATGATCAATATAACCGACCACAATGAGGCCTCTGATGTAAATCCCGTTTTCAGTCCGAACGGTGATTTCCTCGCTTACGGGCAGCAGAATCTTTATCATTTTTATGCAGACAATGTACAACTCGTAATTTACGACCTGGGACGAGATTCCAGAACCAATATTACCGAAAACATCGATTTATCCTGCAGCGGTTGGAAGTGGTCGGCCGATCAATCCTCGCTCTATTTCCATGCGCAACACCAGGCCAAAACGGCTCTATGGTCTATTCCGGTCAATGGGGGGGAGGCCAAAAAACTATTCCCCGGCGGTTCTTCTTCCTCTGTTTCGGTGGCCGGAAACAGATTGTTGTTCTTAAATCACTCCCTAACCCATCCAACCGATATTTTCAGTATGGATAAAAACGGAAACGACCTGAAAAGATTGACCCATGTGAATGAGGATATTATGGGTAACCTAAACCTGGGAGAGGTGAAAAACATAGACTACAAGGGAGCCAACGAGGTAGATGTACAGATGTATGTAATCTACCCACCCGACTTCGACGAAAATCAGGAGTACCCGCTGGTCATGTTGATTCACGGAGGTCCCCACGGAATATTTGGAGACACCTGGCACTATCGATGGAATGCAAAGGTTTTTGCAGCTGCGGGTTACGTAGTGGCCATGCCCAATTTTCACGGCTCCACTAGTTTTGGACAGGAGTTTGCTCAATCCATTCACGGCTCACATGCAGACTTGCCCTTCAGAGATGTGATGAAAGCTACCGACTATATGGAGGCCAAAGAGTACATTGACCCCAATCGCACAGCTGCAGCGGGGGGTAGTTACGGTGGATATATGGTAAGTTGGATAGCGGGTCATACCGATCGCTACAAAGCGCTGATCAATCACGCGGGTGTGTACAACATACACCTGCAGTTCTCCGCAGACTATACCGCCAACAGAAAATACCAGTACGACGGATCCCCCTGGGAGAATTTTGACAATCTAATGGAAGACAACCCCGCCATGTTTGCTCATAACTTTCAAACACCCATGCTGATCATCCACGGTGAGAGAGACTACAGAGTGCCCGTTGGTCATGGCCTCCTGGTGTACGGTATTTACAAAGAGATGGGGCTGGATGCCAGACTGATTTATTTCCCCGATGAAAATCACTGGATATTGAGTCCGCAAAATTCCATATTCTGGTATGGGGAATTTATCGACTGGCTGGATCGCTACCTGGCAGAAGAGTGATTTTGTAAAAAAATAGCAGGGGTACTTCCCCGGTTTGTATTTAATTAATAATCCAAAAATCAGCTATCATCGCAAGTCGCTATGTTACCTCTGTTTTGGTACTTATTCCTCTTCTTTCCGCTAAATAAGAAGGGAAAAAATCGTCAATTTTAGCAGCCGAGCCAACAGAAAACCAAAAGACTGCGTACCTATTCATGACAAGCACAACTTTTCTAACACAAAAAATCAGCTATCATGAAAAAGGCCATCTTATTAATCATCACCTTAACATTTTCTCTCTCTGTCATGCTTTTTGGATCCGCTAAAATAAGTGGCCAACTGTCTGACCCTAGTGGCGATCCGGTTTCCAATCACCCCATTAAATTGGAAGTACAATGGATGAATACGGGTGGCGAGACTCACCACCTGCTCACCGACCACAACGGAAATTTTAGAATAGAAATCGATCGTCATGACGATGGTATGATTCAATTGATTTTTTCTTATTCAGATTGCGATGATCAGAGAATCAGAAAAGAAAAAACGCTGCGCCCGGGTACTTCAGAAATTTTTGTCCCATTGTTGTATTGCCGGGGGAATGAAGAAAAAGAATGTAAAATCAGATTACATAGAATTAAAAAGAACTCCGGCGGTTACCTGGTAATAGCGGACGGTATGGGTACCCCTCCTTTCAGGTTTGAGTGGAGCGATGGTAGTACCGGTGACAGTCTGAGAATATCTGATAACGAAAAATTCTGCGTTACCATGACCGACGGTGATGGATGTACCGATGTTTTCTGCAATTACGATCGCCCGGAGGATGACTGCAGTCTCACCATTACACGCATTCCCTCCTTTACTACCGAAGGGTTTTACCTGAAAGCAAATTTCCGGCCACACCAAAACGGCATTAGATATTTGTGGAATACGGGAGATACTTCTCAAACCATTTTTCCACAGGAGCCGGGAAGGTATTGTGTAAAAGCCATAGCTCCGGACGGTTGCAGAGCAGAGGCCTGTATCTGGATAAGCGGACCGGACAGCAAACCCGACTGCCTCAACGCTGAAATCGTAGTCAACTACGCATCGGACTTATCTTATGCAGACCTCATCCTTAGATATGATCCCAACCAGCAGCTTGAATTCAGGTGGAATACCGGAGAAACTACAGACCGCATAAGAGTAACAGAATCGGGAGTCTACTGGGTTGTAATATACGATCGGGAAAATGACTGTGTGGTGCGCAAGCGAGTCTATGTTCGCCTGGCTGAATGCGAAGTAAATATAAGAGTACGAGCAACCCCACTGGGCTACTATCTATACGCCTACAGCCCACTGGACCAGAGCAATGAACCCATCTACTACAGATGGAGTACCGGAGAAACAGAGCAGCGCATTTTTGTAAGTGATCCCGATGAAGAGTACTGCGTAAAACTGATCAATGAAAACTGCAGAACCCGTGCCTGTATAATTCCATCACAGGCAGACCGACTTTTTACCATCGACAGACCCTATTCATCCGATTCCGGGGAGGAAGCCAGCTTCCCTCAGAACTCTAATAAAGAAATCAGGGGTAGTTCAGACGTGGAGTATAGACAAAATGTAAAGTTATTCCCCAATCCCGTGACACATAATCTATTCGTAAAGTTAGATACGCANCTTGATCGGGGAAGTCAACTACTGATCAAAGATATTCAGGGAAAAATGGTCTGGGAGGAGAAAGTCGGTATCCATAAAACAAAAGGGGAAAAGATCGGGATTGATGTCAACCATCTCAGCCCGGGCACCTATATTCTGATAGTATTAATGGACAACCAAATGCTTAGTGAAAGGTTTATTGTTAAATAATGTGTATATTGGAATGAAATGGGGCATAAATAGAGTTTTAACTTACAAGGCAATAGAATGATTTGAATGAGCATTGACGATGATATATTGAGAAAATGCAAGTCCGGAGACAGAAGGGCACAGCAGACTTTGTACGAAGTCTGCTTCCCCTTTTTCATGAAGGTTTGCAGACTCTACAGCCTTGATGATCAGGAGGCCATGAGTTTTCTCAATGCCGGTTTTTTCAAAATATTGAAAGGGTTGAAAAAGAAAAAAACCCACATACCCTACTTCCAATGGGCCAGAAGAGTATTGGTTAATTGCATCATTGACGAGTACAGGAAAAACAAAAGGTACAAAAAATCAGAGACACAGGTGGAGTGTTATCTACAAGTTGAAAATCAAAACTCCTATTTCGACTCCAACCTGGCTGATTTAATTTTCGAAGCTGAAGACATCGTCGAGATGATCAGGAAACTACCGGAAACGACTTCCAAAGTCTTTATCCTGTTTGCTGTAGATGAATTTGACTACCGGGAAATAGCCGAAAAATTAAAGATAAAAGAAGTCACGGCGCGCTGGCATGTGAGCAAAGCGAGAAAAGAATTGATCAAAATGATGGATATGGAACCATCTTTTAAAAAAAAACAAATTCATGAATCCATTCGATAAGTGGTTTAAAGAAAAAGCCACACAACAGCATGTGGAATACCGGCCGGAATACTGGAGCGGATTTGCAACCTATCGCAAAAAAAAGGAAAAAATCTTCTATTGGAAATGGGCGGGTATCATTTTGCTACTTTTGTCCTTGCCCGCCATTGGTTTGATTACAGCATTCAACAGTTCTCAGCAAAATGATAATCCGGAGATGGCCTTTACTTCCGAAAAAGAAGCTGTTTCTGATGTGCTTAAAAAGGAGGTAAATAATTATGGTAAAAATGAGTCTCACCCTATAGTCGTGAATGAATCCCACATGCCAAAAAGCGAAGCGGAATCTGTAAAAATAAATGATAAAAATCTGCGTCATTACTCCGCGAAAAGGACAACCGGGACAAAAGAACAGATGGAATCGGAGACTTTGAATGCCCTGGCCGCGAAAAAAAATGCACGCACAATACATGGATCAGTCTCTGACAAGTCCGATGAAGCGGGGGTTTCCTATCCCCTGATATCGAGTACAGACAGACAGGGAAAATCCTTTCCTGAGCTGGAATCAGGAAAAACCCTAAAAGATGTCACCCTCCCCTCTTTACATGCAGAGTCGCCTGTGAGTCTGCTCACCGGAAACATTGACCTGCTCGAAGCGGTCAACTTATCCCCGGCAGACGGTAGGGTCAAGGATCACCCATTCCCCAGTCTACCCATAGAAAAAACATTCATTCAAACTCGTTTTAGCTTGGGTGGCCAGGTACTTATCCATCCATTTGCAACGGCCAATGAGCACCTATTCCTGGGTGGTCGTCTGGGAGGACAACTCAGTATAGAATTTGAGCGGAAGTGGTATATCAATACCGGACTGGGCCTATTGTGGAGGCGCGGAAATTACGGTGTTCAACTCGACCACCCTCAATGGGTTTTTGAGTTTGAAAGAAAGGGGTACGGGTATCAAATGCGTCCCGGATCTGCTGTTTATGCCGGACCCCACTTCCATCTCGGAATCATACGCGGTCCGTGGACATTTTACGGTGGCAGCTCGATCCATTTCCTGCTGGCTGTCAGAGGGGAGTTGATTCGCTATACCCCCAATCCATCGAATCTTGCATCCGGTGTTATTGAAGAAAAACTCAAGCAGGGATGGACAGGTCGAGAGGGTTTTCAAAACATCGTACCCTCCCTGGATCTGGGGTTTGAGCGAATGCTTACGCATGAGTGGTCAATGGGGATGTCGCTGGAATATATGCCCGGAGGGTGGATCGACACCCATCATCAACCGCTTCCGGAAAGTTTATATTCAACGCATTTACCCGAGGAAAAAAATCCATGGGAATTGAGAGAAAATAAATATCAAATGACCGTTTTTTTGAAATATCATTTTAGATAAAATCCATTAATGTCCGTGTTTTTAACTGCCTGTAATAGGGACTCGCTCAAAAGTCACGGGAAAATTAAAAGAAAAAAAGTTAAACAGATGGTACACCGTTTTTTGTTGATTGCTTTGATGTTCGTCGGATTTTTTACGGCTTGTGAAAAGGTCGAAATACCCGAAGCCAGTATTGAGGGCATTCCCTTTAGTTTGGAGGGAGAGATCGATGGCGAAAAGGTGTTTGTCGGGATTCAAAAAGAGGGGCATGTCATGCGAACCAATGCAGAATACAGAGGCTTTGAATCGGACTCCATATGGGAATTTTCAGGTTACCTCGGGCCGGAATTCCCCAATGAGGGTCCCTCTTTTTACCTGGCATTTCGACCCGAATTTGAGGGTAGGGCTCTGCCTTTACCGGTAAACCAAATTCTGGAAAAAAGTCATTGGAATCCCTACAATACGGCAGGGGAAAAAATAACCCGCTATCCGCTGGAGATTGAAGTGGGGAGCAATGACACCCTGGAGGTATTGAAAACCTATGTTAAAAACCACCACTTGCAACAAACCGCCGGAAGTCTTTTAGAAATAGAACTCAACAGGAAAGAAGCCATTACCGCTTGCGTAGAGTATCAAACCCCACAGATGAAAAAGGGAGTATTTTGCTCCGAGATATCTGAAAACCAAAGTGGTTGGATTCCGACTGCCAACTGGGTGGTGGAAGCCCTCTTAAATGAAAAAGTAACCTTGCGAGCCAGAATGAGCCATCCCAATTCAGATTATCTCTACAAATGGGATGATCACTTCAGTGAAAATGCTGAGTACACCGTTCGATCTCCCGGAACCTATGAGTTGAAAGCCAAGGACTCCAGAGGTCGATTGTTCTCTCATAAAAAAGAACTGGTGCTGGATGAAAATTCGGGATCTTTTTCGACCTATGCCAATCACATAAACCTCAGCGCACAATGGCAACCTGAAAGGAATTCTCTAGACTTTGTACAGGCAGGTACGTTTAGATTTGAATATACCGATGCGAAGGGGGTCAGCTGGATACTCTCACCTCAGCAGGAAGAGGGAGCCACTCTTGAAATACTCGAGCAAAAAATGTACCTATCCAATCACCTCAATCAACCCACGAGGGCATTGCTTATTGAATTGAATTGCACACTTCAAAATGAAATGGGAGCGGAAGTAGTCGTGCGAAACCTAAGGGGATGGGTGGCTGTCGGTTTACCCGATTAACCCGCCGTCATTCAACGCACATCAAAATTTCACTTCCCTTTATTCTGTATAACTACATCGCACTCAATCCTCGTCCTCAAAGGATCTGTCCTCCTTGTCATCGAAGAGAATGTAATCCAGGGACTTTTTACCCGAACCGTTGACCAAAACAAAAAGTGCAGCGAGCAACATACTGAAGTCCAGTCTTATGGCATGAAAAAACGGCCAAAAACCATCTTCAGTGATAATGGGAAACTTCGTGGTTGCGATGGCCACTATCATGATAAAAATGAGCGGTACAGCTGCAAATCGGGAAAACAATCCAATCAAAATAAGTACAGCTCCCAGGACTTCAAACGTCCCAACGAAATACGCTATAAACTCCGGATTGGCATAGCCCATTTCTTCAAATCTCCCGGGGCCCATGGCATCCGGGAAAATAAACTTCTGAAGACCAGCTACCAAAAATACATATCCCAGAATAATCCGAATCAGAAAATAGGCTTTGATTGGCCCTGTTTTAAAAAGTCCTTTAAAGTCCATAGTATTGCTTTTATGAAATAAAATATTGCATGCAAACTTAATTTTTTTTACGAAAAAAACCAAGCTTTCATGTGAAAAAAAAAGAGAATTGACTTTCCGGCTTTAAGCTCTGTTGAAATTCTCCGGGCGTTCGCTAATAATTGCTTAATTTTGACCCTTCAAAAAAAGAGTTTTATGAGTTACAGAAGTCACCATTGCGGAGCATTGAGAATTGAAGATGTCGGTAAAAAAGTAAAACTGTCGGGTTGGGTCCAGAAAGGGCGCGATTTAGGGGGTATGACCTTTGTAGATTTGCGAGACCGGTACGGAATCACACAATTGGTCTTCAATATGGATTCCCGCCCGGACCTCTGCGAAGAAGCGCGCAGACTGGGGAGAGAGTTTGTCATTGCCGTTGAGGGAACCGTCACCGAAAGGAGCAGCAAAAATCCGGATCGTCCCACGGGAGACATAGAGATCGATGTACAAAATCTTAAGGTACTGAGTTCCTCTAAAACACCGCCTTTTACCATTGAAGATCAAACCGATGGTGGAGATGAACTCCGAATGAAGTATCGCTATCTCGACATTCGAAGAGCTCCGGTACAGAAAAAATTAATATTTAGGAGCAAATTGGCCCTCGAAACGAGAAAATACCTGGACAGCCAGAATTTCGTCGAAGTAGAAACTCCCTTTTTAATAAAGAGTACCCCGGAAGGAGCGCGCGATTTTATCGTGCCCAGCCGAATGAATCGAGGTGAATTTTACGCACTTCCGCAATCCCCTCAAACCTTCAAACAACTGCTCATGATTTCCGGTATGGAGCGGTATTTTCAAATAGTGAAATGCTTCAGAGACGAAGACCTCAGAGCTGACAGACAACCGGAATTCACTCAGATCGATTGCGAGATGGCTTTTGTAGATCGAGAAGAAATACTGCATACGTTCGAGTCCTTGACCAAACACCTCTTTCGTTCTACCCTGGGCATTGAACTGAAGGATTTTCCGCGAATTTCCTACGATACGGCCATGGAAACCTACGGTTCGGACAAGCCGGATTTGAGGTTTGAAATGCCCATTCACCATTTGAACGACACCGTTAAAAACCAGGGATTCAACGTATTTGACGCCGCAGAATTCGTCGGAGGTTTGCTCATCCCTGACCAGGCGGAACTATATTCCAACAAGGATATGAAAAAGCTGACCGAATGGGTTCAGCGTCCTCAGATAGGGGCGGGCGGTCTTGTTTATGCAAAGTTCCAGGTCGACGGCAGCATCAAGTCTACCGTCGGTAAATTCTTTAGCGATGATCAACTCCAACATTGGTTAAAAACACTCAATGGGAAAAAAGGGGATATGATATTGATCCTTGCGGGAGAAAAGGACAAAACACTCAAGCAACTCGGAGAGCTGAGGCTCGAAATGGGCAGGAGACTGGGATACCTCCAATCCGGAGAATTTAAACCGCTGTGGGTCGTTGATTTTCCACTGCTCGAATGGGACGATGAAACCGGGCGCTTCTACGCCATGCATCACCCCTTCACCGCTCCTTCGACCGAAGATATTCCAAAAATGAACTCCTCGGATCGGGAAGTTCTGAAAAGCCTGAAAGCCAATGCCTATGATT
>SL_3KL_010_SEDDRAFT_10006102_pt1 | contig 10794 bp, 7 predicted proteins | sample SodLakKL_010_SED_2_FD_10381 | JGI IMG/M metagenome (IMG submission 10381)
GCCGAGCGGTGCCGGACGGCGTTCCGCATCAGGAGCCTCCCCGTCAACCGGCGCACCAGCCACGGGTTCCGTCTTGTCCGTCTTCCAGGTCAGCCTGGTGAGCCGGGCAGGTAAAGCAGGAGGGATGCGGAGTGCGGAGTCGATTGACCCATCCGCACGCAGCCTGAGGGACGAAGGCGGAGTCGGGTGGGACATATCGATGTAGCACGGAGCATCCCGGCCCTCGCCGTGTCGGTTGTTGTTGGATTATACGGCGGACTTTGAAAAAGGTGTTATTATTCTGCGAAGGATCGGCCCACTCTTTTACCTTAAACCGCCAAGACTGGAAAAATTAGCCCATGTCTTTGCAATATAAATTTTTCAGGGTTCCGATCAAATCTGTGGAGCAATGGGAAGACGAGATTAACCGTTTTATCAGGTCCGTGAAAGTTGTTCATATTGAGAGAAACTTTATCGACCAGGGAGAAATTTCTTTTACACGTTTTTTTCCGGGGCAAAAACTGAAGTACCCTGCCGGGGTTGGTAGTTTGAGCGGATGCCTTACGAAGGTCCTGGCAGGCTTCTACACCAACCATCAGAAAAAGCAAAAAGGAGGTGTATATGGATCCGATCACTGCTACTTTGGTAGCTGCTATTGCTTCCGGTGCAACTGCTGGCGCAAGTGAGGTAGGAAAATCTGCTTTAGTAGATGCTTACAATGGCGTTAAGGCTTTAATTAAAAGAAAGTTTGGGAAAACAAACCTGCCTGTTTTTATTGATGATCTGGAAAATAATCCTGAAGACACAGATTTGCAAAAAGTGGTACAGAAAAAGATAGAATCGGCTGATGTCCACAAAGATCCCGAGATATTAAAAGAAATTGAGATGTTGGTGGAAGTTGTCAAACAGATGCCGAATGTAGAGGAAAAGTTGGCTAAATACAACCTCACCATCAAAGACTCAAAAATCGGTGCCATAGGCGACCATATGAACATCACCGGCGGAATCCATATTTCTTAGTGTTCTTCACATTCAACCTGATTAGTATTACGGAGGGACCGGGCTTTGAATGAGACAAGCGGCAAAATAAATACCATTGCTGAAGCCATCATAACTGCCATATCTGAAGGCCATGACAAACCAACAGCGGATAGCCCTGCTGCCGAAGCCTATAATCGGCTTAAGGTGCATATTGAAAATGAATATGGGAACGATAGCGATCTTTTTCGGGCTGTTTTGAAACTGGAACTGGATTCTGAATCTAAAAACCGCCGAGGCATGGTTTGGGAGGAGCTTCGTGATGCCAGCGTCAAAGACGATGACAAACTTTTCAAACTGGCGTTGAATCTTAAAGAATTCTTACAACCGGTGCAGCCGCAAAAACCTACCATCAGGCCAATTAATGTGCAGAGTAGTAAAATTGGAGCTATAGCCCACAAGCTTAAAGTCAGTGGCGGCATACATTTAAAGGCTGATGATGAAAAAGACTGGGAAAAGATTTATCTATCCAATCTTATTGAAAATTGTGATTCACTGGATCTTGCACAAACTGAAGAAACATGTGAAACCTCAGGCCTGATGGATAAATTGCCACCTATCCGGGTGTCAGATGTCTTCACCACTCTTTATCTCAAATACCCAGAGCGCTGGTCAGGTCAGTCAGTAATAGACGCCATTAGACAAAGGGATCAAGTGGGATATATAAGAGCAGAAGGAGAGGAACGGATACCTATTCAGGCCGTAGAGGCGGTAAATAGTGTTCCAAGAATGGTTTTGCTCGGGCGCCCCGGTGGCGGTAAAAGCACCCTGGTCAATTATGTTGTTTCCCAGTTGGCCCGAAGACGCCTTAGTGAACAGAAAATAGAGGACAGCCTGTCCGCCTGGCCATTAGAGGATAAACCGCTGCCGGTAAGAATCATTTTACGTCAAATGGCGGCCTGGATCAATGATACTGTAAAAATAGGTAATCCGGGGCTTGTATGGAAATACATTGAACATATGCTGGAAGAATTAGGAGTTCCCGAGTTTTTCTCTTTGTGCAAATGGATTTTGAATGAAAAAGGTGGGATTATATTTTTTGACGGGCTGGATGAAGTGGGTGAGGCAGAGGAAGCCCGAAAGCGAACTATCATTTTGCAGGCTGTAAAAGATTTTTCCAAACCCTTGAAAAAATGCCGGGTGATTGTGACCTGCCGTGAATATGCTTATCAAGAGAAAAAAAGTGTCGCAGGTGTCGATTGGCGTCTTCCCGAGGCAGATTTTCCTGTAACCGAGCTGGATCTGTTCCGAGATGAGCAGATCCAATCCTTTTCCCGCTCCTGGTACCGGATTACAGGGAAGCGAAAGGGTTGGAATACTGAAAAGTGCGATCTGGAAGCTGATACTTTATGCAATGCTATCCTCTCAATGCCGAATCTCAAATCACTCGGGGAAAACCCACTTTTACTGACGCTTATTGCTCAGGTTCATGGCAGGCTTGGTTACTTGCCCAAAGACCGGGCAGATCTTTATGAGAAGGTGGTAAAGCTGCTTTTGGCCCATTGGGAAAACCGCCTTGTCAGGGATGTCAATGGTACATGCCACATGGAACAGTGGGGTGTCATGCGGCTGGGTGTTACTGTTGACACTCTCAGGGAACCCTTAGAAAAAGTGGCATTTGACGCCCATGAGAAACAGGAAAAAATGGCTAAAGATGAGTTTTCCTGCGCAGACATCTACAGGGAAGATCTTAGAACAGAACTGGCAGCAAAACTCAACAACGATTTAAACAAAGCCGAAGAATTTATAGAATATATAGAAAACCGCGCAGGGCTTCTTCGTGCCGAAGGCGAGGATAACCGGATATTCAGGTTTCCACACCGCACCTTTCAAGAATATTTAACAGCCACAGGTATTATGCGAACCAGCAACTTTGAAGATGTTCTTGTTGAAAGACTGCGCCGTGCTCCATCCTGGTGGCAGGAGGTGTTCTTGCTGGCTGCAGGTTCCACCCGGAACACACCGCACAATATTTATCAGCTTTTGGACGCCTTGCTGGCAGAAGACCCAAATCCCGAAAATTTAACACCTGAAAATGTTTTGATGGCACAAATTGCCGCCAGGGCGATTTATGAAGCGGATTTTATGGTCCGGGTCAAAGAAGAAATAAGAAGTTCTTCCACAGGCCGATATTCGAAAATCCATCGGCGAATCCAAAAGTGGTTGTTGGATGCGATGACTGCTGATGACATTCTTATCCCTCAACAGCGCTGTGATGCTGGCAGTGCCCTTAACTGGGTGGAAGATCCTCGGTTTAACCCGGATAAATGGTTTTTGCCCAATGATAAAAATTTTGGATTTATAGAAATTCCCGCCGGTCCGTTTAAGATGGGAAGCGATAAGGCAAAAGATTCTCAAGCTAATATAGAAGAATTTCCGCAACATACTGTGTTTTTATCAGCGTACGCCATTGCCAAATCTCCGGTTACAGTAGCCCAATACCGGGTGTTTGCAGAGGAGACTGAACGGAAGCTGGATGATAAATGGCAAACATACAACCCCTATGACAACCATCCCGTTAGGGATGTAAACTGGCACGATGCCATGGCCTATTGTGAGTGGCTGACCGGCAAACTGAATACTGATGGCATAGATTGTGTTATCAGTCTTCCGACTGAAGCCCAATGGGAAAAAGCTGCCAGGGGTGATGACGGTCGTATTTATCCATGGGGGGATGATAAAATCAATCCCAATAAAGCAAATTATGATGAAACTCAGATTAATATGACCAGTCCGGTGGGTTGTTTTCCTGGTGGAAAAAGTCCGTACGATATTTTGGACATGTCCGGTAATGTATGGGAGTGGTGCCGAGACAGGTTTGCTCAATATTCCAAAAGCCCTGAGAAAGACCCCTTAGGGCCTGATGATGGCGCGATTCGGATTATGCGCGGCGGTTCGTGGTACTTCGGTGCCGGGTTCTGCCGTTCGGCCAACCGCTTCGGGGACGACCCTGTCGGCCGGTTCAGCCACGACGGGTTCCGTCTTGTTCGCCTTCCAGGTCAGCCTTGTGAGCCCGGCCGGTAGAGCAGGAGGGATGCGTAGTGCGGAATCGAAGATGTGTATCGATGTAGCACGGAGCATCCCGGCGCATCCAATGTCTTGTCAAGGCGGTGCACCTCATAGCAAACATTCATATTTCTCATAGATTGTCATTAGATCAGTACCCTCTATTTTTGCAGCGGATCAGCGGCGTTCTTTATAAGAACAAAATTAAGTAAGGAATCGGCTAAGACGAAGTAAAAATGGGGCTTTCGAGGTTTTTTGGGAGAATTTACCTGTAAACTGCGGACTGAGCTTTGGTGAAAATAATATTGGGAATATTTTTTGGCGCCGGCAGCGAAAATCAACCAATCATGATAAACCTTGAAAATCGAAATCGTCCCAAAATATAGCCTGCAGCAGAAGACATGAATTCAAAAAGCACATTTGGCGATTAGCATTTATATGGGCTACCGGGGAGGGGGTACTTTGCATCATTAATCCCCATAGCTCTGGAACCTTGCTAAAGATCTTTTCAGTGTATTTTGATTCATTTGGATTCATTTCAGTTCATTTGGGTTAAAATCCCATCCGATACTGTTAGCTCTATATGCTCATGGAGATGATATTTTCGCGGCGGGCGAAAAAATGGAACTCCTCAAATTCTTCTATTTTATGCAGAGGCAAATAATGGCATTTGTAGCCACCAGTATTGTAAATGATTGTGGGTGTGACCTGGTTTACCGGATTATTTGGGCTATGTTGGAGAAGGTTGTAATGATGTGATGCAATAGAAATCGGAAAATTACCTATTGTTTTGTAAACAGAAACAACATTTGCAGAAACCAAAAGTAAGCTGCGCAACAGATACAATGGCTCTGTATTGATCCTTATTCAAAAACTATTGACAATGGTCCACTAATAAAGTATTTTTTTTCTAAACGAACTCCATTACCATTTCCTACATATAAACTCTGTATATATAAGCTTGTCATGACAAACTCTATTTAACCTAATTTGAGAGGATTAGGTGATATGAGCTATCCAATCGTTTTAGCCCATGGCGTGTGCCGTTTTGATCAGGCGTGGAGCGATTCACCAGGAATTGGCAGTAATAATGACCCAAAGCTTGATCAGCTTCATTATTTTAAAGGGCTTCGCACTGAGCTTATGACTCATGGCTTTACGGTTTACCATTCAAACGTTAGCTGGGCAGCAAGTGTCGAGAGTCGGGCAAAACAGCTCAGAGATAATATCATTAAAATCCTGAAAATAGAAAAGTGTAAAAAGCTAAATATCATAGCTCACAGCATGGGGGGATTGGATGCCCGGCACATGCTTTTTAAGTTCCGTGATTCAGATCACCTCCATGAATGTATCGCATCTTTAACCACCATATCCACTCCTCATAATGGTTCCCCCTTCGCCGACTGGGGAACTGACAAACTTCCCTATGTCATCCCGGTAGCCCAAAAACTTGGTCTTTACCTGGACGGGCTTAAAGATCTTAGAACTGACCAATGTCGTATTTTTAACACCAATCCCGATGTCGTTGAGTTCGAGAAATCCTGTGAGAAAAAAATAGTGTTTCAAACATTTGCAGGGAGGCAGAAGTTTTGGGGTGTTTTTGATCCACTTAAACTTCCATTTTACATCATCGAAAAAAAAGAAGGTGATAACGACGGCTTGGTATCAGTAAAATCCGCGAAATGGAAAGATCATTATTTCAAGGGAATCCTTGAAAACACAGATCACTTAAACCAACTTGGCTGGTGGCACCCATCTCAAATTTTCGACCATGAAACGGAAAGCCAATTGTTAAAACGGATTCATGAGTTTTATCTTAACGTGGCAAAGAGGCTGCCCTGATTTAATTTCAAGCCATACAATAGGGTAGCGAATTTTCAAAAAATTAGCGAGATCCATATTAAAAAATACTGATAACTTTTTAGAGAAAGGACAGGAGCTAAACTCAAGGAATTTTAAATGGCTTTATAAAAGCGGCAATTAAAAAAGCGAAATTTTAGCTATATTAAACTTGGGATTTGTTAGCCAATTGGGCTTTAATGTTTAGTTGCCGATTTAATATTAAACCACCTTATTTTTTTATCTATGGAGGAAGCCATGAATAAAGATGCCCATTATTACGCCATACTCGCCTTTGCTGTTGAATGTGGTTTCAAAAAAGAATCGGCAAAAACATTGGCTTATGCCTCACAATTTGTAGATGATGCAAAAATAAACCAGCTGACATTCGATGAAAATAATCCAATCCATGGTATTAAAATAGACTTCGTAGACCACAATAAATCCCCTAAACAATATAGCCTCTTAAATATGGCAACATGCCATTCATACTCTCACTTAAAAACATTCAATCATGCAGCAATGATTAATAATACTTGTGCATTTCATTTTGTACCTGGGTGCAAAGGGGATAACTTTGCCTGGAAAATGACATGCGAACCAAAAGGTCCGATTCTTAAAGAAATAAAAAACGCTGCGTTGGAGGAAAACGATCTGGTTAAATTCGGTATTGTTTTACATGCCTGGGCTGACAGTTATTCACATGAGGGATTTTCGGGTCTTCTGAGCAAACCGAATGATATTGATAACCTTACTCCCCATTCAAAAGTCTACCTTTCCAAAGGAATATATTTGTCTAATTTCATTTTATGGTTACAACGAAAATTCTTTGGAGGAGAATTTGACAATATTTTTGACCGATTAGTACCGCCTTATGGGCATGCTCAGGCACTTCACTATCCCGATGAGCCATACATAGACTGGTCTTCTGAATACGATCAGAATAATATTTACTATACAGGCCAAAAAGCACCGAAGAGAAATAACGTTGACATATACAAAAAAGCGTTTAAAAGCATAAAAGACCTCTTAAAACAGTTTCTTGATAAGCATCCTGTTCACAAAGATAACAATTCTTCTTATCGAAAATCGCCATCGGTTGATTTGTATGACATTTTATTTACAAGAAACAGTGTTGATGAGCGGGAAAAATTATGGCTAAAAAAACTCTTGCAGATGGAACCATTTAAGCAATCGAAAAAAAAAGATTTGAAATACGACAAAACTTTGTGGCTTGCTGAAGCCTTTGAAAACTATGCCACAGAAAATGATGTTTTCACAGAAAAAGTTCCATTGAAACCTAATCGTGAAGTTCGTCGCGTTGTCAGAGATGCAAAACTAAAAACTTCATTCGAAAATTCAAATTGGTATAAGTATCATCTGGCTGTTCGGTGGTATAAAAAGTTATTTCATAAATTATCCTATGAGAACGGTCTATCTTTTGATCATGAACCTTATTATAGTCCATTAAAATGAGCTAAGAAAGAAGAGATAACCGAAGGAAATAACCGTTTTTCACTCCTGTATATCTTATATACCTATTCTTTGCCTTTGGTTATAAGTTTAATAATCTCAGTATTTTACGAAACATTTTGGCAGCAAATTTGAGTCAAGAAGTTTTATTAAACATACGTGGATTTGGCTAGAGATTATCGGATAGAGCATATGCCCAAACAAGATGATTTTAGCTGAAAAGGAACAATCATGAATACAAAACAAGATAAAGGTGAGAAAAAGGATAATGAAAACAACGAGGACCGACTAAATAAGAAAAACATTTGGGCATATATTGAAAATGTCAATAGGAATATTGTGGATTTGCCAAAAATCTTTTTTTTGTTAATTATCCTGCTTTCATTGTATTTTTTTGGTCCTAAATTTATTTCAAAAATGAAAGATTTGGGGATGTGCAGTTTCTCTATCTCTGGTGCGGCCATGGTGTTCCAGGACTCGGGATTGAAATTCAGCGTTATAACTCTTCATTCAAATGAATACTGGAAAGATACAGGAATTACCCTAATGCCCGGTAAGAAAATTACAATCAAGGCTAGTGGCACTATATCAACCGGCACTGCTTTCACTCCAGCGCGCATGCAATATGCCTTGAAACAAATAATAGAGCCTCCTTCCAATCAACTTAATCACATATACACTAGCCAGGAAAACTTATGTTCCAAGACTATTGGAGGAAAATTAAAGACTATAGAAGAAAAATTAAACATTATAGAGGGAATATTAGAGATAAAGGAAAACTTATGCTTGAAGACTATAGAGGAAAAATTCAAGACTATAGAGAAAAAATTCAAGACTATAGAGAAAAACTTATGGTTCAAGACTGACTATAATATTGGTTTTCGCTATCCGGACGGCAAATCTGTTAACAATGCTTATGTGGTATTGAATAAATCTGAAAAGGTGTTGGTACAGGAGATATCCGACGCAATGAGGATTAGGCCTGATTTGGAATACGGATTTCTTCTTGCAACTATATTACCTGATGATAAATCTTTTGACAGCAAATTCATGGAGTTGAAAAAAAAACCTTGGGAGGTAGCAAGTGAGGAGAATATATTTGAAATTGGGATGAAGAAGGAGATAAAAGTAAAGGCTCTAGATAGGGGTGAAATACAACCCATAATATTAAATAAAAAGCTTTTTGTGCCAAAGGCCACCGGCGCAAAAATTGTTTTCATAGTTAATGACTGCGTGGTTCCCTATATTGAAGACATCGTTAACAATAAAGATAATATATTAAACGACCCAGAGAAAATTTTTGATAGAGTAATTGAATATATGATAGAGAACGAGAGGATTAGAGAAGACATAAAAAAAGATGAAGATAATTACAAGGAAGCAAAAGGCTTTCTGGGGCCATCATTTCAGGTAGCATACAAAATAGATCATTTTTATTTTAATTCGAAACAGAAAAAAACATTAGGAGAAAAAAAACCTGAGTATGGGGCAAGGGATTTGTATTATCTAAATAACCAAGGCCATCTGCTTATTATAGTTGAGGAAAAATAATATGGGACGAATATATTTCAAAAAAATCAACTTCGGCTTTTTAGTTTTGTTTTGTATGTTTGCTTTATCATCAATCGTTCTTGGCAAAGAAAACCACAAATCGTATATACCCCCTTCATCATACTGGCTTGAGCATGTTGAAAATGATTTGCTACCCTTCTGGATGCACCCATCTATGATTAATTTAGATGACGCCTTTTTCCCGACCTTCCGCATGGAATGTGGTGATCCGGTCTCTTCGGACAACAGGAATTTATATTCATCAATAGCATCTATGCGTGAAGGGGATTGGATTTTAGATGATATTGGAAAAAACTTTACAAGGATGCATGCCCGTCAAACTTTTGCATACGGTATTGCTTATCATCTCACTGGCAATATGAAATATTTTGAGCTAATGTATAAAGGAGTGCTGTTTTCAATTAATAATTGTTTTGACGACTATGGTGCAATAACTACGATATTTTCTGATAATCCAGATGATAACATTCCTGAAAACCGAACAAGCCAAGATCAAGCATATAGCCTTACGGGGCTGGCATTTTACTATTATCTAACTAGAGATGAGAATATTCTCGAAATTATTCTCAAACAGCATAATTATATCATGAAAACATACGGACGATATAACGAAGTCGATAAACTTGTTAGCCTGACATGGTTGCCGTCTGATAAATATGGCGATGAACTTGTCGCCATACTTGATCAACTGAATGCTTACATGATTTTGTTGGCACCAATCATCCCTGAGCCACATGCATCAGTCTGGAAAAATACTATAAAACAGATTTGTTATATTATGATTGCCGATTTTTTTGTTGATGAGGTTTTGCTTCACGAAAACACGCTGAAAGTAAATAGTTTCTGGGGCAACCTCAACGAAAAAAAAATCGGTGGCAAGCACTTTGATTTCGGACACTCGATCAAGGCTTGGTGGATGATATATCTTGCCGGCCAAATGCTTGATGATGATTTCTTGATTTCAAAAGGACGTAAGGGTATGGAGGCTCTTTTAACGATTGGTTATGTTCCTGGTGAACTATTTAAAAAAGCTGCTCTTGAACAAGGATTAGCAAACCCCATTTTGGGTTTGAGTAATATTGCGAGTTGGGGAGAAAAATTTCATTATGACAACACTCAGTGGTGGGTCAACAATAACGTCTCTTTAAATCAGCATTGGTGGATACATTGCGAGATGGACCAGGCCGCTGCTACCATGGCCCTAATGGAAAACAGGTTCAATAAAGAACTTAGTTTGACAAGTCGCTTTTTTGTGGAGCATTATGTAGATAAACTTGGAAAAGAAGTTTGGCATTCTATTGATGCTGCTACCTTGGCTCCCAAGTTTATGAAAACTCATTCATGGAAAAATGCTTATCATTCTTTTGAGCACGCCCTGATAATGGCAATAGCAGGTCAAGGTTGCAATGATCAGAACATCACTCTTCATTTTGTTCTGTCCGAAGATGTAATGAGATTTACATTGTTGCAGCCATATTATTTTGCTGGAAAGCTTATGAATGTAAGTTATGGCACCATCAGAAATGAAAAATTGCAAGCCTATAACCGCTTCTCAACAGCAGTTACATTCAAAATGCACTCACACAGGAATAATTTGTAATCAATACGCTTTGATATCCTGTGTTGAACTGAACCGCTCTGCCCATGGCATTCTTCTTTGGCAAATAGGGTATTATGAAATAGCTGAAATCGCTGGGAAAAGTCATAGTCCGCAGGGATATTCAGGGATCATGGTTTGGGCATAGCATAGAATAGTATATATGGAGATGGAGATGGAGATGGAGATGGAGATGGAGTCATCTCATCCCGGTTACCGCCCATATACATAGCCTAATCCTCACCGACTCCCCATAGACCAGCCGATACGACACATATCAGGTCCTGACC
>SL_3KL_010_SEDDRAFT_10006103_pt1 | contig 10791 bp, 8 predicted proteins | sample SodLakKL_010_SED_2_FD_10381 | JGI IMG/M metagenome (IMG submission 10381)
GAGCGCATGAAGGGTTTGCTGGGGCATGAAGCGCCCGAAGACATCGCCGAAGCCATAATGGCTCTGGAAACCCGTATTGCCGAGCATCACTGGACCCGAGTTCAGAACCGGGATCCGGTAGCCACCTATAACCTCAAGTCACTGGACGAACTGGCGGCGTTGGCCCCTGATTTTGACTGGCAGGCCTATATCGCCGAAGTGGGGCTTGAAGATGTGGAAGAGGTGGTGGTTCGTCAGCCGGATTATCTCTCGGCCATCACCGAGATCATCGTCGATACCGATGTTTCCCTGTGGCAGGATTATCTGCGCTGGCGCGCCTTGAGCAGCTATGCGCCGCTGTTGTCGGCAGAATTCGCCGATGCCCATTTCGATTTCCGCGGTCGCGTGTTGCAGGGGTTGGAAGAGCAGCGCCCTCGCTGGGAACAGGCTATCGACAGCCTCAACAGCGTGCTCGGTTTTCAGCTTGGCAAGCTCTATGTTGAGCGCCACTACGATGACGAGTCCAGCCAGCGCATGGCCGAAATGGTCGACAACCTGATGGTGGCCTTCGAGCAGACTCTGAAGGAATCACCCTGGATGAGCCCGGACACCCGGGACGAAGCCCTGGATAAGCTGGCCAACTTCAACACCAAGATCGGTTACCCGGACAAGTGGCGTGATTATGATGGCCTGGTCATTCGCAGCGACGATCTGGTGGGCAACATCATGCGCTCCCGGACATTCGAATACGAGCGCATGCTGGCTCGCCTGGGTCAGGAAGTGGATCGGGATGAATGGTTCATGACCCCTCAGACGGTCAATGCCTATTATTCACCCACCATGACCGAGATTGTCTTTCCCGCAGCCATACTGCAGCCGCCCTTCTTTGATGTGAATGCCGATGATGCTGTCAACTACGGTGCCATCGGTGCCGTGATCGGTCATGAGATCAGCCACGGCTTTGACGATTCCGGCCGTCGCGTCGATGGAGACGGTAATTTGCGGGATTGGTGGAGTGAAGGCTCGGAAGCCGAGTTTCAGGAGCGGGCTCAAGTCCTGGTGGATCAGTTCAACAAGGAAGAGCCCCTTGACGGTGTGAACATCAGCGGGGAAGCCACCCTGGGCGAAAATATTGCCGATCATGGTGGCTTGAGGGTCGCCTGGCGGGCTTACCAACTGTCTCTGGAAGGCGAGGAAGCGCCGGTCATTGAAGGCTTCACCGGTGAGCAGCGATTCTTCCTGGGGTGGGGTCAGATCTGGCGCATTCTTTTCCGCGAGGAAGCACTGCGCCAGCACCTGCAGACCCGGCCGCATTCACCGGGTGAATTCCGCGTCAACACGACCCTGCCGAATATTCCCGGTTTCTATGAAGCCTTCGATGTGCAGCCGGGTGATGCCATGTACCTGCCGGAAGAAGAGCGCGCCGATATCTGGTGAGTATTCAGACTTGTTTGAGCGATAAAAAAACCACCACCCCTCGGGGTGGTGGTTTTTTTTGAGCTTTCAATAGCGCAGATTCAGTCGGTTTTGTAGCGGGAAATGATCCGCTCGCGAGTACCGTCCTCGATCACTCGTTTCAGGCCCTCGTTCATGCGTTCGACGGTATCCTCGTCCACGGAATCCCGGCTGAACATCAGGCGCACATTGGCGCTTTGCAATACTTGATCCAGAGCAGCCACGCGATTACTGATGCCCAGGCGCCGCTGGACGGATGCGGCCACGAAGTTGTCTTCGATCAGGGCGTCGATATCGTGTTCGATCAGGCGCAGCAGATTGAGATCACCGATGCGTGCACTGACGAGGCGGTTCTGGTAGTCAGGCTCGGCCATGAGTGCCTCGGCCTCTTCCCCGTACATGAAGCCTTCCGTAAAGCCGACCCGGCGCCTGTTCTTCAGCAGGCTTTCAAGGTCATCGTCGGCATACAGCTCCTTGTCTTCACTGCGAACGAAAAGCGTGAAGACCTCTTCGCGATAGGGGATGCTGAACCAGGCGAAGGTCTCGCGGGCTTCGGTCCGTGTTGCACCGGGCACGAAGTCCACCTCGCCATTGCGCAGCTTGTTCAGCAGCGTGACAAAATCATGCTGTTCGAAGGTCAGTGCGCAACCGGCGTGGTGCGCCGCCGCCTCGATGAGTTCCACGTCAAGGCCGGCTACCTCTCCGGTGGGGGTCACGTACTGGTAGGGTTCCCAGGGATCCCAGCCCATGGTGAGCTGACAGTCCGGTGGCTCGGGGCTGCGTTCTGCCTTAACGGCCTCCTGTTGCTGGCCGGTGTCCTCCGCGCAAGCGCTCAGGAGGAGAACCAGGAGTACGGTCGGGATGAAGGATGAAGCGGTCGTGAGTTTCATGTCGATGCCCTCCTGCAAGAGCCTGGACGGGAAACGCAACGGCGGGCCACTGTCCCTGTCTGCAACGCACTTACCCTAAGCGTAGCAGCCCGCTCATGGACTGCCCCCTTTATCGGCGTCAGAAATGGCGGCGACAGTGATTTCTTCACGGTCGTGATAGAGCTGGCGGGCGCGCAGGGTGATATCCGGGCGGCTATCCTTCAATACCCTATCCAGGGTGCCCAGCAGGTCCCGGACTGTTGGCCAGGCCTGCTTCATGGGAAGCTTCAGGTTGAAAACCGCGTGCCGTGACCAGCCTTTGGCGAGCCACTGGCCTATGCGGTGACTGACCCGTCCGGGCTTGTCGACAATGTCGCACAATAGCCAGTCCACCCGTCGGGCCGGCTCCCAGCTGAAACCGTCGGCCCGCACATGATCCACCAGGCCACTGTCCAGCAAACGGGCATCCATGGGGCCGTTGTCCACCGCAGTAACATGGATATGGCGGCGAACCATCTGCCAGCTCCAGCCGCCGGGTGCGGCACCCAGATCGACGGCCGTCTGGCCGGGTTGTAGCAAGTGTTCCCGTTCGTTGCTGGACAGCAATACCTGCAGGGCCTCATCCAGCTTCAGCGTGGAACGGCTGGGTGCGGCACTGGGCATGCGCAGGCGCCGGACACCCCCGGGCGCCTGGCTGGCGTCCGGCGTGACTCCCACGCCGGCATGCTGGCCGTCGGGGAGGAAGATGTGCAGACAGGGCGCGTTTGTATCATCCAGGCCAATGGCTGCCTGTCGCAGGCCCTGTCGCAGAGCCTTCTCCAGCGGCCGCAAGAGGCGGTTGAGGCTCTTCCCGTCATTGCTGTCCGGGCTGCTGAGCTGCAGCCCGGAAAAGCGTGCCTGGGGCGGCAAGGCGGCCAGGATTGCACCCACACGGTCATCAGTGGGGAGTGCGTCCAGCCACTGCCAGAGCGGCACGATCTGGCGCGGAAATATGCACTGCGCCGGCACGGCACGACCCATGTCGGCATCACCCTCGGTGAGCGGATTCACCAGTCGCAGCCAGGCATGTCCCGGTTTTGCGATGGCGTACACGGCCGGAAATCCGCGGCTTTGCAGCTTTTCCGTCAGCTCTGCAGCGCAGACGCTTTCGTAGCCGGGCCGGCAGTGCACAAGCCATTCATCGGCGGTGGGTATTTTGCTTTTGCTCATCTTGAGTTCCCTGCTGATTTACTGCATCTTGTTCGACCCCAATGACCGCCCATCCACCCGGCCCGGGAGTACCCATGTTGTCGCGGCGCATGAAGAAGCTGATTACTGTCACCCTCGTGCTGGTCCTGATCGTATTGGCCGCCTGGGGCCTGATACGCATGCTGCCCCAGGGGTTCAGTACCGACCTGAGTCTGGTGGGTGCCGGCGAGCGGGCGGTGGTGCTGGTTCATGACCACAATTTCGTGGAAAGTGTGGAATTGATGGAGGCCCTGGACGGAGTACGCCAGCGCCATCCGGAGGCCATGCATTACCTGGTGGCGGATCTGAATACGCCGCGCGGGACCCGCTTTGCCGATCTCTACGATGTGGATGCGGTCACCCTGATCCTGTTTGACCAGCATGGCAACCGCGTAGCCACGCTCCGCGGCCGTCAGGGCCGCGACGAGGTGGAAGCCTGGTTGCAGGATAATCTGCCACCTTATTGAAGATTGCCTGCGTATGCGGACCTCAGAATTGCTGGCCGAAGGTCAGGGTAATGCTGCCCCGGGGGTCGCGATCGCTGTAGCGGATGCTCATCCAGCCTCCTGCGTCTACATTCACGCCCAGTTCCAGAAAGCCATGCACATCCGACTGCCATTCCAGGTGCCGGCTGCGTGGCGCGTCCCCATCGGAACGCACCTCCTCGCCACTGACCCGCTGCCGGGCAATGCCGGCCGTGACCCCCATCCCGCCGGGCCACCATTGCAGCCCGGCCCGGCTTGCCGTTTCCCGGAGACTGAGGTCCAGTTCGCCATCCCCCAACGACCCGCCGACATCGGTCCAGATATAACTGCCCTCCCAGATGAAGGCCAGATCGCCCTGTTCCGGGTGCCGCCCGCCCAGGCTCAGACCCAGCAGGCGCCCACCCATGCGGATACTCTCCTCACTGTCATCTGCCTCCCAGCGGATGGACGGCAGACCACCGATCAGGCCCCCATGAAAGCCGCCGCGAATGCGTTCGCGAAGCTCCAGGCTGGCGCTGAAAGCCCGCAGATGGCGCTGCTCTCCCGCTACTAAGGGTGTCAGCTGCTCCGTCTGCAGGCGAGCCTGGGTAGCCAGGCCGCTGTCCCAGTCTCCGCCCCCTGCCTGGGCCGAAACTGGCATGCAGACCGCAAACAGGAGCATCTTCAATCGCTCTGTGGCAAAGTGGGGGGGCATCTGGACCTCTGTATTGGTCAACCTGCGGGGGGGATGACCGTTAGTAATCAGTTGGTGCTTGGACCATCCAGCATGCAAGCTTGCTGCACGCCGAAGGGATTTGCATTTCCTTCGGCAAGCTAATATATCAGTTAAATCAGTTTGCACCTGAGCCGAGCAGATTGTTGCCGGCTGATATAAAGGGGGGCGCTTGAAGCTCAACTGGGCCAATAAGGACCGTTTCATCGGTTTCACCGTGACCGTCGTGGTTGCGCTGGCGGGTGCTGCCGGTCTGCTGCGGGGCATGGACGGGACCATCTCCGAGTGGGGCATGCGCCTGGCGCCGGAGCGGGCGGCGGGTGATGAGTTGCTGCTGGTGGAAATTGACGATGACGCCCTGGCCCGTTATGCCGACTGGCCTGATCTGGCGGCGGCGGTGGGGCAGGCCGTGTCCCATGCCCGCCGCGCCGATGCCCGGGTGACCGCTCTGGTTCTGCCGCCTGACTGGGGTCTGGCGGGTCCCCTGGCTGACGCGGTGCTGTCTTCAGGCATGGAAGGGCTGGGTCCTGTGTTGTTGGGCCTGCCCTACCGCGCTTGGTCAGGCAATGCGCGTGGCGAGGCCCTGGACGGGGCGTGGCTGCCGGACTATCTGCAGGCCAGCATTGTGCGGGCGGATATTAGCGACAGCATGAATCGCCGCATTCAGCGTTATATGACCGGTGCCGGCCCGATTCCGAAAGGTCGTCTGCTGCCGGCCTTCCCCGGCCTCGGGGATGAGGTCACCGGAGTGGGCTTCTTACCCCTGTCAGTGGAGCGCAGTGAGACCCGTGAACCGGCCGCCCTCTTGTCCAGTGACGGTCGCTATCTGCCTGCCCTGTCTGTGCATATTGCGGCTCATATGAGTGAGACCTCGCTGGCGGATGTTCGCGTCAGTGAGCCCTCCGGCCTGACGCTGGGCTCCGGTCGCCGGGTGGCCACCGACAGCGCCTATCGTTTTCAGCCGCATTTCTATACCGGTGACCGGGATAGCGGCATTCGCCGCGTTTCCCTGAACAACCTTCTCGACGGCCGGGTATCGGCCACCGAGTTGGCTGGCCGCGCCGTTCTGATTGGCACGACTTCCGAGCAATGGGCGGATCGGCTGTCCACTCCGGTGGGCGCGCAAATGAGTCCGGTGGAGGTGGTCGCTCACCACACCACCGCTCTGATTCGCGGCGATGTCTACTCGGCTCCGGATTGGCTGGCTGTGCTGCCCTGGGCGCTGCTGGTGATTGCGGGCCTGTATCTTGCCTATCTGCTGCCGCGTCTGGGTCTGGCCAGCGCCATTGCGGTGACCCTGTTGTTTGCCGTGTTGCTGTTCAATATCCAGTTGGTCATGCCCATGGCGCGCATGCTGCGCCTGGACCTGGCCATGCCGGTGGTGGCCTTGCTGACCGGGCATCTTGCCCTGGCCATCAAGCAGTACATGGACGAGAGGCGCCAGCAATTCCATGGCGAATTGTCTGAATCCAACCGTCTGCTGGGGGAGGCTTGGCAGGCTCAAGGCAAGCTGGATGCCGCCTTCGAGCGTTTCAAACGCTGTCAGCCGGGTGCCAAGTGGCTGGATCAGCTCTATGACCTGGCTCTGGATTACGAGCGCCGTAGGCAGTTTGCCAAGGCGCAGGGGGTACTCAAGCATATTGCCGCTCAGGCCCCGGGCTTTGCCGATGTGGATGCCCGTATTCGCAAGCTGGCCGTGCTGGAGAGCAAGGTGGCGCTGGGCAGTGGCCGGGGTGGCGTGCGCAGCCTGGTGCTGACCGAGGACGGTATGCAGAAGCCCATGCTCGGGCGCTACGAGATCGAGCGCGAGCTCGGGCGTGGTGCCATGGGTGTGGTGTATCTCGGCCGTGATCCGCGCATCGGTCGTACCGTGGCGGTAAAGACAGTGGCCCTGTCGGAAGAGTTTGAGGGAGAGCAGCTGGAGCAGGTGACCGCACGCTTCTTTCGTGAGGCGGAAACCGCCGGTCGGCTCAATCACCCCAGCATTGTCACCATCTACGATGTGGGTGAGGAATCGGATCTGGCCTATATCGCCATGGACTACCTGGATGGCAGCAGCCTCCAGCGTTACACCCGTCCCGGCAAACTGCTGCCCATCACCACCGTCTTCGACATCATTGCCCAGGTGGCGGATGCCCTCCACTATGCTCATGGCCACAACGTGGTGCATCGCGATGTGAAGCCGGGCAACATGATCTACGATCGTCGTACCCGGCGCATCAAGGTCACCGATTTTGGCGTCGCCTGTCTGACCGATGCCAGTAAGACCAAGACGGGCACCATCCTTGGCACACCGTCCTACATGTCGCCTGAGCAGGTACTGGGGCGCAAGGTGGATGGCCGCTCTGATATCTTCTCCCTGGGGGTGACCTTCTACCAGATGCTGCGGGGGGAACTGCCGTTTGATGGCCAGCCCCTGGCTACTCTGATGTACAAGATCGCCAACGAGAAGCACCCGGACGTGGGTCATCTCCGCCTGGATCTGCCGCCCTGCGTCAGCACCATCATGGACAAGGCTCTGGCCAAGAAGCCGGCGGACCGTTTCCAGACCGGTGCGGACATGGCCCAGGCCATTCGTCAGTGCCGCAAGGAAGTGGTGACGCTGGCGCGTCGCAACGCCGAGAACAGCAACACCACCGCCGCCACGCGCGGTCGTTCCTGAGCCCGCTCCCCGCTGCTAGTCTTCCTGTCGCAGCCGCGCGAAATAGTCTTTCGCTGCGGCGAGCACCTTGGGTGACAGCATCAGGGTGGCCGTCATGGTGGGTATTGCCATCAGGGCGTAGGCACTATCGATGAGGCCAAAGACGGCTTCCAGCGAGACCACCGAGCCCACCACGATCAGTATCGTGTAGAAGTACTTGTAGTAGTGCTGTTGATCGGCGCCAATCAGATAACCCAGGCATTTTGCCCCGTAGTACCAGAAGGTGAACATGGTGCTGGCGGCGAAGATCAGCACCACGAAGGCAATCACATAGGCGCCGATGGTGCCCGGCAGCACATCGCCGAAGGCGGCAGCCGTCATGCTGACCCCACCCAGTTCATCCTGCTGCCAGACGCCGGTGACGAGAATCACCAGCGCGGTGCAGGTGCAGACGATCAAAGTATCGATGACCGGACCCATCATGGCCACCAGACCTTCGCGCACCGGTTCCCGGGTCTTGGCCGCGCCGTGGGCCATGACCTCGGTGCCGATGCCGGCCTCATTGGAGAAGGCACCGCGCATGACGCCGATGGTGATCATGCCCAGAAGGCCGCCACCGATGGACTCGGCGGTGAAGGCATCGCGGACGATGAACCAGAGGTGGCCGGGCAGTTCGGTCACGTGAGCGGCGAGTACGGCAACGGTCATGAGCAGATAGATCGCCACCATGGCCGGGACCAGCCGGGCCGCCACATAACCCACCCGTTTGATGCCGCCGAAGATCACGCCGGCCACCAGCCCGGCAATCGCCAGGCCGAAGAGGAGATCAAAGGTGAAGTGGCTGTCCGGGTCCACCAGTTCCGCGGGCACGAACACCACATCCCGCATGATCTGCGTAAGCTGATTGATCTGCACGATGGGCAGAGTGCCGAACAGGCCCACCACGCAGAAGAATGTGGCCAGCCATTTCCAGCGGGGTCCCAGCCCTTCCCGGATGATGTACATGGGCCCGCCCTGCAACTGTCCCCGGCTGTCATGACCGCGATACATGATGGCCAGGGTGCAGGTGAAGAATTTGGTCGCGACCCCCACTACGGCCGTGATCCACATCCAGAACACGGCTCCCGGGCCACCCATGCCGATAGCCACGGCAACCCCGGCAATATTGCCCAGCCCGAGTGTTCCCGACAGGGCTGCCGACAGTGCCTGCAGGTGCGTGATGTCCCCGGGATCCTCATCGTCATCGTACTTGCCCCGCAGGATGGCAATGGCGTGCCCGAAATAGCGGTACGGCCCCATGCGGCTGTAGACGAGAAAGAACAGACCGCCGCCCACCACCAGGATGATCAGGGGCGGGCCCCAGAGAAATCCGGAAAGCGCCTGAAGTGCGTTGCCAATGACTTCCATGAATACTCCTGTCGGGATTGTGCGGCCGCTCATGCTATCGTGAATGCACAGTAGATCGCCAAACCGGACAGCCTAAGGACCCTCTGATCAATGGGTTCGCGCCAACTGTGGGCACGAACCCATTGATCAGAGGGTCCCTAAACTTTCGAGACCGACCATGATTGATCTTCGCAGCGATACCGTAACCCGACCAACCGAGGCCATGCGTCGTGCCATGGCGGCTGCCGAGGTGGGGGATGATGTCTATGGTGAAGATCCCACGGTCAGTCGTCTTGAGGCCATGGCGGCCGAACGACTGGGCATGGAAGCCGGCCTGTTCGTGCCCAGCGGTACCCAGGGCAATCTGGCCGCCCTCATGGCCCACTGTGAGCGCGGTGACGAGTACATTGTCGGTCACAATGCGCATACCTATCAGTTCGAGGGCGGCGGTGCGGCGGTACTGGGCAGTATCCAGCCCCAGCCCGTGCCGTTGGACGAGCAAGGCTGCATGAATCTCGACGCGGCCATGGCAGCCATCAAGCCGGATGACGCCCATTTTGCTCGCACCCGTCTGCTCTGCCTGGAGAACACCTGGTGGGGCAAGGCATTGCCTATGCCCTATCTGAAAGACGCGGAAGACCGGGCGCGAGCCCAGGGCTTGGGCATGCATCTTGATGGTGCGCGACTGTTCAATGCAGCCGTGGCCCATGAATGCCCGGTGAGCGATATCAGCCGGCATTTCGACAGCGTGTCCTTCTGTCTCTCCAAGGGCCTCGGTGCGCCGGTCGGGTCCGTGGTCTGTGGCCATCAGGATCTGATTGAGCGAGCGCGGCGCTGGCGCAAGGTGCTGGGGGGCGGCATGCGTCAGGCGGGCATCATTGCCGCCGCCGGCATCCATGCCCTGGACCATCATGTGGATCGCCTGGCCGACGATCACCGTCGCGCGGCTCAACTGGCCGATGCCCTGGAGGTGATGGCGGGCCTGCGTGTATTCCGCACCGGAACCAACATGCTGATGCTGGAGCCGGAGTTCACCACCGGCGAACGGCTGGCCGAGGCATTGGCCGCCGAAGGCATTCGCGTAAACCCGGGTGGGCGACTGCGTCTGGTGACCCACCTGGACGTGGACGATGCGGCGGTGAATCAGATAATTGCCATCATGCCCCGTCTGCTGGATCGTTTATCCGATGCTGGCCAGACGGCATGACGACCATGCCCTCAGTCAGTGATGCCAGCCGCCTGTTCTGTGTCGGGCGCAACTACGCGGCACACGCACGAGAGATGGGTGCCGAGCGGCCGCAAACGCCGGTGTTCTTCATGAAGCCGGGGAGCAGCCGTGTGCCGCCGGGGCGGGTCGCGCTGCCACGCGGGCATGGGCGCGTGGATTTCGAGGGTGAATTAGTGCTCCTGCTCAGCGGCGTTCCTGAAAGGCCGGTGGCCGCTGTTGGCCTGGGCGTGGACCTGACCCTGCGTGAACGCCAGGCCGAGCTTAAGCGACAGGGTCTGCCCTGGGAGGTGGCCAAGGCCTTCGATGGCAGTGCCCTGGTAGGCCCCTTATCCCTTTTTCACGGTGCGCTGGATGAGGGTGTCGCTGCCATGCAGCTGCAAACCCGCATCAATGGCGAGCTGCGCCAGCAGGCCTCAGGCGCGGATATGCTCTTTAGACCATCCGAATTGATTGCCCATCTGGGCCGCTACTGGCAGCTTCGGCCTGGTGATTTACTGTTTACCGGCACCCCCGAAGGCGTGGGACCCGTTTGTCCCGGTGATGTGATAGAAATGCGGGCAGTGACACAAGACGGTTTGCTTGGGCCTTTTCAATGGCAGCTGGAGGAAAGCTGATGCGTTCCATCAAGGGTGTATTGGGTTTATTGTTCTTCCTGGCGGTTTGCTTTTCCGCCGCCGCCTTCGGCAGCCTGTTTCCGCCGGGAGAGTGGTACGCGGATCTGGCCAAACCGGCCTGGAACCCGCCCGCCTGGATTTTTGGCCCGGTCTGGACCCTGCTCTATACCATGATGGCCGTGGCGGCGTGGCGGG
>SL_3KL_010_SEDDRAFT_10006104_pt1 | contig 10791 bp, 10 predicted proteins | sample SodLakKL_010_SED_2_FD_10381 | JGI IMG/M metagenome (IMG submission 10381)
CCATTATGAAATCTGTTTTTATCAATTCCCATTCATAAGTTCAGAATGAACTCGCATTACAGCATGTAATCTCCATGTCCGGGTAAGATCCCGTATATAAATGACCGTGATTATCATCGCCATCTGACATTCAACATGATTATTCTGAATCATAAGCATTTAGATTCAAGTTGTGAATCATAAAGAATTACACTCAAGACGGTGCACCAGGAAGTGCTCTATCCGTGACAGCCAACCGACATTGAGGAGAATCATTGACAGTATTAATCTCACGTTCATTTCATGAATTTGGATATGGTTTCCATGTCCTTGTCGCCCCGGCCGGAACAGTTGATCACCACAAACTCCTCAGGGCGCGTTCCGGGCATCAGGGTATTCAGATATGCGATGGCATGCGCCGTTTCCAAAGCGGGAATGATACCCTCTTTGGAGGATAGCAGACGGACCCCGTCCAGAGCCTCGCTATCTGTGACCGCGGCATAGGCAACCCTGCCGGAGTCCCGAAGGAACGAATGTTCAGGTCCGACCCCGGGATAATCGAGACCCGCACTTACAGAATGCGCTTCGGCAATCTGCCCATATTGCGTCTGAAGCAGGTAGCTCAGTGAGCCGTGCAGAATCCCCGGGAGCCCGCCGGAAAGGGTGGCGGCGTGGCGGGGTGTCCCGACTCCTTCCCCGGCAGCCTCTATTCCGAACAGGCGGACATTTTCATACGATAGCAGGGGATGAAACATGCCTATGGCATTTGATCCCCCGCCTACACATGCCAGAACATAATCCGGAAGCCGTCCCTCCTGCTCCATGGACTGATCAATGGTCTCATTGCCGATCACTGACTGGAATTCCCTGACCATCATGGGATAGGGATGCGGCCCAACGGCCGAACCGATGATGTAGAATGTGTCTTCCACATTGCTGACCCAGTCGCGAATGGCTTCATTTATGGCATTGCTCAGCGTTTTTGCTCCGGATTCGACCGGCCGTACCTCGGCACCGAGCAGGCGCATCCGGTCGACATTGAGCTTCTGGCGCACAATATCCTCAGCGCCCATGTAAATAATGCAGGACATGCCAAAATAAGCACAAACAGTTGCGGTGGCCACCCCATGCTGCCCTGCCCCTGTTTCCGCTATGATCCGGGTCTTTCCCATTCTCCTGGCAAGAAGCACCTGTCCGATCGCATTGTTGATCTTGTGCGCACCCGTGTGACAGAGATCTTCACGCTTCAGATAGATCCTTGCTTTTCCAAAATGCTCGCTCAGCCTTCCCGCATAGGTCAGAGGGGTTTCCCGTCCAACATATTCATGGAGCAGGGAGCCGAACAGCTGCTGGAATTCCGGATCTTTCCGGGCTGAAAAAAAAGCTTCTGCCAGTTCATCCAGAGCAGGCATGAGGATTTCGGGCACATATCTGCCACCGAACTTGCCGTAAAAACCTCTGCTATCAGGTAAGGAGGCCAATCGGGGATCTGTGGTGTTTCTTGTTTCCATAACTGCTATTTGTATGTAATGTAACTTTTAAGGCATAAGGCGATATAACTGACAAAACGCCTCAAGATGCTATTTTTAAGAGTTGAAAATGTGTTTCGAATCAAGGTGTTGTTTGCTGAGTTTAGAAAGTGTTTCGAATCAAGGTGTTGTTTGCTGAGTTTAGAAAGTGCATCGAATCAAGGTGTTGTTTGCTGAGTTCAGAATTTGCATCGAGCCAGTGTTGTTTTTTGCGTTCAGAAACTGTCTCTAAGCTCATTCCACTGGTCAAAAAAGGCGTGCATTTTGTCAAAATCCTTTAGGCCGGGCGAAGACTCCAGGCTGCTTGAGAGGTCGATGCCGAATGGCGCAGCAGTCTCCACCGCCCTGGCGACGTTTTCGTGCGAAATGCCACCGGCGAGGAAGAATGGTTTTTCAGGAGACAGTTCATTGACTATGCTCCAGTCCCAGCTTTCACCTGTACCACCACGTTTATTGTCATTCTTGCTGTCAAAAAGATAGAAACTGGCNATNTCATCCCACAGTTTCATCTCTTTTTTGATGTCCGGAAGATCTGTGGCTGACCGGATCCGGAATACCTTTATAATCGGGACATGTATCTCCCTGGCATAGGTAACATTCTCATCACCATGCAACTGCACCAGATTGAGCCCCACCCTTTCAGAAATGGCATTGACCTCGTCCTGGTGCTGGTTGACAAAAACCCCGACTTTTTCTGGTCCCTCCAACCAGCCGCTGATCTCGGCAGCATCCCTGGGCAGAATGTATCGGGGACTTTCGCTTGTAAACACAAATCCCAGATAGTCTGCAAGTGCGCCTGCTGCAAAACGGGCATCTTCCAGCGTGGTGATACCGCAAATTTTAAGTTTTGGAAAAGAGTGATTTATCATTGTTCAGCACGTACGTTCTGCGATTTTTACGTATAGTGTGTATGTTTTTCTGTGTTTTACCTGCTTTTTATGTAATTGTGACGAAAAGCCGTGATATGCGAGACCCGGCGGGAGCATTACTTTTCGGCAGCATTGCCCGCTTCATGTCCGGTGGATTGCCATCGGGCCAGCTCTGAGAGCGCGGCACCGGGATCCTCCGCCCGCATGAAATGTTCGCCGATAAGCGCACTGTGTATACCGTGCCGCTGCAGGTATTCCATATCATTCCATGTGGACAATCCACTTTCTGAAACCCGCAGAACACCGTCCGGAGCAGTGCCCAGCAGGGAAACCCCGCGATGAAGATCTACCTCAAACGTTTCCAGATTGCGGTTGTTCACACCTGCGATCGTAACCATGTCGAAATCAAGACGATCCCAATCCTGAATATCATAGCACTCCACAAGCACCTGCAGCCCCTCTTCAACGGCGGCGGCATGCAGTTCCTTCAGCTGGCTGTTGTCCAGTATCCTCACGATAAGCAAAACCGCATCGGCCCCGTACGCACGGGCCTCCGCAATCTGATAGGGAGCTATGATAAAATCCTTCCGCAGTACCGGAATTCCTGAAGCGGACGAAACATCACGCATATAGGACAACGCCCCCTGGAAAAAGGGCTCATCAGTCAGCACGGAAAGCGCGGAAGCACCATTCATCTCGTACGACCTGGCTATACGTACAGCATCAAAATCGCTCCTGATAATTCCTTTGGATGGGGAAGCTTTTTTTATTTCAGCAATCACCGAAACACCGCCGGGTTTGTCAAGAGCCTTTCCGAAGTCCCGTCTTGGATGGTGATATTCCTCAAATGAGCGAAAATCAGACACACTGACGAGCTTTTGCCGCACTGCTACATCTTCCCGGGTTCGTTCTACAATGGTATCAAGTATACGATTCATGTATTTTGGAGATCTTTCGTACAAGCTGCAAAGTTTTCAAGCGCTTCACGTGCTTTCCCGGATTCCAGGCTCTCTTCAGCTGTGTAGAACGCGTCCTGGATGTCGCCATGGATACCGGATGCATGGACCGCAAAAGCAGCATTCAGGAGTACAATATCGCGTTGCGCAGATGTAGCCTGGTCATCAAGTATGGCACGGATAATCGCCGCATTGTCTTCCGGCGAACCTCCGCGCAGTTCCTCCAGTGTGGACGCCGGAAGGCCAAACACACCTGCATGGAACACCCGGCTGTTGGAGAGTGTCCCGTTCATCAGCTGAAACACATGTGTCGGTGCCGTGGTTGAGAATTCATCCAGACCGTCATCGGCATGGATCGCATAGGCAAACTCCGTATCCAGATTGGCAAGTATGCGGATAATGTTTTCAGCGGTTTCACGGTTGAAAGCCCCGATCATCTGCCGGCGGACTCCAGCCGGATTCAGCATCGGTCCCATGATATTGAAAAAGGTCCGCATCCCCAGCTCCTTCCTTACCGGCATTACATGAGCCATGGCCGGGTGAAAAAGCGGCGCAAACATGAACGCAATTCCCGTCTGCCTGAAACAAGCCTCCACCTGCTCCTTGTTCAGGTCCGGGTGAACGCCAAGGCAACGAAGCACATCAAAACTTCCGCTCCTGCTCGAAACCCCCGCATTGCCGTGCTTCAGTACCGGGACATCAGCACCTGCAGCAACGAACATGGCAGCAGTGGATATGTTGAATGTGCCGGAATGGTCCCCGCCCGTGCCGCACAGATCGACCGCCGATTCCGTGTCCACCTCAACGGCAACCGCAGCCTCACGCATGACATGCACGAACGCCGTCAACTCGGCAACGGTCTCGCCTTTGCAGCCCATTCCGTACAGAAATGCCGCAATCCGTGCCGGCGCCACATTCCCGCTGATAATCTCACGCAGTGCAAACTTCGCTTCCTCCGGCAAAAGCTCGTCGCCAGCCGTTACTTTTTGTAAAACGTAAGTGAAATCTCCCATTTGCAGGTTTATTGTTTGATTGTTTCCCGCTCCATCCAATTCCGGATAAGTCGCGGTCCTTCTACAGTCAGTATGCTTTCCGGATGGAACTGGATTCCCTCCAGCGGATAGTCAGCATGCCGGATACCCATGACCACCCCGTCTTCGCTTCGCGATGTAACCTCAAACCCGTCGGGGATCGTCGACTCCTCAAGAACCAGCGAGTGGTACCGTGTAGCCGTAAAGGACTGAGGAACATCTTTGTAAATCGTACGCCCGTCATGCAAAATGCTCGAGGTTTTGCCGTGCATAAGCGATGGCGCCGAAACCACGCTGGCCCCGTGAGCGTGACCGATCGCCTGATGCCCGAGGCAGACCCCGAGTATGGGAATCCCGGCTCCCAATTCCCGGATAAGATCAATGGTTATGCCGGCATCTTCCGGCCTGCCCGGACCGGGAGAGATCAGAATCTTCTCAGGTCCAAGCGCACGGACCTCATCCACACTGATCTTGTCATTGCGGACAACCCGGTAGGAATCGGTGTGCCGTGCCACAAGATGGACCAGGTTGTAAGTGAAAGAGTCGTAATTGTCGATAATCAGTACCATGTGACTGCGCCGGTTTATTGCGTGGAAAAATGCCTTACTATCCCCGTGGCGCTCCTGACCGGCTCCATCACCGTGTCGGCGCGCTCCCGGGCTTTTCTGCCGCCTTCGCGAAGCATGTCCCGGACCGTGTCCGGATCCCTGACAAGTTCTTCTCTCCGGGCTCTTGCCTCACTGAAATAATCCTCGATCAGCGAAAGAAGTTCCTTCTTCGCGTGTCCGTAGCCGTATCCACCCGCCTTGTATTTCTCCCGGATCTCACGGTTTTTCTCTTCATTCGCAAACAAACGGATCAGGGCATAGACATTGCAGCTGTCCGGATCCTTGGGCTCCTCCAGCGGAGTGGAATCGGTGACAACAGCCATCACTTTCTTTTTCAAAGTCTTCCCGCTATCAAATATGTCGATGGTATTGTCATAGGATTTGCTCATCTTCCGTCCGTCGATGCCGGGCACCGTCGCCACGGACTCAACAATGTACGGCTCCGGGATGCGCAGATACTCCCCGTCAAAAATCCGGTTGAACCGCGCAGCCAGATCCCTGGAAATCTCAATGTTCTGCTTCTGATCCGCACCGACCGGGACCACATCCGAATGGTAGATCAGAATGTCGGCGGCCTGCAGAATGGGATACGTAAACAGGCCGATGTTGGGCTGAAGCCCCTGCGCCACCTTGTCCTTGTACGAAACCCCCTTCTCCATCATGCTCACCGGTGTCAGCGTTCCAAGTATCCAGGCAAGCTCAAGCACCTGCGGGACATCACTCTGCGCGAAAAAAGTGCATTTCTGCGGATCCATGCCCAGGGCCAGGTAATCCAGCGCCACATCAAAGGTGTACTGCCTCAGCTGCCCGCCATCCTGTACCGAAGTGAGCGAATGATAGTTGGCAATGAAATAGAAGGCATCCCCCTTTTCCTGAAAGTCAAGATGCTGCCGGATCGCCCCGAAATAATTGCCCAGATGCAGCCGACCGGAAGGCTGAATGCCGGATAATATGGTTTTGTTTCCAGTGGATTTATTTCCTGATGGCGGATTTTCCCCCACCTGTTTTTGCTTGCTCATACGTTCGTTCAAATTGTTTTTGTTTTTAAATTTGTGTTTATAAAATGTCGCGTGATTTGTGGTCCTGCCGTTCCGGCTTTTTTTTCTGGTGGATACTGTTCCGGTGGATGCTGTTCCGGTGGATGCTATTCCAGCTGAAGCGCTATGCGCAGCGCCTCCACAAGAGCCCTTGCCTTGTTGACCGTCTCGTCATACTCCCGGTCCGGATCGCTGTCCGCCACGATACCCGCCCCGGCCTGGATGTAGATGGTGTCATCGGTGACAACCATCGTGCGAATTGCAATACACGTATCCATATTGCCCGAAAAATCAAAATATCCGACCGCTCCTGCATAGGGACCCCGTTTTGTGGGTTCCATCTCGTCAATGATCTCCATGGCACGCACTTTCGGGGCACCGGATACGGTTCCGGCCGGAAAACAGTTCTCCAGCGCATCGACAGCCGTCATGCCATCCGCCAGCTCACCGCTTACATCCGAGACAATGTGCATCACATGGGAGTAGCGTTCAATGACCCGGTCACGTGTAAGAGCCACAGTATCCGGCCGGCACACACGGGAGAGGTCGTTACGGCCCAGATCGACCAGCATGATATGCTCTGCCAGTTCCTTGGGATCCGATATCAGATCCCGCTCAAAGGCCAGATCTTCCTCCGCACTGNCTCCGCGCGGACGCGTTCCTGCGATGGGCAGCAGCCGNACCGTGTGGTCCTGAACCTGGACCAGGACCTCCGGTGACGACCCGACCAGAGCAAATTCCCCGAAATCCAGATAAAACAGATAAGGTGACGGATTCACCATACGCAACGCCCGGTAGAGCATGAACCTGTCGCCGGCGAACCGGCTTTCAAAACGCTGCGAAAGCACAACCTGGAAGATATCCCCGGCATGGATGTACTCTTTGGCCTTTTCCACATTTTTCCGGAACACATCGCGCGGAATATTGCTTGAGAGCTCATCGCTGGTACGCCGGTAACCATCCGCTTCGGTTACGGGCTGCTTGATGATCCCTTCCATACGGTCCAGGCAGCCAAGCGCATCGCGGTACTGCCGGTCATGATCTGCCACGGGATCCGTAAAGACCGTTTTTATAAGGATAATCCGGTGCTTGACATGGTCAAAAGCAAAAATTTCATCGTAAAATGCCCATATGGCTTCGGGCAGCTTCAGGTCATCCTCCGGCACATCCGGCAGCTCCTCTACCTGGCGGACGGTATCGTAGGCGGAAAAACCAACGGCCCCGCCGGTAAGACGGGGAAGATCGGGAATTTCCGGTTCCTGCAGGGGGTGGCAGAGACGTCGAAGTGCGTCGAAATAGGACTCGTCCAGGACCCGGTCCCCTTCTCCGACCGGTTTTTCACCACGGAGATCCTGCGGTGATCCTCCCCGTAGCCTCGAAAGCGTCACCGTCCCATCCCGGAAACGGAGCACCTGATACGGGTTGCGGCCGAGAAAGGAGTAGCGGGCCAGATGTTCGCCGCCTTCTACAGACTCCAGGAGAAAAGGGTATTTCCCCTCTTTCCTGATCTTGAGGAACAGGGATACGGGGGTTACGGTATCAGCCATCATCACCCTGTGAACGGGGATGGCCGTGTATTTTTTCGCAAGTTTATTAAAAGTTGCAGCGTCCATATCCACCGGACCATTTACAGATTATTGTTTTGCGATGCGCCTGTTATCATGCGATACCGCTATTGCGATGCGATTGTTGTCATGCGATACTGCAATTGCCATGCGATTGTTGTCATGCGATACTGCTATTGCGATGCGATTGTTGTCATGCGATACTGCTATTGCCATGCGATTGTTGTCATGCGATACTGCAATTGCCATGCGCCTGTTGTCATTCGATACAATTAATGCCATGTGATTCTGATTGTTAAGCACGCGACCGTCATTTTTTGCAAAAAAAAACCCGCATCCAGAAAAACTGAAAGCGGGTTGGAGAAAACTCTGGTACAACTGCAGCACACACACGGGTATCCTTCCGCTTTCAGCAGAGAGGCCACCACCACCAGTTTGCAATATGTGTGTTTCTGTTGGACATGAGCGCAAATTTAAACAACTTTGAACCACGATGCAACATGAGATCACGATAAAAGAAGATTATTGGACACATCCCCCAATGATGGGTTTCCTTGCATGGGCTTGTTGACATTCACGGAAGCAAAAGCTAATATTGACTCTCGCAAACAGGTTTCTGTCATCTCAAAACAGCCCGCATGGTATACTTCTACTGATCGTTTTCCGTTATTCTCTGATTACACCCATTACCTCACTAATCTGTTTTGAGACAATTCTACCGGCACATTCCTGTCCTTGTCCTGGCATTGACAATCGGAATAACCTCATGCGATGAAACAACCGGACCTGCCGGCATCCTCGACGAGCGCCCATCCATTACCGATTTCCAGGTAACGCCTTCTTCCATACGGTTTTCTCAAGAGGATGGGCTCAGGGACACACTCGTCACGTTTCATGTTACAGCACATGGAGACATCCCCGGGGATTTCCAACTCATCACCGAACTGGCCGATATCCGCAGCCGTCAAATTCTGACAAACAGCACCATGGCCGCCGATCCCGAAAGACCCGGACAGTACACGGCGTCACTCAGCCTTGTCATGAGTACCAGCAGCTTTCAAAACCTGGTGATCAACGCATACCCGCGTGGTCCTGACGGCACCGTATTCGACCGGACGGAATCCACCATCGAAATACGCGGCATCGATACCGGACGACCGGAAGTCCTCGAGATCATCCACCCCGATTCCGTCTTTATCCCCCAGCCCGGCCAGCCGGACAACCTGTTCACCATCTCGGCCAGGGTGACCCATACTTTCGCCCTTGAAAACATAAATACGGTGCAGCTGGATCTCTTTGACAGCGCAAATACCCGCATTTTCACCTCCAACATGAGCAGATCCGACACGGATGGAAACGGGGATCCCGAATATCTTCTGTATGATCAGAATTTCAGCATCAATTCCGGCAATTCGCCCGACAGCTACCGGATCGATGTGCACGCCACGGATATTACAGGTACTGCCAGCGATACACTCAGCTCCACCCTAATCATTACCCGATGAGATTCCCTTTTCTCCTCACCATCTTGCTAACCCTGTTACTTCTGGATGCGCCCCCGGTACATGCGCAAATCCAGCCCGGACAAATACCCTCCGTATACAACTCCATTTCGCAGAACTCCGTCTCCAATATGGGTGCACTTGGCGATACGCTCTGGATCGGGCCAAGGATGAATTTCAACATCGCAAACGAGCTGGAATGGCGCCTGCCGGAGGGAGCCGATTCGGTGACGGACGGACGCGGGCGGCTCTTCTCCATCGCCCTGGCGCCCGATACCGTTGTGGCCGGGATCGGATACAGCCAGATTGTAGGCGAAGAATCGGTCCAGGCACAAATGGGATTCTACATTACTACAGACGGCGGACTAAGCTGGGAACTTGTGGATACCTCCCGGACCCTGGACAAGCCGGATGCCAACACCGTTCGATATGGCGGACAGGACCTGGATATCATACCCGTTATCGTGCCGCAACAATCCCCGCCCTACATGGTTGATTTCCATCAGGATGTCATTTTCTTTGCGGGATGGGCTTCCGGAATACGCCGCAGCACCGATTTCGGACAGAGCTGGGAGCGGATCGTCCTTCCTCCCTTCAGCCTCGACAAACTGGAACCCGAGGGAACCTATGACTTTCGCATTGATCCCCGCGGCGACGGCCAGACCAACGACTTCCTCAACTTCCTTGGTTTTTCCGTGCTTATCGGAAGCGACGGAAACGTCTATGCCGGCACGGCAGGCGGTCTGAACATCTCGGACAACGCACTTACCGCTCCGGCCGACAGCATCCGTTGGCGCCACATCCGGCAATCGGGAAGTCCCAATGGGCTCCTGGGCAACTGGATCACGTCCATAAGGGAAAACCCCTGGGACAGGGCAGTATGGATGACCAACTGGACGGCCATCACCGGGCAGGATGTGGAAGGCATCGTTGTCACCCGGGATGGCGGGGCCACGTTTGAACAGCATCTTGCCGGTGAACGTTTATACGATATCGGATTTCATGAAGAGGCCGTTTTTGCCGCCGGCAACAATGGGGTGTTTATCAGCAAAAACAACGGCGACACCTGGCGCCAGATCCGGCAAATCCGTAGTCCAAATACCGCCATGAAACCCGGAACCACCTATTTTGCCGTCAGCAATGCCGCGGGGAGGGTCTGGATCGGTTCCAGTGACGGACTTGCATCCACAGATGATCTCGGTGAGACCTGGGAAATCACCCGGGTCAATTTTCCTCTGGACGGGGAGAACAGATACCAGGATGACGCCCCCGATGTCCGCGCCTACGCTTATCCCAACCCGTTTTCTCCCCGGCAACACGACCTCGTACGCATCAAATTTGAAAATCCCGGCGCATCTGCAGTCTCAGTGCGCCTGTATGACTTCGGCATGAATCTCATCCGGATACTGGATGACAAACGCGAGCTGGAGGCGGGCACGTATGAAGCGGTCTGGGACGGAACAGACCAGCAAGGACGCAAAGTCGCCAATGGCGCCGTTTTTTATGAAGTCGACACCGGAAACCGTCGCACCGTCGGAAAAATTCTCGTACTTGAATAGAAACCAGACATGACCAGTTATACCGGCATTCGCTCTGAACAAGCATGGACAGTACCAAATCGACAGATTTTTTACAAGAATGACTGATTTAACCTGCAATAACCGCAAACAGCCGCATGTGTTCCCAGGGATTCTCTCGAATCGGTGCGTCTGTTT
>SL_3KL_010_SEDDRAFT_10006105_pt1 | contig 10790 bp, 9 predicted proteins | sample SodLakKL_010_SED_2_FD_10381 | JGI IMG/M metagenome (IMG submission 10381)
CTTTTTTTTCTGCGATACTGTTTAACCCATAGTACGCCACCCGATATAAGCACAGCGAGGATGGCCAATCCTGCCAGTGGAATGAACAGGATGTAATAATCGCCCCACATAAATGAGTAAAAGCGGCCGGTGTGTATTTCCAGGGCTAAGTTCCAGAGGGGTATATGGGCTTTTTCTTTAATGGATGCAGGCATGGTGGGTGTATTTACACCTCGTTGTAAAGAAACCATTCCTGCATTATAATCCAGTAAGAATTCTCCTTTTTTGGCAAGATTGATATATCCTGCCACCGGGATAGCTCCAAAGGGGTTGGCCATCCCTTTAACCGGTGAAACCGGTCTTCCGGTAATAAAGTCATGGATGTGTAAAGCTGATGGCTTCCAACGGTGAATACCGCTGAACGAACCGGTTATGAAAAGACCGTCATAGGGTTGTTCGAATACATTAATGCCCATCACACTTATGGGAGGTTGGTGGGGAATCCGCTCCAGGGAGTCAGTGAATGATGGGTCAGCATAATAAAAACCTTCCGATGTGGATAGGATAAACTTTTCCTCAGCCCGGTCGTACTGGATGTCTCTGAGCTTATCATGCCAGGGGTTGGGATGGTCCAGGATGGTAAACTTAAGGGCAGGGAAAGTTTTGTTTACTATTGGGATAAGCAGGGGGGGGCGAAGAAACATCCCCGTGAGGGTAATGACAATGAAAAAACCAAGGGTCCAGATACCAAGCTTATTGTGCCATTGAAAGCTAAACCGGTTTACCCTGGCCATTTTTTTGCGTGCACGTATGCGGGCTTTCAATTTTTTCATGACATCGGGAGCCACAAACCAAATAATGCCGGTAAGAGAAAGGAAGATCATGACCAGTCCAAGGATGTCCACCCCTATTTTCCCGGGTATACCCAGTATTTTTCCACTATGAATTACCCACAAGGCTCTGAAGAGGCTGGTTTCATTTGAATAATCCGCAGGGTAGGGCAGGGGTACATGCTTTGCAGAGAATTTTTTGGACTCCTGGCTCAGCCTGATTAGGCTTGAACGTGTTAAAACCCAAATTCCGTCAGCGTTTTCAATAATGCCTGTAACTCGCTTTTCCTTTACCGGCAAAGGTATTTTTTCCCAGCGGTAGGCCTCACGCTTGTATAAACCCGACATGGTTCCTGCCAAAATATTACCATTACGGGTGTTGACTACCGATGCGGTTCGACGGTTGTCAGCTCCCCGGGGGATGCCACCAGTAAAGGGTTCGTATTGGGTAAATAAGCTGTCGGTTAGCCATATGCCAATATTGCCGTAAAGAAGCAGGCTGTCTTGCCCTATGCCTGTGGCCGACTTTACAGCTGCAAGGTTCCAGTTGTGGTAATGGTAGTTTTTGGGTAGCAAACTGCGATTGATATCCATACCCGCAAAAAAGCTCCTGTGGTTTAAAACAATCCCACTGGCAGCAAAAAGGATAATAAATACCGCTAACACAACACCAACCCACCGATGGAGAAATTTAAAAATCTTCACCTGGCAAATTTTTTTTTACAATTTTCAAAATAACCCTGTAAGCGTGAAAACCGGGAGGGTATCTCTGGTATAGTTTTTTATGCTTATAATGGTGCTTTATGCAACCCATATTTTATCGCTGGGGGATACACATTTTGCTTGCTACTTCAGGGGGGGCTACCCCTTTATCATGGTCAGCAGCATTTTAAATTTTTCAAGGGCATTTACGGCATGGGGAATGTTGGCAGGCATGATAATGGTTTGACCTTCTTCCAGGATATAGGGCTTTTTGTCAATGATGATTTCAACCTTGCCTTCCACACATTGCACAATGGCGTCAAAGGGAGCGGAGTGCTCACTGAGTCTTTGTCCTTTGTCAAAGGCAAACAGGCTCACATTACCGGTAGATCTTTCCAGAACACGTTTGCTTACAACACTATTTTCGTTGTATGTAATATCTGTTTTAAATTGAATGATTGTGCTATGATTGAAGTTGCTCATATTAGAATTTTTTGAGGATGTTTTATAATTTGAAAAAAAAGCTCTGTTTTCGGATTTATTTTACCTGGATCTCTTCCAGCAGCAGGTGAATGTCTTCTACACAAGCACCACACACAGTGCCAGCTTCGGTTTCATCCTGCACTTGTTCAATGGTGGTGAGTTTTTTATCAATGATGGCATTTTCCACCTCACCTTTTGTTATTTCCATGCAGGAACAGATTATATCGTCTTTTTCCATACTTTGTTTTTTTTTTAAGGATTATAAAAATACCCCCGGAGTTTGAAAGAACTCCGGGGGCCAATCTTTTAGTTGAGGAACAATTTCATGTCTTCATCAACACTTCCAATGGGAGCAATGCCAAAGTTTTCCACAAGTACATTAGCCACATTGGGAGAAAGGAATGCAGGCAGGGTGGGGCCCAGGTGGATATTTTTCACACCCAGTGACAGCAATGCCAGTAATACAATGACGGCTTTTTGTTCATACCAAGCAATGTTGTATGCAATGGGCAACTCATTGATGTCGTTCAATTCAAAAACTTCTTTGAGTTTCAGAGCGATAACAGCCAAAGAGTAGGAGTCGTTGCATTGTCCTGCATCCAAAACTCTGGGAATACCCCCGATGTCACCCAAAGGAAGTTTGTTGTAACGATATTTGGCGCAGCCTGCCGTAAGGATAACGGTGTCTTTGGGCAGAGCTTCGGCAAACTGGGTATAATAGTCGCGGTCTTTCATCCGGCCATCACAACCGGCCATTACAAAGAATTTGCGAATGGCACCCGATTTTACAGCATCTACTACCTTATCAGCAAGTTGGATTACCTGATTGTGTGCAAATCCACCTACGATTTCACCTGTTTCTATTTCTGTGGGTGGCTGACATTGTTTTGCATGCTCAATAATTTCCGAAAAATCTTTACGCCCACCTTCAGTACGGTTGGGAATATGTTTACTCCCTTTCAGACCTGACGACCCGGTAGTGTAAATGCGGTCTGTATAGGTGGCTTTTTTTGTTGGGGGTACGATGCAGTTGGTGGTAAAAAGGATGGGGCCGTTAAATGTTTCGAACTCTTCCTTTTGTTTCCACCAGGAACTACCGTAGTTTCCCACAAAGTGCTTGTATTTCTTAAATGCGGGATAGTAGTTGGCAGGAAGCATTTCACTGTGGGTGTATACATCCACCCCAGTACCTTCAGTTTGTTCCAGCAAGTCCTCCATATCGCGCAGGTCGTGGCCGCTGATAAGGATAGCAGGGTTGTTGCGTACTCCAATGTTTACCTTGGTGATTTCCGGGTTGCCATAGGCGGTAGTGTTGGCCTTGTCCAGTAGTGCCATAACCTTCACACCATAGGATCCGGTTTCCAGCACCAAAGAAGTAAGTTCATCTGCACTGAGCGAATCATCAAGGGTTGCTGCAAGGGCTTTGGATATGAAGTCAAATATTCCCTGTTCGATTTCACCCAGGTTAAAAGCATGCTCTGCATAAGCAGCCATCCCTTTTACACCATAAATGATTAATTCGCGCAATGAGCGGATGTCTTCATTTTCCGACATTTGCAATACACCCACTTGTTGGGTTTTTCTTTCATATTCTGCAGGGGTGTAAGCATACCATTTCGCCGCTTCAGGCAGTTCGTCTTTGTTGATGTTAACACCTTCATTCTCAAGTTTATTTTCAAGCTCCAGCCTTACTTCAAAACCCTGGCGAATTTTTTCAATAAAGCGCTGGTAGTCGAAATTGGCATTGGTAATGGTCATAAACAGACCCTCGAAGATGAAACGATCCTGGTTGGCTGTGTCTATGCCCTTTTCCCTGGCCATGTTATTATAGACGGCAATCCCTCTTAGTTGGTACATTAGTACATCCATGATATTGGCCAACTCGGGTTCTTTCCCGCAAACACCTTTGATTGTGCATCCTGTGTTTTTTGCGGCTTCCTGGCATTGAAAGCAAAACATACTCATAATTTTTTTTTTTACGTTTGTAAATTGATTTTTTAAAAGTGCTTTTTAAGAGCGTTTATTAAGGGGTTAGCAAAGAACGTTTTTTAGTATTAATACCGGGGATAAGCTGAGTTTTGTAGCTGATGGGTTGATTGATTTTTTCAGCGTACAAAAACTTTTTTTACCTTACACCCATTCTTCTTTTCTTATTTCTCCATTAAGACCAATAACAATGGCTTTCACAGGAACTTTCCTTTCTGCGTTATCAGTAGCCATTTTGGCAATTTGCAGCAGCCCTGAGCAGCAAGGAACTTCCATAATCATTACCGTAAGGGTATTGATTTTTGCCTGGTCAATCATGGCAGTCAGTTTTTCGATGTAAACCTCTTTGTCGTTATCAAGTTTTGGGCATGCTATAGCTAAACCTTTTCCTTTCAGGTATTTGCTGTGGAAGTTTCCCATGGAGAAAGCCACACAATCAGCCGCCATAAGTACATCAGCACTTTGGAAATAGGGGGCGTTGGGATTTACCAGGTGTAACTGTACCGGCCATTGCCTGAGTTCTGAAGGTTGTTCTTGTACGGTGGCTGTAGCTGCAGCAGAACTGGTTTGAGGTTGATCAAACGATATCATTTTGGAACCGGGGCATCCCCCGCCATTATGTGCATGCATTGTCATATCTTCTTTTGATTGAGGTGTAGTTGCTTTTATGGAATCTTGTTGGTTTGTATTTTGATTTTTAAGTTTGCGGAGGTCCACATCCAGACTATGATCTTTTATATACTGAATGCCTTGCTCAACAAATTCATCCTGCTTGTGATCGATAAGGTGGTTGAGATGGGCTAAAATGGTGCTTTCGCCTTTGGGTGAAATACGTTCCATTACCTTTATTTCATCATAAGGCTCCGCTTCCCTTTCCTCAAGGGTTATGGCGCCCACCGGGCAGTCGCCAATGCATGCCCCCAGGCCATCGCAGTACAAATCACTTATCATTCGGGCTTTGCCGTCGATCATTTGGAGTGCTCCCTCATGACAGCCCTCCACGCAAAGGCCGCATCCGTTACACAAGTATTCATCTATTTTTATGATGGTTCTTTTCATTTCTTTGGCAGTATTAATTGGGTTAAAAAAGTAATTCTGATTTTTCATTGATTGTTAGAGTTCGGCTACTTTTTTCGATGTAAGGTATTTTTTGAATTCATTACTGAACTTTTCTTCCAGCCCTCCGAAAATGCAAGTATTGAAGGGGCATGATTCACAATGCATTTTGCAATTGTTTATTTCCATTTCTCCCTCGATGAGGGTGTAAACTTCAAGTAGATTGATATCCTTTGCTCTTTCACTGATTATAAACCCTCCCTTTGGCCCGCGGGTGGAGACCAGGTATCCGTTTTTTACCAGCTGTTGCAGAATTTTCGATATGTGATTTTTCGAAAACCCGGTTATGGATGCAATTTCCTGTGTATTCATCAGCTTGGTGCTGCGAGCAATTATTCCCATACTGTGTATGGCGATGGTGGCTGCTTCAGATATATTCAGGATTTTGCTCATGATTTATATTAGTAAATAGGTAAAAGAATACGCAAATGTATAAATGTTTTTGAGAACAAACAAATAATTAGGTGTAAAAATACCACAAATTTTAAAATACATTTGTAAAGTCATGAATACAAGCTTATTATGTGTGAGAGTAAAGGCTATACACTGGTTGTGCAACAGATGATTAATGATTATGTACCTCTATTACTATGCATAGGAATGAGCTGGAACAACCAGAATATTTCACGTATTTATGAGAAGGGGAGTGATTTTAGGGTAGGTTTAGAGGAAAACAGTGATATCCCAGCTATTATAAAACAATGGGTAACAATAAAAGGCAAATAAGACTCAGGGCAAAAACTTCTCGTTAAAATATCTGAAAAACAAACTTTTTTTATTGTAAAATGGTTTTGTTATTATCGTAGTAAGTTGTTATATTCTTCATTATCATGATTATCAAGGTCACATTGCTGAGAAATTAACTGGACAAATACAGCCTGTGGCAGAAAACCTGGGGGATAAATTCTTCTTACGTAATGCTTTTACATGCAATATTTATTTTTATTTTTCCACCTGTTCATTTCCAGGGTTGTTATTTTCGAAACCAATATTCCATAAAGAGGTATTAAGAAATTGTTCAGGCATAAACTTTTTTTGTAAGATTTAGGCTTTACAGGATGAAGGGTTATAAAAAACAAATATTCCAAATAAAATTGTTAAAAATTAAAATAAATTAAATATAGTTTAATAATTTTGATAAGAATTAAAAGAATTCAATTAAAAGACAATGTTATGATATTTAGGGTAGAAGGAATTTGTGATTTAGGCTGTGTCAGAACAAACAATGAAGATCATATTCTGATTCATGATAAAGTATTTACAAATAGTCGTAAAAGCTTGGATCTAGATGTGGAAAGCCCTGCGGTTTTTGCTGTAGCCGATGGTATGGGAGGGCATAATGCAGGTGAAGTTGCCAGTGAAATGGTTTTAAACAGTTTGAATAAGTGGCGCCAAACTGCAGAACCTGGTTTGATGCTCAGGGGTTTTAAGCATGCTATGGATGACTGGTTGAGTGCTACGCACGCTGATTTATTGAAAGCCACCGCTGGCGACCCCGATCTTGACGGCATGGGAACCACACTTACAGGATTGTTTTTCGGGACAAAAAGATTATATGTATTTAATGCTGGCGACAGCCGCCTTTATTCTTATCGCAAAGGAAAGTTTAAAAAACTCACCAACGATCATACCGTATCTGAGGTTACCGGTCAGAGAGGTGCATACAGCAACTTACTTGTGAATTGTATTGGGGCTACCAACACCCCATCACTTGAAATTACAAATATTACCAAGGAATTATCCCCCGACACTATTTTTCTTTTATGTTCTGACGGTCTTAGTAATATGCTTCCCGAGGAGGAAATTGCTTACTACCTGGGCAAACGCGACCTGATAAGTATGGTAGAAAAAGCGAAAGAAAAAGGGGGGAAAGATAATATTTCTGCCATAAGCATCCATCTTAAAGAGAAATAAGCTTTTGGTTACCGTTGGATTGTATTGAAGTGCATAAAAAACTATTTAAATCCCCTCTCTTTTTTAATCCGGTCCCAGGCTTCATTTACCTTTTGAAACTTCTCCTTGGCTGCCTGCTGAAACTCTTCACCTAAATGACTTACCCTGTCTGGATGGTATTTTAGTGCCATGGAGCGGTAAGCTTGTTTAATCTCCTGTTCATCTGCCGAAGGGGATACTTCCAGAATTTTGTAAGCACTGTCTGTTTCCTTGACAAACATGTTTTTAATGGATTTGAAATCCTGGGGAGCAATGTTAAGCCACTGGGAAATATTTTCAATGGTTTTTATTTCATTGGGATGGGCGTGACCATCAGCAAGGGCAATACCAAAGAGATAATGGAGTAACTGCAAGCGGCTATGCAAATCCATGTTTGAGCTTATTTGCAGACAAACTTGTTGTAAGGGGATTTCTTGTTTTAGGATATCCCTGAAAGCCTGCATATAATGCCTGGTTTGGGCCACTCCAAAGTTGTTCACAAAAAAGGATTTAATGAAATCAAGCTCTGAGCGGAGTTGTTTTCCATCGGCTTTCATAACAGCCGCTGAAAGCACCAGCAGACTGATCCTGAAGTCACCTGGTTGTGTAGATTTTTGATTGGCCTTGTATTCATATTCTCCCGAGTTCATGCTTTCAAAGGCCGATCCCATCAAAAATCCAACAATAGCGCCAATCGGGCCGCCAAAAGCCCATCCTAGCCCCCCCAATATCCATTTGCTATAACTACTCTTTGCCATTCTGTTTGGGTTTGTTGTTTTAGGTGTTTATGTGTTATTGTGATAAGATAGAAACATCTTTGTTAAAAAATTCTGTTTCCAAATTCAAAGTTATAGAATTTTCTTACTTTTCTTCAAAGAAAGCCAATGAACAGGGGTAATGTGGCTCTATGCAAAAGTTTTGGTGCCTCATTTTTGCACCGGGATCGCTTCAACTTTGGGTAACCTAATTGTATTACTTTGATTGATTTACTACTTAATGAATTCCCTGGCACATCCGGGTATGCCACGTTTTCCTGTTTAATAATAAATCTTTTTTATTGCCCTGGGGATAAAATCTATGATGTCGCCTGCTGCGAGGCTCTCTACATTTTTCCGGGCCACTGATAAATCGGCCGCCAGGCCATGCAGAAATACGCCGGCCATGGCACTGTATTGAGGGGAGTATCCCTGGGCCAGTAGTCCCACTATCATACCTGTAAGCACATCTCCACTCCCTCCTGTAGCCAAACCGGGATTGCCGGTAGAGTTAAAGATGCATTGCTTATCGGGTCCAATAATGGCTGTGTGGGCTCCTTTTAAAACAATATAGCACTTAAAGCGGAAGGCAAGATTTCTGGCCTTTTCCAACCTGTCCCATCCAGTACTGTTTTTTCCAGCTAAACGGTCCATTTCACCAACATGCGGTGTTAGAATACTGCCAGGGGGCAAAAATGATAGCCATGTGGGGTTTTCTGCCAGGATGTTCAACGCATCCGCATCAAAAACCATGGGACGTGATGCATTTTGAATGAGTAGTTTGAGTGCATTCTGTGTTTGCTTTTCTGTGCCCAGCCCCGGGCCTGTGGCAATAGCCGAATAAGGGGCTATTTCTGTAAGAGCGGTAAAATACTTTTCATTTTCATCAACTGAAACCATCCCTTCGGGTACCGATATTTGTTGTATGGAATAATTGGCAGAAGGGATATGTGCTGTCAGCAAGCCAACCCCGGTCCGGATGGCCGCTTTTGTGGCCAGCACTGCGGCCCCGCTTTTCCCATAACTGCCTGCTACCAGCAGAGCATGACCGAATGTGCCTTTGTGATCAAATTTTTTGCGGAACACGTAAAAGGGCAAAAGGTCCTGCTTTACCTGGAAATAATATGGGGTTTCCTGTTTTTCAATAAATCCTGCATCCAGTCCGATGTCAAGAACCTGCCAGTGACCTATAAAAGGATCGTTTTCAGCAAACATAAAGGCCAGTTTGGGAAGCTGAAAAGTGAACGTATAGTCTGCTTTTATAATGTTTTCTCTGATATTTTGGGAGTTATCCTCCGCAAAAAGTCCGGCAGGTATATCAACAGAAATAACGCGGGTTTCAGATGCGTTGATATGGTGTACTACCTTTGCCGGGAATCCTTCCAAAGGGCGGCTAAGACCACTTCCAAAAAGCGCTTCAATGATAATATCTTCCCCGGATAATTGGGGCAGCTCTTTTTCGTCTTGAACTTGCTGTACGCGGGCCCTGCGAAGCTTGCGAAGTCTTTTTTCATTGACCTGAAAATCGGGGGAAGCTGTGGAGGTGTGGACGATGATATAGGTGGTTACTTTATACCCTGCCAGTGTGAGCATCCTTGCTATGGCCAGACCATCTCCGCCGTTGTTGCCCATTCCGCAAAAAACCTTTATGGAATCTTGCTTTTTAAGTCGCTTTTTTAATTGATCAAAAAAGGCCTTGGATGCCCTTTCCATCAGATCAATGGATGCGATTGGCTCGTTTTCAATGGTGTAGGCATCTGCTTCACGTATCTGAGAGGTGTTTAGAATTTTCATTTTATCTTTCATTTTATTGTATGATCCTTGTAAGTGCTTGTGTATTATATAACAAACTGGATGTAAACTGGTTTCCAACAGGATTATTATATGTGCTTATAACCTGGGTGAGTATGTTTTATCCATCACCCTGTAACAAATGACACGATTCATCGTCGTACGAAATTACAAAAACCTTGTTTGTTTTTACTTATTAGGGTAAAAATCCAGATTTTATATCTATATTATTCCATTAATTTTACAAGAATGACAAAATCTCCTTTTAGTTATTTACTTTTTTTGGTGATTTCCATTTTGGGCTCATATCCTGTCTTTTCAACGGGTGTAAAGGGCACGGTTGTGGATAGTGAGGGTATGCCTGTCCCCTTTGCGGCCATTTATGTGCCTGCTATCCATCATGGTACCACAGCCAACCTGGAGGGTGAATTTGAACTATCCCTGGAGCCAGGTAATTATGAGTTGGTTTTTCAATACCTTGGCTACCGCCGTGAGACCAGGCAGGTGCAAATTGAAGGAGTGACTGCTGAAATACATGTAATCCTGGAAGAGCAGCAATATGCTCTTCCGGAAATTATTGTAAGTGCCAGTGGTGAGGATCCTGCATATTTTATCATGCGCAAAGCTATTGGCATGAGCCAGTATTACCTTAACCAGGTTTCTGAGTACACTTGCCAGGTTTACCTGAAAGGCACAGGGGTGCTAACCCGTATTCCCGCCATCATGCGACGTCAATTTGAGAGGGAAGGGGTAGAACAGGACAAGTATTTTGTTACAGAGACCATTTCCCTATTGCAGTATAGTTTGCCCAACAAGCTGGAAACTAAAGTGTTGTCAACCCGCAGTTCGGGTGATGACAACCAAACCAACCCCATGTCATTTGTTACCATGAGCTTGTATCGCGATATAAATGGAATAATATCGCCTCTTAGCCGAAGTGCTTTCCAGGTTTACAAGTTTCAGCTGAAAGGTTCATTCATGGAAAACGGGATACAGGTAAACAAGATTAAGGTAATTCCGAAAAGGGCCGGAAATGACCTCTATGCCGGCTATATTTACATAAAAGACGAAACATGGAGTCTTCATTCGGTGGATTTAAGTGTGGAACATTCGCTGTTTAGTATTGACATTCGACAGGTTTACAGTCCTGTGGGTGAGGGAGTTTGGATGCCGGTGAGTCACGATTTTGATATCCGGGCAGGGGTTATGGGGCTTG
>SL_3KL_010_SEDDRAFT_10006106_pt1 | contig 10790 bp, 6 predicted proteins | sample SodLakKL_010_SED_2_FD_10381 | JGI IMG/M metagenome (IMG submission 10381)
CGATGCTGGGTGCGGCGTTGCAGGGTGGCTCTCTCCTGATGTTCGATAAGATCCTCGGCTTTCTCCAGAAGTTCCTTGCGATGCCCTCGCCCCGTGAGAGTATCCTCTATGGCAAGATCCTCTTCATCACCCTGCGGGGAATGATCCAGACGACGGTCATCCTGGTCTTTGCNATCATCCTCGGGGCGCAGTTCCTCGACCCGNTCCTCCTTGCGCAGATCTATCTGATCCTCTTCATCTTCGGGGTCCTCCTCTCCTCGATCACGACGACGGTTGCCCTCACCCTTGAGGANCATGACACCTATGCGGCATTCAATGCGATGATCGCGATGCCNCTCTTCTTTACAAGCAGTGCGCTGATGCCCTATGACCAAATGCCGTCCTGGCTCGCCGTCCTCGCACGGCTCAACCCGGTCTCCTATGCAATCGACGCGATCCGTGATCTCCAGGCGGGGATTCTCCCGGTTATGACGCTCGCCGGGCTTCTGATCGGCGCATTCGTCGTCCTCCTGATCAGTGTCATCATCTTCCGGAGGGCAACGGTATAATGGGGAAGTTTTTTGTTGTTAATGGATGTGATCAAACTATGCAATTTCGTACAATACGTAATTATATTATCCTATTCGTAGCCATGACCCTCCTCTGCTTCCCGGCCGCTGCTATCTATGCCTGGGAGGGGATCCCGGTCGACCCGGTCATTCAGGGGGAGATGAACGGCGATATCCTCTATTTCGGGACCTATGGGCTTGACAGTCCGCCGATTGATCTCCGGTTCACGTTGCCGTCGGAGCCGGTCTTTGCCAGGATCTATGCCGGTGTCTGGGGAGGGACCCAGTATTATACCGGATGGGCCGATATCACGGTGAATAATCTTCAGAAGGCACGGTTCCAGCTTGAGGGCGATCGGGATCGGAACAGGAATGTCTATGTCAGCAGTCATGGATCGTACTGGATCGCCTATGATGCAACCGGCCTCCTCCGCTCCGGATCAAATCTCGTCAGGGTTGAGACGAGCCGGGGGGAGGAAGGGAACCGGCTTGATGGCAGGGTCTACGGTGTTGTCGTCGTCGTGGGGATAGAGGATCCCGCCTCGGGCAGAATCCAGTACTGGATCGCGGAAGGAAATGAGAACCTTCATGGCGAGGGATGGGCAGGAACGAACCCGACCCGAAAGGACTCATCCACGACAACATTCGCCGGGGCTGATATGGAGGGGATGCGATCCGCCGAACTCTATGTCGCCTACACCGCCTCAAATGCAGCCCAGCCGGATTACCTCGTCTTCAATGGCAATGATCTTGGGATCGAGCTGCCCGATGGCACCCGTAATATCGCGAATGAGCGATCCTTCTCAGCAACGGGTGGGGAAGGGATCCCCTCCCGGTATATGGATGTCGAGCGCTTTGATGTGACCGGGTATGTGGGGGAGAGAAACGAGATCATCTTTGAGCGGGGGAGGGATCTGGATGGTGACGGTCAGATAAAGACGACCGGAGCCTTTGTAGAAGGGAATGATTATCTCCATCCGGTTCTTGCGGTTCTCACCCTGAAGAAGGATCGCGGTGCCACTCCGCCGGATCTCGCGGTTACCGATCTCGGTATCTCCAATGCATATGCTGGTGAGACCGCCACGGTGACCGCTGATATCAGAAACTATGGCGGGGTTCCGGGGGTGGCGCCGACCGTCACCTTCCGTGCCGATGGTGTCGTGTTTGCAGAGGAGCAGATTGAGATGGGCCATGAGGGCCAAAGCGTCGTCTCTGTCCCCTGGAACCCTGCATCGGGGACGATCTCCCTCACCGTCTCCGCGGAGGTTGCCGGGGATCGAAACCTGGATAATAATCTCCTCACCCGTTCAATCACCGTCGGGACGCCGCCTGATCTGGCGGTCACCGTCCATGCACCCCGGCGCTCCGGGGATGACACCGGGGTTCCGGCAGAAGAGAGCCCCCTGCAGGGGGGTATCATCCTCATCGCCCTCCTCTCCGCTCTCCTGATCGCCGGAAAGAGGATGCGGGGGTCGTTATCAGCCATTCTCATCGTGATGCTGGTGGTTTCATCGGTGGGGCTTCTGATCCCGGTGGCAACGGCTGAGGGGGCATACGTCGCCTATGATCTCCCGGTGACGATCCGAAATAACGGGGGGAGCGATGCCCCGGCATTTGACCTGACGGTCTATCTGGATGGGGAACGTGCAGCGGTGATGCGGATTGATGAAGGGATCGGAGCAATGAGTTCCCGCGAGGTGATCGTTCCGATCTACACAACCCCCGGCAGGCATACCGTTCGGGTCGTCGCAGACGAACGTGGCACATTACGGGAGCGAAACGTGGCAGACAACACGATGGAGCGGGCGTATGTCTTCCCATAGGATTCTCCTCCTCCTGCTCCTCGTCCTCGTCGCTCCGGCCTCGGCCACCTATGCAGGGGATAAGCCCCTTTCCATCACATTTCTGACAGAAGATCCGGCTTCCTCCTCCTTCTCGACAGGGAACAGCACCTATGGAGGAGTGATAGAGCCGGGAGAGACCTATACCGTCTCCCTCCCCTATACCATTCCTCCAGATGCGGAGGTACTGTATGATCGGATCTACCTCTACTGGTCATGGAGCCGGATCGGCCAGGATGCGATCTATCCGGTCCTCCATATCGAGGCAGACGGAGCCCCCCTTGAGCTGGTTGACCGCTATACTGACTCAAAAGGGTTTGTTGCGGCAAACGATTTCTTCTCGGGGATGGATACGTACCGGCTCCCGATAATCCCGGAGGGGAGCGGTGCGATCGTGGTGCGTTGTACAAATACCGCACCTGATGATCGCACCCTTGTCATGATGGGGGGTGGCCTCCTCACGGTCTCCAGCTCCCCCTCTGATGCTCCCGGCATGCTCTGGGTTGCGGAGGGGTGCGATATGCTCTATGCGACGCATGGGATCACCCCCTCGATGGCGACGACCGCGGTCACATTTGAGGGGGAGGTGAGGCGGAGGGATGCCCGGTCTGCGGATCTCCTCCTCGTCGCCCCCTCGGGGGGATATACGCGGCATGAGATCCCGCAGAAGAATGCCGTCTACTTCAACCGGGACCGGGGGAGCGACCTCCCCGGCTTCATCGAGTCGATCCTCTCGGCAATCTTCCCCGGCTATAACGGGAAGGTCTGGTACGATGCCTTCGTGGCGGATGAGATCAACCAGATCGGGATTGATACCCGGGATGTACGGCCCTATCTCCGGAACTCCGGAAATATGGTCCAGGTTCAGGACCGGGGCGACTACCTCACCGTCACAAATGCGATTCTTGATATCCGGTACGGGGGTGCCTGAGGTGCCGGTGCCGGCAGTTGAGACGATATCCCTCTCAAAGAAGTACAATGGGTCTGTTCATGCCCTCAACGAGGTCTCAGTCACCATTGATCCGGGTGAGTTTGTTACCATCACCGGAAGGAGCGGGAGCGGCAAGTCCACCCTCCTCAATATCATCGGATGCCTGGATCAGCCGACAGGCGGGGAGGTCCGGATAGCCGGGAAGCGGGTGGAGTATCAGAATTCGATGCAGCTTGTCGATCTGCGGCGGAGAAAGATCGGCTTTGTCTTTCAGCATTTCAGCCTCATCCCCTCCATGACCGCAGTGGAGAATGTCGAGTATCCGCTCATCTTCTCAAATGTTCCCAAAAGGGAACGGCGCCAGCGTGCCGTGGAGATGCTTGAGCTGGTCGGACTCGGTGACAGGGGGAGTCACCTCCCCGGGGAGCTCTCCGGCGGCCAGCAGCAGCGTGTCGCCATCTCACGTGCACTCATCGGAAAACCTGATCTGGTTCTTGCCGATGAACCGACCGGGAACCTCGACTCGGTGACGAGCCATGAGATCATCTCCCTGATGCAGCGTATCAACAGCGAGACAAAAACGACGTTTCTCGTTGTCACCCATGAACCGGATATCTGGGATGGGGCCGACCGGAGCATTCAGCTCAGTGACGGGAGGCTTGATCTGTAATGGCCCGGATATCTGATGTTGCCACGGTCTCAATCCGCCAGGTGACCCGAAAACGGCTCAGGCTCTTCCTCACCATCCTTGGGATAGCCATCGGCGTCGCAGCCGTCGTCGGCGTCGTGTCGCTTGGGGAGGGGGTCCGTTCCCTCTCTGTGGAGATGATCAAGGAACAGTCCGATCTGACCCTCCTTGAGGTGAATGCCGATATCAGGGATGGAGTGATGATACCGATCACCAATCAGAAGATAGACGAGCTGAGGAGGGATCCCGATCTGACAGGGGTGGTACCCGCCGTACGGGTGACCTATGCGACCGAACGGCAGACCTTCCTCTCTGCGATAGATGCAGACTCTGACGGGATGGCATCGGTCTTCTCCCCCGCCTATATGGATGGAAGGGCGGTTCAGCCGGCTGCACAGGAGGCGGTCTTTGGCTATGATCTGGCAGAGACGCTCCGGCGGTATGAGGGGATCCGGGTCGGGGACTCGTTCACCCTCCTCCTCCGGGAGTATGATGATGACGGCCGGCCCGCTGATATCAGGGTTGACTACACCCTGGTCGGGGTCCTCCGGGAGCGGGGTGATGAGCTTGACCGGCTGATGATCACCGACAGCGGGACGTCCGGCGACCCCTATGATGCCGTCTTTGCACGGGTAATCAGCCCGGATCAGGTATTTCCTGTGGTTGATCGTGTTGACCGGCTCGGCCTCTCCTCCCATGGGGCATTTGAACAGATCAGGGCCGTCAACCAGCTCTTTGATATCATCGTCCTCGTCCTCTCCGGGTTCACCGGGATATCACTCCTGATCGGTGGACTGATGATCATGAATACGATGATCATCTCGGTCTTTGAACGGACACGGGAGATTGGAATCTCGATGGCGGTCGGTGCCTCATCGGGCGATATCCTCAGGCTGATCCTCTCCGAATGCCTCTTCATCGGTATCGTGGGGGGTATCGCCGGCAACCTGCTTGGGATCATCTTTGCAGGGGCGATCAATACCGTGGGGCGGGCGATCGTCCTTGATCGGCTCGGGGATGGCTTCGTCGGGTTTGCGGGGGCGGATATTGTCCTCATCACCCCCGGCATCCTCATCGCAGGGATGGTGATCGCCATTGCACTCTCCCTCCTCTCCGGGATCTACCCTGCCCTGAAAGCCGCACGCCTGCATCCGGCAGATGCGATACGATCATTATAAGGAGGTACCAGAATGCGTCCGGAAAAAACACTGTTCATCGGCCTGGTGGTCGCCATCCTCCTCCTCACTCCGGCTGCGGTCGCCGATACCTATGTCGGCGGCATTCCGCTGGCGACGGTTGCAGACGGTGTCGTCTCGGGGGGGCTGTACTATGATGCCTTCTATGGGCTTGGGGGTACAAATGTTCAAAGAAGCTTCACCATTCCGGAGCATACTAACGTGGAATGGGCCCGATTGTATGTTGCCGTTTACTGCGGAAATATGCGGGCCAACCACCAGGTTGCGCTGAATGTACGGTTTGACGGGAATGGTGACGGTACGTATGAGCGTTCCTGGAATGAACATCTGAATACAGAGTACAGCTGGCCCGGCGAAGGAGGGACAGGGCCGGTTGAGCTGGGCAACGGGAACCGTGTCACCAGCGATTATCTCTACTGGTATGATGTCACCGGCCTGATCCAGGGGACCAGGGTCAATACCGAGGTGACGACGGCACGGCCTGCCGGATATACCGGGACCTTTGATGGGAGAATACGGCTGATCGCCCTCGTCGTCGCATATGATGACGGCACAACGGATCAGGTCTTCTACCGGGTGAATCAGGGGCATGATACCTCCTCCTACCACGATGAGGTCTATGTCGGCGAGACCGGTTTTGACCTCCCCTCCATGCAGGATGATCCCGTCGCAGCCTCGCTGGCGGTGATCCATCTCTCCAGCGTTGATGGCCGGTACTGGATCAATGGAGAGGAGTTCGAGGGGAGGAGGCCGCAGGGATCCTACTCGGGGTTCAACCGGTGGGATGTTCTGGATCGTGTCGTTGGTGAGTTCTCATGCACTCTGGAGTACCAGAAACAGCCGGATGCCACGTTCTTTAAGGTGCCTCTCGCCATGCTGACCGTGACCTACCCGGAAGAGGAGCCGAAGACCGGCGAGATATTCGTTGAATCCGTGCCCTCCGGCGCCTGGATCTCACTGGACGGGGTGAATACCACAAAGAAGACCCCGGCAACCCTTGGTACTGTGCTCGTCGGGGACCATACCGTCTCGGTGTCACTTGCCGGGTATCAGGGGGCATCCATGGATGTAACCGTTCGTGAGGATGAGATCACCGATCTCCTCTTTGAACTGCAACGTGATATCCCGCCCCCATCCGGGGATGGGGGGGACGGAACCGCTGGCACAGGCTATCATGGTAGCCCCCTGACCCTTTATGAGCGGGGCGGGATCAACGGGACACTGAGCATGACGACGGCCGGCCTCTATACCGGTCTCCTTGAGGTTGGGAAAGGGGATGAGAATACCCATATTGTTGCCCTCCCGGAGAATGCGACCGTCAGGGACGGGCGGCTCTATATCTACACGACATGGGGCCATCACGAGCAGAGCCGGGTGGGGATGACACCAGGTCTGCGGGTGACGATGGATGGATATTCCCTCCCGCTTGTCGCCACCTATGGCGACCGGAAGGGATATGGCGCCTTTGATTATCTCGTCAATACCTTCGTCTTTGATATGGATGAACGAATTGTGGCTTCCGGAAATTACACCTTCCAGATCAGTAATGACGGCCGGCCCGGAGAGGTCTTTGCCCTGTATGGATCGGCACTTCTCATCCTTGCCGAAGTGCCTGATGCGCCTGCGATACAGTACTGGATCACGGAAGGGTGTGATGCCGTCCTTGCTGATCCGGCATTTGGAACAAGACCGGAAGATGCAACAACTACCGCCTACTTCGACGGGCTGGTGGATATCCCGATGGTGCAGCGGGCAACACTCACGGCTGTATCGACTGCCGCATCCGGGCTTGCGAATGATCAGAACCGGGTTTCGATGAATGAGATGGAGTGGTTCAATATCCTGGACGGGGGGTCGTCTGAGATCTCATCTGTACAGCTCTCTGTCCGTGATCATCTCTTTGAATCGGAGAATACTGCGACGATTCAGAGCTATGCGGAGGCAGGGGAGGTGGGGGATTACCTGGAGAACAGGAATCTGATCCTCGTTCTGGAGATGAGGGGTGAGGCCGATGAGGCGTATGACCCCTCCGCCATCGTTATCCCCGAGATACGCCAGCCCCTTGAGACGGTGGCATATGCAGAGGCCGGGGGGTGGTTGTCCGGTACCCGCCTCAGTCTCGGCAACCTCTCCCTGATCGTGGCCGAAGGGAGCCGGGCCATGACCGGCGATGGCGATCGTGTCTTCCAGCTCTCTCTCCAGTCCGTGCCGGAGGTCCCGCTGGCCGACGGGCGACAGCCGGAGAGAGCATTCCGGATCGAACCCCATGATGGCCTGATAGATATTCCCATGATCCTGACGTTCCCGGGGGATGAAAAGACCGGTATCTTCCGGTTCGATTCCCTTACGATGAGATGGGAAGCGGTCTCCTCCATCCATGATGCGGGCTCCGGGACGGTCTCGGCGAGGATCAGCCGGCTCGGGATGTATGGGATTGATGAGAGGGAGCGTGAGACGGTGCGGGCTCCGGCCCTTCCGGATCGCCACACCCGGTTCTCTCTGCCGGGATATCGGGAGATTCCCTCCCTCTTCTTCCCTGGTGCGGTGAATGGGGATCTTCCCACCCCCGAGACTTCCATGGATATCCCTGATCCATCAGATGGGGAGCTCCTGATGCCGGAGATCATCAGGATCGATCATACCGACAAGACCTATCCGCTCAGGATCATCTCGGATCCTCCAGGAGCCCTCATCTCAATTGACGGGGTGTATCATGGAAAGGTGACCCCGTATACCATCCCCGATCTCCCGGCAGGTGAGTATCAGCTTGATCTCTCGCTCGATGGCTTCACCCCGGTGAGCGAGCGGATTGACCTGACGATGGAGATGGTCGTCTCCGGTGATCTCTCTCCGACGACGACGCATAACCGGGTGCTGAAGATCAATGATCCGGAGCTCTATACCGGCACCCTCGGCGGCATCTACGTCACTTCCCGCCCGGCAGAGGCTGAGATCTTCCTTGACGGCCGCCGTACCGGGCGGACGACCCCACAGGTGCTGTACGGGATAACCCCTGGGATGCATACCATCCGCCTGCGGCACCCGGATATAACGTTTCCGGTCGAGAACAAGGATATCCGGGTGTATCCGCGGGAGATCACCCCCGTCTCCTTTGCCCGTCATGATGAGATCTATACACGGACGATCCAGCTTGACAACCCTGCCTATGCGGGACGATCCTTCTCAGTGAATGGGGTGAAGCAGACGGGCACAATCCCCTCCGATCCCGAGGTCCGGGGAGTCACCCCCCTGGTTACCATCCATGATCAGGATGCCTATCTGACCTTCCGGGTCATTGGTGATCGGATCGACTGGAATGAGCCGGAGACCGGGAGTATCTCGGTAACCTCCTCTCCTTCCGGTGCGGCGATCACCCTTGACGGCTTCCAGACGGGGCTTCACACACCCGCAGTGATAGATACTGTCTCTGCCGGCCGCCATCATCTCCTGGTCTCAAAACCGGGATACCTGCCGGTCGAGAGGGAGTTTTGGATGACACCTTCGATCCATGGGGGGATCTCTGCGACTTTTGATCTCACCCTTGAGCCGTATGTCTTTGGAAGCATCCGGATGGAGAGTGAGCCGGAAGGGGCTCGGATCTACCTGTATGGCCAGAACACCGGGCTTCTGACCCCCCAGCTGATGCCGTATATGCCGATTGGGGGGTATTCTGTCCGCCTGACAGGCAGGGGCGGGGCGCAGACGGTGGAGACGACGGTGCATCCGTACAGGGAGGTGGGAGTGATGGGGCGTTTTACATAACACCTTTTTCTGATCTATTGAGGTTCTTTTCCCCTCAAACAATGAGGGTTGTGGTGAATTGCATGACCTCACCGGAGTGAACATCGCACGCAGCGGTCTCGAAAGAGATGCGGGTGGTAGCATTCATATCGCATGCTGGGAATAATTATTAATTAATGTGAAATATAATTAATTTAGTAGTAACTAATTCATGGTATGGCAACGAAAGTATTATAATATGTAGAAATCTATCAATCTTTGTATATTCAAGCATTTTTCGGATGTTTGGAAATATACTCAGGATATGAGAACTGAAGGCATTGATCCTTGTAATGCATAAACAACTTCCTAAACCGGATTTGGTATGTATTCAAAGATGAGAGTGACTTTGATTAAGCAATTGGGAATTGGGTTGGATTTGTTTTTCCGGAAGAGAAAGAGCATGTTTTCGAGATAAGCACCTATTGTTGATGTAAATAGCACGATTTCGTCATATAGGTGTTTTTGGAGCATACAAAGCCTCTCGAAGAGAAGAACGGGAATTCCAATCAAATTCAAAAACAAATTATTTGAGATGATATCATGATACTCAAAAGAATGCCAAAACACCTGCCAATGGTGCTTACTTTGGTCATTGTGCTACTTTTTGTTGCACCAGCTGCTGCAGATGAGTACAATGGCTATATGGGCAAATGGATGTATGGCGAGAGCAATATCACGACGCACCTGACCTACGAAGGACACGGAAATGTCGTGTACTATACGCAACCTGAGGGTGCGTATGCGGGCACTGGCTGGACCGAGAGGACAGAGACCTGGAGTTCAACAGATCTCCCCATTCCGGCCAGAGCCGGGATAGAAGGAGCAAGGCTATATATTTCCTATAACTGGGATTCAACCCCTGGGGGTGTTCCGGATGTTGTGGTGACCCTTAATGGCAACCTGATTGATCTGCCGGAACCATATACTGATCAGAGCAATATGGGTATGTTTGGGGATCGGAAATATGGCCTTTTTGTGCTTGATGTGACAGATCATTTCGATGCTATCGGCGACAATACGCTCCTTATGACAGCGAACACTGGCAATTCGCAGGCCCTGTACCCAAGCACCCTTGCTGTCGTGTATAGTGATCCGGCTGAGCCCATGAGACAGATCTTCATCAATGAAGAGTGTGATCTGATCGGGTATTCAGCAACCGGTACTACCTACCAGACAACCCTGGAAGAGGCAACCGCCTATGCACCCTTCACCGGTCTCCCGATTGACCTCGATGGGGTTACAAGTGCCACCCTTCACAGCTTCGCGGCAAGTGCAGGTCCGAACGAGGGAAATCTGATCTGGAATAATGAGGTGATCGAGGAAAATGCATGGCAGGGATCGAGTAATACAGCTTCAGTAGAAGTCTTTGATGTCACCGATCTCCTGGCAGATACGAATGTCGCCGGTATCCAGGCAACGGATGGTGTCATGGTCCCCATCCAGCAGATTCTGGTGGTTGAATATGATGATCCAATAGAGGATCTTCCCCTTGAGACCGTTCATTCCGGTACAGTAACAGGCGGCTTCTTTTTTGAGTCGGAGAATGTATGGGGCGCAAAACCTGATGGTGCGGATCGAACCGTGACATTTGAGCTTCCTGAGTATGACTCGATCGAATGGGCACGGTTGTATACCCTTGTCTATTGCGGGCATATGACAGATGACCGTGCCGGCCGCGTCATTACATCATTCGATGGCGGGGATGGAATGACCGAGCTTGGAAACGATCTGCTGAATATACCGGCTCCGAGAAACGGGCAGGTATACTGGGTAGATGATCACGTGAACCGGGTGACGAGCGAC
>SL_3KL_010_SEDDRAFT_10006107_pt1 | contig 10790 bp, 5 predicted proteins | sample SodLakKL_010_SED_2_FD_10381 | JGI IMG/M metagenome (IMG submission 10381)
CAGATGCCTCGGCGATTTGTCTTCCTTGTTCCGCCGCATTTTTTGCGACCAAAAGTTCGGCCGTTCGCTCCGAAACCATGCTTTCGAGCTCGTCATGGGATTTTTGAAGCCGCTCCTCCATGTTTTTACGGTCGGTGATGTCCACGATAACGACGACAATACCGATGATTTCCTTGCGACTGATCAGCGGATTTGCGCTTAAGAGAAAACAGTAATCAATCCCGGCCCGGTTGAAGAAGACCTCCACGCCGTGGAGAAATTTTTTGCGTATTTCAGACAGAAGAATAAAAGGCGACCCGTCGGGATAAAGGAGGTGAAATACCGCATCAAATTCCTCAAAAACCGGGATTCTGCCTAAAACACCCATGGTTGACTGGCTTGCGCGGATAATACGGCCCGTGCTGTCGCAGATAAAAAAAAGCTCTGTGGTTTGCTGGAGGAGCTGGGTTGTCAGTTTTTCTTCAGCCAGTATCGCTTCATTGCGTTTTTGTTCCGACAGATCGGTGACAACCGCGCACATCGAACCAGGGACATCGGCCTGCTTAAGGGCGCTTATGGAGAGCAGGGCGGGAGCGGCGTTGCCATCCCCGGTCTGTAATTCCAGTTCCGTCGTGCAGTTACTTTTTACACTTCGTACAAGTATAGCTTCAAAGATGTGATGGTCTGTTGGTGAAATGTATTTTTGGAACAAAGATCCGATAATTTCTTCCAGGGGCGTTTTAGTGATATCCGCAAAACGCTGGTTACAGAAAAGGATTGTGCCGTCGGCGGCCAGTGTGACGGCCCCTTCGTTCATGGTCTCCACCATTATCCGGTAAGGGCGGTCGGCGCCCGAAAGCGTAAAAACGCGATCTCCTTCGATGGTCGAGACGACCAGGGCATCCACCTCACCGGTTTTGATGGCGCGCAATGTCTCATCGGCTTCCGTTATCCGGGATCTGAGCGTCTGAAGCTCATGTAAAAGTTCCTGCTCTGTTTTTCGTGGTTTATTCATGGATTCGCAATTGTCAATTACCGGGTTTCAGATCAATGCCCACAAGAATTCTTTGTGTATCCGACATGTCGCCGATGAGTTTCCGCAAAGGGAGCGGGAGTTTTTTGACCAGCGTCGGGGTGGCGATAATCTGCTCTCCTTTGGCCAGCGCGGGCTGCTGATAGAGGTCGATTACCTTCAGTTCGTGGCGTCCTTGAAGATTTTCTTCACAAAATTTCCTTACATTGTCGATTGCCAACGCTGATTTCGGCGTCATACCGGCAACATACAAAATAAGAACGTGCTTTTCCGGGTTCAAATGCGCGGCTGTTTTTTCAAATTTCCCGGCAACGGTATTCCCTGCTTTCCTTTTCATGATTGATATCTCATCTGATTTTATCATCTGGAGACAGGTCGAATATCCAGTCCCACCAGCACGCGTTCCGTGTTGGCCAGATCCCCGATGATTTTTTTAAGGGGCTCGGGGAGTTTTCTGACCAGTGTCGGTATGGCAATAATCTGGTCCCCTTTGGCAAGCTGAGGGTTTTTTAAAAGATCTACCACTTCAATACGGTATTTGCCGGCGAGATGCTCTTCGCAGATTTTTTTCAAATTCGCAAAAGCGGTAATCGATTTCGGGGTCTGGCCGGCCACATATAAGCGAAGATTCCAGGTTTCTTCCACCGATTCGGACTTCATATTACGCTCCTTTCTTTTTCCCGTTCACCTTTCCTTTTGGGGCTTTTTCCCGGTTCGCCGACTGTTTCCCCTTGCGAAGGGTTTTCATCTTCGACTGTTCTTCAGCAACAATTTTTTGTCTTTTCTTTTCTTCTTTCCCCAGAAAATCGAGTTCTTCGGATTCCGCGTCAAATTCGGCACGCAGGGCGGCGATTTTTGCCTCAAGGACATTGCGTTTGCGCTCCTGGTCGCGGCGTATGCGATCCACCTCATGCCGGCGTTCCATTTCCAATGCCTTTTCCTGAGCTTCCTGGGCGGCCCGGGCACTGCCGGTTAATGCCTCGCCGGAACCGGTATAGATATCGACCAGGTCGAGGCCCCGGTTTGTTATCAAAAATTCCTGAATCTGGTTGGAGTGATCCATGCCCCTGGATTTTAAAATGTAGAGCCCCCGGTTGCGCTCGCCCTTGAGTTCGATATCTCTTAAGAGAAGCCACGTGTCGATGAGAGAAGAGATCTCTTCTCTCGTGCGTTCAGGGCTGTTACCGAAATGGGTGAGATCCGTAAGGAAAGTCGAAATCTTTTTCATCTTCAGATAGTCGATCAGGCGCGTTAAGACGGATTTGACCTCTGGCGCCGTTCCGGCGTCAATCAGGTTGCTGATGGGGTCAACAATGAAAACCTGGGGCGTAAACGCTTCAATCACCTTGTGGAAGGTTACAAGATGCATCTCCAGGCCGTAAAGGGTGGGACGGGCGGAATGAAACTTGAGAAGCCCCTTTTTTACCCATTGCTCGAGATCCAGGCCGATGGATTCCATGTTGCGTATGATCTGCCGGGGGGATTCCTCAAAGGCAAAATAGAGGCATCGCTCGCCCCGCCGGCAGGCGGCATCGGCAAAGGTCGCCGACAAACTTGTTTTGCCGGTGCCCGCGGTACCGGAAAGGAGAATGGTGCTGCCCCGGAAGAACCCCTTGCCGCCGAGCATGGCATCCAGTCTGGCAACGCCCGTGGAGACGCGTTCCTTGGAAACGGGGTAGTCGAGCCCCAGGGAAGTGATGGGAAGGACCGAGATGCCGGCCTCGTCGATCAGGAAGGGATATTCGTCCGTGCCATGCGCCGAACCGCGATATTTGACGATACGCATACGGCGGGTGGCAATTTGTCCAACAATGCGGAAGTCCAGAAGAATCACGCAATCGGCGACATATTCTTCAAGCCCGTATCGCGTCAGGGTCTTGTCGCCGCTTTCCCCCGTAACAATGGCCGTCACGCCGCGTCCTTTCAACCAGAGAAAAAGCCGCCGCAGCTCCGCCCGAAGGATCGTGGCATTGGGCAGCTCGGAGAAAAGGGCTTCGATGGTGTCCAAGACAACCCGTTTGGCGCCGATGGCATCAATGGCGGCGCTTAAACGGATAAACAATCCTTCCAGATCGTATTCTCCCGTCTCCTCGATTTCTCCTCGCGTGATGCTTACATGATCGGTTTCGATCAGCCCGCGCGACATCATTTCCGGCAGATCAAAACCAAGGGAGTAAAAGTTTTTTGCGAGATCCTGGGGTGTTTCCTCAAAGGTCATAAAGACCCCGGGTTCTCCGTATTTAATAGCGCCATGCATCAGAAATTCCATGGCAAAAAGCGTCTTGCCGGAACCCGCGCCGCCGCAGACCAGGGTCGGTCTGTCTTTCGGAAGACCGCCGTTGGTGATCTCATCAAGACCCCGGATGCCCGTCGGGCATTTTTCAACCGCGACAAGATTATGTTTTGCCGTAAGCATCATCATCTCCCAATATTTTATAGTCTTTAGAGACGCCGCGAGTTCAAAAGACAGTGGGTCACGTTCCCGTCTTCGTCGAACTTGCCGCGAAACCTGATGCTATTGTGACAGCCCAGGCCGCACCATCCGTTTATTGTTTTTATACAAAAAATTATAACTCAAATTTAATTTATTTTCAAGTAATTAGTGATGTTTCTTTGCTAAAAAATATTGGAAAAGGTCATATGTGGCCATTTTTCGGTGCCCCTTTGGGGGTATCACTTCCGGGTTGAAAATAAACGGTAAGCGCACATCTCGCGGAAATTTTTGAAGAAGCAACGGGAGGCGAAAAATAGCGTATTCTTGAATTTTATCTGACGGACGCATTGGCACTTCAAGCTGGCGGGTTATTGTCTTTTTTCTGCTGCCGGTCAGCGTTTCGCATACCTTATCGGCAAGGCCTTCATGGAAAAAGGCTTTATTGGCCGATACAACCCTCAGGCCCTGATCAAGCACGATCAGGGGTTCGCGGATCGAGCCCGGGATGCTGTTAAAATTTCCGAAAAGGCTCTTTTATTCCGTGCTTGTCGGTTGATTCCCTTGTATCATTTGTTTCCTTAACCAATTATGATGGACTCGTAAAAAGTCGTTTTCAGACGGCTTTGTAAAGCGTTCAAGATCCAGGCGTGAGCAATTTTTGAAGAATTGATAGTACTTATGCGTACGTGAGATTCTTCAAAGATCGTTCGCAACGCAGATATTGGACATTTACGAAGCCGTCAATTATATTCATGGTTGTTTTATCGGCAAGTATTGCGGCCTGATAAAAATTCCGGAGTCTGCGGAACCACGATAGCAGTCACTTTCCGGCAGAAAAGGGTACCTGGCAGGAATAATTGGATGCAATTTGGCGTGATCATTAAAGTGCAGGCCTTTGTCTTTCAAAGGAATGTGACAAATCCCTATCGACAAGCTGAAACGAGTCGTTATTCTTTTTATTACAATTATTTTTTTATGCACTCGTAAACAGTCAATCTCCGAAGGCAAAGCTAAAAATTCAATATCAATGCCCGCAAAATCCCGTGGGATGAAGCGCAACGCCTGTTATTGGGCTTCCTTTCTACATAACGGAACAACCAAAAAGGAGAAGGGCAATGTTTCGGCACATCCTCATCCCGCTGGACGGCTCCAGTCTGGCCGAATGCGCCGTTTCCTGCACCGTGGCGTTTGCCCGGACGTTCGGCGCCCGTGTCACGCTGCTGCGGGTTCTGGAAAAAACGCAAAATGCCGAGTGCTTGCAGCCCAGTGATCCGCTGGAATGGCGCATGTATAAAAGGGAAGCCAACACCTATCTGTCGGAATTGGGGGCCCGGTTTGAAGCAGAGGGCATCGGGGCGGATTTTATGGTAAAGGAGGGGCATCCAGCCCAGCGCATCATAGAAGCAATCCAGGAAAAAGGCATCGATCTGATGGTGGCCAGCAGTCACGGCAGAAGCGGTCTGAGCGGGTGGAGTGCCGGCAGCGTGTTCCAGAAAATCATCTTACGCGCACGCATCTCGATAATGATCGTCCGGGCATACCACTATGGGGAAGAAGCGCCGTCCGCGCCGTTTCGTTTCAGCAGGATACTGGTCCCTCTCGATGGTTCGAAAAGGTCTGAATTTGCCCTGCCTCCAGCAGCCACCCTGGCCCACGCCCACAATGCGGAACTCATTCTGGTCCATGTGGTGAACATGCCTGAAATGCCGCGCTGGACGCAACTGACGCAGGAAGATTCGGAACTGGTGAACCGTTTGGTGGAGCGCAACCGCGAAGAGATGGGAAAACATTTTGAGACGGTTCTGCCCCGTTTGCCTGTTGAAGCCCGAACCCTTGTGGAAACATCCGACGATGCAGCCCTCCGGCTCCATGAACTGGTGCAGGAGCAAAAGGCGGACCTGGTGGTCTTGAGCGCCCACGGCTATTCCGGGAAATCGAGATGGACCTACGGGAGCATCGCACATACCTTTATCGCCTATGGTGCCACACCGCTGCTTCTCGTACAGGATTTCCCCCGTGACAGAACAGAGCCGACCGAGGCGGAAGCAGCGGCTGCTGAAAAAAAGGGGCATTAGGATGCTGACCCGCTCCGTCATCGGCCTGACAGGCAATCCCGCCTGGCTCAAGAATCGTTTACACGTACAAAAAAGAGTGCTTCGGAAGGCCTACCGGTATTTCGCCCGGCAAGTCGGGAAGGAGTTTACCCGGTCGCCCGCATCCGAATGGCTTCTGGACAATTTCCACATCGTCCAGGAGTCCTGGCGCAGTATTCAGGAGGATATGCCGGTACAATTCTACCGTCAACTGCCCAAGCTCAAAACCTCCGCGCTCCGGGGCAAACCCCGCATCTACGCGGTCGCCCTGGAAGCCATCCAGGCATGTCAGGCGGATCTGAAAACCGATCAGTTGAAGGGCTTTATCTCGATTTACCAGCAATCCACGATTCTGGATATCGGTGAACTCTGGGCGCTTCCGGTGATGCTGCGGCTGGGTGTTCTCGACTATCTCACGCGGGCGGCGGGAAACCTTCTGGAACCACAGGAACGTGCCCAAGACCTTATCCCGGCGGCCATGCCCGGCCTGGAAACGATTTCCGACGAGGCCATGGTCGCCCTCTCGATTCAGAGCCTGCGCAACCTGGAGACCCAGGATTGGAAAGATTTTTTTGAACAGGTTTCCATTGTGGAGCAAATCCTGAGGCAAGATCCGTCAGCCACCTATGGTCTCATGGATTTTGAATCCAGGGACAGGTACAGGAAAGCCGTTGAAGCGCTTGCGGTAAAAATCCCTTACAGCGAAACCGAAGTGGCCCGGGAGGCGGTCCGCCTGGCGCAGCAAGGCGGCATCAAAAATCCATCCGGAGCGGATCACTACCGTCATGTCGGTTATTATCTCATGGACGCTGGGCGCGCCAGGCTTGAAGCGCAACTGGAATTCCGGCCCGCCGCAGGGGTTTTCCTGAAACAATGGCTCCTGAATCGTCCGACCCTGCTTTATTTGGGGACAATCGGAATCCTGGCCCTGTCCATTCTGCTCCTGCTCATCGGTTACGGGTATAGCGCTGGCGCAACGACTCTCCAATTGTGCCTGATTTCGGTTTTTAGCCTGATCCCCGTTGTCACCGCCGCCGTCACCCTGACGAACTGGGCCCTTACCCGTGTCATTTCCCCCCGGGTGCTGCCGAAACTCGACTTAAAAGATGGTATTCCTGACGATTGCCGCACGATTGTGGTGATCCCGACCCTGTTGAGCGATACCGATGAAATCGATGCGCTGCTTCGCCAGTTGGAACGCCACTATCTGGGCAATACCGATCCCCGCCTCTTTTTTGCGCTGCTGACAGACGTGGCAGATGCGCCCGAAAAAGAGATCCCTCAGGACCGGGAGTTGATCGCAAGGACCATCACCGGCACCGAATATCTCAACCAGCGCTACGGGGCATCGCCCGAAAACAAGACGGAGCATTCGCCCTTTTTTCTTTTTCATCGGGAACGACTGTGGAATCCCAAAGAAAACATATGGATGGGGTGGGAGCGCAAAAGAGGAAAGCTCGATGAATTCAACCGCCTGATCAGGGGAGACGAAAATACTTCCTATGCCGTCCGGATCGGGGATATGGCCGCCTTGTCGGATATGCGCTATGTCATCACCCTGGATGCCGATACCCTGCTACCGCGCGAAACGGCCCATCGTCTGATCGGAACCCTGGCTCACCCATTAAACCGTTTACGCTTCGATTCCCGGACGGGCGAAGGCATCACCGGATATACGGTCCTTCAGCCGAGAACAGAAATTCATCCGGTCAGTGCAAGCCGATCCCTTTTTTCCGGAATTTTTTCCGGAAGCAGCGGATTGGATCTGTATTCCACCGCGGCGTCGGACGTTTATCAGGACCTGTTCGGAGAAGGCATCTACACGGGCAAGGGCATCTATGATATCGCCGCCTTTGAACGTATCCTTTTCCGGCGGGTTCCGGATAACGCACTGTTAAGCCATGACCTCTTCGAAGGCATTCATGTCCGGGTCGGTCTGGTGACCGATATTGTTTTGCTGGAAGAATACCCCTCCAGTTATCCGGTGTATGCGCGCCGGCTGCATCGATGGGTTCGGGGGGACTGGCAGCTTCTGCCCTGGCTGTTGTTCCGCAAACCCCATCCCAAAGTCATTGCCAGTCCCTACCGGATTTCGCTGATCGGCCGCTGGAAAATTCTCGACAACCTGATCAGAAGCCTGTTTCAGCCGGCAATGCTGGTTCTGCTCATCGCCGTATGGTTTTTGTTTCCCGGGCCGGTCATTATCTGGACACTGCTCGCCCTGCTGTTGTCGGCCGTTCCGTTGGTACTTCAGGCAATAACACAACTGCCCTCTCAATTCCGGGATCGGACATCCCTGCGGGAAATTGCGGCCTGCTTTCGGCTGTCGGGCTCCCGCTGGCTGTTGATGCTGGCATTTCTGCCCTATGAAGCCATGATTACAATGGATGCCGTTTTCAGGACGCTCTACCGGCTCTGGGTTTCGCACAGGCGGCTGCTGGAGTGGACGACCTCGGCCAGTACCGCCCGGGTTTTTGAGAACAAAGGCAAATCGGGCTGGTTCTGGCAGCGAATGTGGGGCGCCCCGGTGGTTGCCGCAGGTGTTGCCTTCCTGCTGAGCGTCTTTAATGTCACGGCTTTTTTCAGTGCCGCGCCGCTGCTGATTGCCTGGCTTCTCTCTCCATACATCGCCTACCGGATCAGCCGGCCCGCAGAGATAGCGCAGGAGTTTCTGGAAACTGGTCAGCGTTACCAGCTTCGCCGGCTTGCCCGGCGCACCTGGTTTTTTTTCGAGCAGTTTGTGGGCCCTGAAGATTACTGGCTCCCGCCGGATCATTTTCAGCAGTCGCCTCTGGGGAGTGTGGCGCACCGCACGTCCCCCACCAACATCGGGCTTTTGCTGCTGTCTACCCTGTCGGCGTACGACCTGGGATATATCGGCCTCCCCCTGCTCTCCGCCCGTTTACGCAACACCTTTGACGCAATGGAAAAACTGGAGCGACATCGGGGTCATTTTCTCAATTGGTATGAAACCCGCAGCCTTCAGCCGCTTCAGCCCCGATATGTGTCCGCGGTTGACAGCGGGAACCTGGCCGCATGCCTCCTGACGCTTCGCCAGGGATGCGCTGACTTGCAGAACGCCTCGATATTGCGTTGGCAGCGGTACCAGGGCCTTCTCGACACCCTTGATGTACTCGACGACATCGTTGCGCATTTTAAAAAAGACGCCTACGAAGCGGTCAGCCCGGTGAAATCCCAGTGGGACCATATCCGAAACCATGTATTGGCCGTTCAGGACAAACCAGAACAGTGGATATCCCTTCTGCATCAACTGGAGGAAGATGACTGGCCGGAACTGGACCGGCGCCTGGCCGGCATGGTGGAAACCAAAGGACATCTCCTGAACGCAGCCGACTTAAACACTCTGCGCCTATGGACACAACGAATTCACTACCAGTTGCACAATGCGCGGCGGGAACTTTTGAGACTCACGCCCTGGCTTTCGATGCTTGATAAAGTACCTGCGCTTTTGCAGACCGCCAATACCCCGGCAGCCGAAGAATGGAATGGGCTAAAGGGCTCGCTGCCGCTTATGCCGACTATCGATGAGGTGGAGACTGTTTGCGGCTCAGCTCTGGAGCGCCTTGCCCGTCTGCAGAAGGTATTGAACACCATGCCGTCCGCAGAGGACCGCAGCGAAGCCCTGGCGTGGTGCGCGCAATTGAAAGAAAGCCTCCTGTCGGCGCAAGAAAACGCCCGATATATCCTGTCGGATTTCAGGGAAATCGGTCGGCAGGCGGAAGCAATGGTGGCGGCCATGGATTTCACGTTTCTGTTCAATCCCCACCGGCAGCTTTTTCGGATCGGCTACAACGTGGATGCAGACGCTTTTGACGCCAATCACTATGATCTGATTGCCTCTGAGGCGCGTATCGCAAGCCTGGTGGCTATCGCGAAGGGAGATGTCCCCCAGAGCCACTGGCTGCATCTGTCCCGGCCGATGGCCCGGAAGGATAATACACGATATCTGCTTTCCTGGAGCGGAAGCATGTTTGAATACCTCATGCCCGTCCTGCTGATGCGGGAGGACGCAGCCACGCTTCTGGGACAAAGCGCCCGTGCCGCGGTGGCCCGCCAGATCGCATTCGGAAAGCAGAAAAAAGTGCCGTGGGGGGTTTCCGAGTCTGCGTATTACCGGTTCAACGCCGATATGCACTACCAATACCGGGCTTTCGGGGTGCCGGAACTGGGATTCAAAAGGGGGCTGGAAGAGGATCTGGTCATCGCCCCCTACGCGTCCCTGCTGGCGCTGACAATCCGGCCGCGGGCTGTCGTGGACAATATTGCCGCGCTCACCAAACAAAATGCTTTAGGTACTTACGGCTTCTACGAGGCGCTGGACTACACGCCGTCACGGCTTTCCATGGGAGAAAAACAGGCCGTCATCCGCTCCTTTTACAGCCATCACCAGGGCATGATTTTGCTGTCCCTGGCCAATTATCTCACCGATGGCAAGATGATCAACCGGTTCCACAGTGATCCCCGGATTCAAAGCGCCGAGTTGCTGCTGCAGGAGAAATTTCCGAATCAGGCGCCGCTTGAAAAACTTCCTGAAATGGCGGCCGTTCGGCGGACCCAGCAAAAATCGAAAATTGAGCTCAATTCCTGGTCCGTGCCGGTCCATTCCTGCTTCCCGCATGCTCATCTGCTCTCCAACGGTCATTACGGAGTATTTATCACCAGCGCCGGAAGCGGTTTCAGCGTGTGGGAGAAAACCGCTCTGACCCGGTGGCGCGCCGACACCACCCTCGACAACCAGGGGACCTGGATCTATGTATGCGATCAGGAGAGCGGTGAGCTCTGGTCGGCCACTTATCAGCCTCTTGGAAAGGCGCCAAGGAAGTCCGAGGCACATTTTTCGCCCCACAAAGCCGACTTTCGAACGGAATTTCAAGACATTGTCCTTCACACCGAAATCACCGTGCCGCCGGAGGATGCCATGGAAATCCGCCGGCTCACCATCACCAATCAGGGTCATCGAACACGCCGTTTGTTTGCCGCCAGCTACGGGGAGGTGGTCCTGGCCCCGCCGGAGATCGACCGGCGCCATCCGGCTTTTAACAAACTGTTTATTGAAAGCCGGTTCATGGAAGAAATAAACGGGCTTTTCTTTCGGCGCCGTCCGCGCTCGGCAAACGAGTCCCCGATTTTTCTGATCCACGGTCTTATCCTCCCGGAAGGCACAGCCGCCACAGGCGCCCATGAAATTAACCGCCTTCGGTTTCTGGGTAGGGGGCGGACGGTCCGCGAT
>SL_3KL_010_SEDDRAFT_10006108_pt1 | contig 10789 bp, 9 predicted proteins | sample SodLakKL_010_SED_2_FD_10381 | JGI IMG/M metagenome (IMG submission 10381)
TTCACCGGGTTCTATGACAATACCTGGGAACATCCACTGCATGGGTTCATCAGGATCATTGGATAGCCAGTAGCCCTCAAGATTGATGGCCCTGCTCTTCGGGTTATGTATCTCGATCCAATCCGGGTAATCTCCATCTTCGTCCTGCAGCACAACCCTATTGCTGGCCATTATTTCGGTTATCATTAAATCCTTACCGTCTACACTTAAAGCAACCAGCAGTAAGATAAGCACAATAAAAAAAACCAGAAGCCCAAATGTCATCCAACCTCTTTCAGTTTTACGGGGCTTATTTCTATAATACATCTAAACAACCTTTCTTTTAAATCGGCCTAACAGTCATCAGTTTTATTAGTTTGACCTGGTAGTAACTATGAGCTATTATCTTAATAATAAAGCCTGTAAAGGCTAAAGACAACCCTAACGAGGAGGAATATTTAATGCAAAGCTACGTATGTGAACTCTGTGATTATACTTATGACCCGGGTATAGGAGACATAGAAAATGGTGTTGCCCCGGGAACAGCTTTTGAAAACCTGCCCGACGACTGGAAATGCCCCGTATGCGGTGCAGAAAAGGATGAGTTCCAGGCTGTCCCTGACAAATCGCTATAAAAATCAGGGCGGCTCATACTTCGTTTGAAAATACTATCCACCTGACTTGCAATATACGACAAGCGGGACAGTTACAGTAACTGTCCCGCATAATTTTTTAAATAGTTTAACTTGTTTCATACCTGTTATCTCTGAACATTGGCAGTCGTTAAGAGAGGTGAATAGTTCCGTTCCCTCAATGATCAAGCTGTTCTACTACATACTGGCCAAACACCCAAAACCCTACCCAGCTTATATTATATTTTTTGTCAACCATATCCTTACGGATATAAAAAGGTATACCCTCTACTTCAGTTTTCTCAAAATCATTTTCCTCTGCTGGTTTGCCTGCTCGCACGGCAGGGATATATACACAGCCACCTCAGCCGCCGCGGCTTGCCATGTAGAGAACGTGAGGGCCGCCCGCTTTTTTCATTTTTTCCAGCGCTGCTGCAGAAACTGACAGGTTAGACATTATAAAACCTCCCGGAAATATTTGTAGTTTCTTAATCAAACAAAAGCAATTAAGAATCATTACTAAAATTATATCATAAAGGGAAGGCTTGTGCTGTTTTCAGGAACCGCCATTTATAAAACCCTCTTCTTTCAAAATTCCGTGAAAGGCCTGCCTGGCATCGCTGATCGCTTTCAACCGCCACTTCTCCTCCAGGGGATAAAAAAGCTCGCTAAAATCAGCTATTGCCTGCTCAGCAGCTTTAGCGCTAACCGCACCGTAATGATAAACCCGGTTCTCATTAATCATCGCTTCAAGGCTTTTTAAGGCAGCGGGCAGAGAATCGCCGTAAGTGCCAAACTCAAAACTGGTTGCATAAAATGGCTTTTCGGGGTAAAGATCTTTCATCAACAGGTAAAAGTAATCGATCATATCGCCCTGCATCTGGTAAAATTCTTCAGGGTTTGTTTTAACTACCAGCGGATAATTAAATTCCTTTACCAAGTCACCGGAAGCACGGCTTTCATGGACTGAGTTGACCAAAGTCATCTGGTAACGCGGCCCATAACCGCTGTGCATGTCGATAAAAAGAACCTTCTTATAAGGTTCAATGGTATTATAGAAAATATTATTCATGATCACGGCTGACTCTTCAAAGCTTTTTCCCCCGTAATAGAGGCCCTTTGGATTAACATATTGGCCCATGTGCACAGCTTCACGGAAAGATCCTGATCCCATTCTCATGTAGCGACCCAAAAGCTGAAGGAAGAAAAATAGCCCCCTTACCTGCTTCAACGGCGAAGGAGGGTTTAAGAATAGTTCTAATTCACTGTAGCGCGCGTTAACATGATCACGAACCAGTTGGGGATCATAGATAAAATTACGGTTTAAATCAACGTTATTCTCATTAACCCTACGACGTTTATCCATGCCCCAGGGGTTGATGGGAGATGCGAAGATTAACCCAGTTGTCTCAGGGTTCAGACAGTGAAGATACTCTTCTGCAAAAAGCCTTATCACGGCATTACCGATATAGCCTTCAATACCGTGCAGTCCGCAGGAAAGCATTAGCAGGAGACCATTATCTCTAAGCGGAGCTGCTTCGATAACCTCTGTTGTCAATTGATCCTCAAAACCTCTAAGTGGGTGGCTTTTCAGGCATGCTTCCGGCCAGTAATCTTTCACTTTAGTTAAAAGGGCACGAAATTCGGCCCTATTATCTAAATATGTCTCAGCAAAGAATCGGTGATCGCTTTTTTCCACGAACCATGCTCCTTCCAGGTCATTACAATTAGAGTGTTTATAATTTATCAATAATTTTACATAGTGATTGTATCCCATCAAAAATAATTAGACAATATAGAAATAATGATTTTTCTTTGCAGGAGGAATTAGTAAAGCTGTAGAAAATTGTTTCCATCCTTTAATCTTGGGGGGTAACGCTATAAAAATTTTAATTGCTCCTGATAAATTCAAAGGCTCTATGACCGCCATAGAGGCCGCTAATTCCATCGCCCTGGGCATAAAAAAAGTTAACCCAGGCGCTAAATTGGTTAAGCTTCCACTATCTGATGGTGGAGAAGGGCTTGTCGATGTCATGGTCAATGCAGCTGGCGGAACCGTAATTGAGACGATGGTAACTGGTCCACTGGGCAACCCGGTCAAGGCAAAATGGGGATTGATTGAAGATAAGNTGAAAGCCGTTATTGAGATGTCTGCTGCCTCAGGCTTAAACCTGGTTTCTGAAAGCAAACGAAATCCTTCAATTACCAGTACTTATGGAACAGGGGAGCTAATTAAGGCTGCCATGGATCATGGGTGTAATGAGATTATAGTCGGGATTGGCGGCAGTGCAACAAATGATGGTGGAGCAGGCATGGCCCGGGCCCTGGGCGTTAAATTTAATGACTTTAACAAAGAACCGTTAGCTGAAGGTGGAAGCGAATTAATAAAACTTGAAAGCTTAGATTTGAAAGAAATAGACCCCCGCTTAGAAAGAACAAAAATTCTTGTAGCCAGTGATGTTGACAACCCCCTTATCGGCCCACGCGGAGCTTCAATTGTCTATGGACCGCAAAAAGGCGCATCAGCGGAGATGGCAAAAAACCTTGACCGGGCCCTTGAAAATTACGCTTCAGTGATCAAAAGGGAAATTGGAATTAATGTCGACCAGCTGCCGGGCGCCGGGGCCGCCGGCGGACTAGGCGCTGGCTTAATTGCCTTCCTCGGGGCAGAATTACAACCGGGCATTGAGCTGGTGCTTGACGCATTGAATTTTGACCGCCACCTGGAAGGCTGCTTTCTCTTGGTAACGGGGGAGGGCAGGCTTGACGGGCAATCGCTGCACGGCAAGTCGCCGATAGGCGCAGCCAGGAGGGCAAAGAAGAGAAATGTTCCCGTACTTGCCCTGGCCGGCAGTATTTCAGGCAGCCGGGAAAGCTTTCACCGTGAAGGTATAACCGCCTGTTTCGCCATTGCTGATGGGCCGCTTAGCCTGGAAGAATCAGTGGCAAGGGGCCCTGAGCTGTTAAGTAAAAAAGCCGCAGAAGTAATGCGGCTTATCAGTAGGATTTCATAATTGCCCAGTTATTCCTGGCCTATTGTAATGGTTGAACCCTCTTCAATTTCTATTTCACTATGCCCGAATACTACTTCCAGGTCATAATTCAGGCCAATAAAATCGTAAACCCCGGGCAATAAAAATATAAATCGGCTAAGACCAGCCGGTAAAACTTCGTCACCCAGCATGTCGGCATCAAATATTTTATCCACCACTTCTTCGTCCAACGTTTCTTCTTCAAAATCAATACTGCCGCTTTCGAGGATAGATAAAAAGGCAATATCTCCCTCGGTCAGGTTTCTGAACAGAACCGGCACTTTCTCTTCCCCACCAATTTGGATACTAATGCTTTCATCAAAATTCCTGGCCGCATTAATAATATAGTTCTCAAAAGTAAAAAATAGAACCGTGTATTGTCCTTCGGGAAGCAGGAAAGTGTAAGTTTCACCGGGTTCTATTACTTCATCACCTAAAAGTTCTTCTCCCCATTCATCGAGATTATCACCATAAAATACTGCAAAAGAAACGATTATTTCTTCTGTCCTATTTGACACTTCGACAGATATTTCATCTTCGGCAATATTTGGTTCTTGATTACCACAGGCAGCTGCCATAAGCAGGCAGGCAATTAAAATAAGAGATAATATTATCTTTTTTGTCATAAGGAACCTCCGTTATACTTAATCCTGGTCAGCTCAGAAAAAATCTAAACTAAAAAATTTTATTAAAAAATTTTCAGCTTGCCTTTGTCATTTTATCATATCTGTTTTTATAATCAAGTTATACTGTCTAAAAAAAAGCTTTCAAGTATAATAGTACCCAGATGCTTTATTATCAAAAGAATGAGGTGCAGCTTTGCTTGACTGGTTAACTAGAGACTTTATAGAAGGAGCAGGAGTTATAATCTCAATATTTTTGATTATTTACCTGATCCGTAACAAGTGGAAAATGTACTGGGTTTTGCTGATCGCCATAACTGTCCTGGCTTTTACCAATAACAACAATTTTTCTGAAAACCTGGCCATTCTATATTATTCATTAACAAGCTATACAGCTTTCTACCTGGTAACAATGGTTGCAGCTATTGTCCTGTTGGGACACCTACACCAGGAAATTGGCGCCATGGAGCAACTGGTTAACAACTTGCGCTACCTTGTACGAGATCCAAGGGCCTTATTAATGATTTTCCCGGCAGCAATCTCACTTTTCTCGACAGTTCCCGGTGGGGCAATCATTTCAGCGCCCATGGTTGAAGAGACGGGGCATAAGCTAAGGATGTCGCCCACAGAACTGGCCATGTCGAACATGGTATACCGCCACCTTGTTGTACTGATCACCCCCTTTAACTCCAGCCTGGTTTTAGCATCAGGCATTACCGGCATCAGCATAGCCGGTTACCTGGGATTTACCGTTCCCGTTATTGCCATTGTATTCTTAATTGCCACCATCATCCTTCTCTACCGCTACCCGCGCAGCAGCATCGAGCCGCTGGAAGCCCGCGAAAGCGGGAGAACCGGGCAGGCCTTAGCTGCCGTTTTAGTTTCCGCGTCCCCTTACCTGCTGGCCATGGTCCTTGGCCTGGCGCTTGGAGTTTTTTTCCCCCTGGCCCTGCTGGCAGGAATTGCGGTCTGCTTACTGATTAATTTACCGGCCAGGGAAAGAACAAAAGCCCTGGGTAACCGCCTGGCAATTCTTCTTAAAGGTTTTAACTGGCCCATAGCGCTGTCAACCCTGGCCATTGTTGTATATAAAGATTTTATGCTGGAAGCAGAATCCTTTCAACAGGCAGTTTATTTTCTTGTTGAACAGGGACTCCCCCTGATGGTGCTTATCGTGGTTTTACCATTCATTACCGGGTTCATTACCGGCAACAATACAGCGTCGCTCGGAATCGCCCTGCCCGTTCTAATTCCCTTTTTTGGCCCGGATATGTTCTCGGTACGCTATTTCGGAATCATTTATTTAAGCTCATATGCCGGGTATTTCGGCTCCCCTGTTCACCTCTGCACTTACCTGACCAATGAATATTTTAAAACCCCACTCTACTCCCTGATTAAGCAGGTAAACATTTACGGGGCAATCATGCTAACCGTGGGTCTGATCCTGGCAATTTTTTACTAATGGCTATAATACCAGTATTCATTCACTTCTTTAATAAAATTATTTATTCCTCTCTAACTTGAAAACCTTTAACAGCAAAGGGAAGAAACCGGGTAAGAAAATTAATATTTGTCGGCACCTATTATCCATGGTAAAATCCTTATGTTACAGCAATTTTAAAAGGCAGTGATCGGTTGATAAGCGAAAACATACACCGCATAGAGTTAAATAACCGCCAGATAATCCTGATCGGTACAGCTCATATATCCAAGAAGAGCGCAGACGAGGTTAAAGAGGTAATAGAATCTGAAATCCCGGATACGGTTTGTATTGAGCTATGCCAGGCCCGTTACCAGGCGATGGTTGATAAAAACAGATGGAAAAACACTGATATTTTTAAGATCCTCAAGGAGCGTAAAGCCTTTCTGCTGCTGGCTAATTTGATAGTATCCTCCTACCAGAAAAGGCTGGCCAGGCAATTCGGCGTAGAGCCCGGACTGGAGATGAAACAGGGTGTCCTTTCTGCTGAAAAAGTAGGAGCGAGAATTTGTCTGGCTGACAGGGATATCCAGGTAACTATGCTCAGGTTGTGGCGCAACGTCGGTTTTTATGGCAAGCTGAAACTTTTTTTTCAACTTATGTTCAGTCTTTTTATGGGTGAAGAACTGACCGAGGAAGACATTGAAAAAATGAAAAGCAAAGATATGCTTAGTGCCGCCCTTGATGAGTTGGCAGGTTCTTTTCCCCGGCTTAAATCGATAATCATTGACGAGCGCGACAAATACCTTGCCCAGAAAATCAAAACAGCTCCCGGTGAAAAAATTATTGCAGTCCTGGGTGCTGGTCATATCCCGGGCATTAAAGAAGAAATCTACAAGGAACATGACCTTGAAGAGCTGTCAAAAGTTAAGCCTGCATCAAAATCAACAAAGGTTATTGCCTGGATGATCCCCCTTTTAATAATTAGCATTATTGCCGCCACCTTTTCAGTTGACCGGGCAACGGGGATTGAACAGGTGATCAGCTGGGTTTTGTGGAACGGGTCGCTCGGAGTGCTTGGTGCAGCGCTCGCTCTTGCTCACCCCCTGGCCATTTTAACTGCATTTATTGCCGCTCCGATCAGTTCGCTTAGCCCCCTGCTGGCTGCAGGTTGGTTTGCTGGAATTACGGAAGCTTTTATGAGAAAACCTAACGTAGAAGATTTTGAAAATCTTTCTGAAGACATTCAGACTTTAAAGGGTTTCTGGCGTAACAGGGTTACCCATATCCTGCTGGTCGTTGTTTTTGCCAACCTGGGCAGTACTATCGGAACGATTATTGGCGGAGCCGATGTTTTCAGAAGGTTTGTTAATACTTTTTTCGGTTAAGGCCATTTGGCGAACCAACAGTAATGAAAAAAAACCAGCCGTGTTGGCTGGTTTTGTAATAAAGTTATGAAAACAGGTCTTTATGCACTTCGATCTGCAAGAAAATAGGCAGAAAGCGCTGCTGTTATGGGAACTGAGAAAATCAGGCCAATGCTGCCAGCTATGCCACGGACAAATTCCGTTGCTATAAGGTCCATGTTGATCACTTTCAGGTAATCGATTTCATAGCCCATTACCAGCAGCAGCATGGGTATTGCTGCANCCCACATAAGCCAGGATCAGGGTATTGGCCATGGTTCCCATTACATCTTGCCCTACATTTAGAGCACCTTGAAAAAGTTCCCGGGGTTTTATATCCGGGCAGGCTTGCCTTATCTCTGCCGCAGCTGAAGCTACGGACATCCCTATATCAATAATTGCTCCCAGGGAACCGATTATAATTCCAGCAAAAAGAAGCCCCCTGAAATCTATGGTGTGATCCATAAAGTAAAGCATCTGCGCTTCGTGGGTCCCAAAACCGGTCAACCTGGCGAGACTGCCAGCCCAAAAAGCCATTAGGCCGGCAATTACGACCCCGCTTACCGTTCCGACAATTGCCACAACAGATTTTTTGTTAAAACCGCCAATAACAAAAAGGGTAAATGTAACAGCCATTATAGCAGTAAATACAGCAAGCAATATTGGGCTGTACCCTACCAGGAGCAGGGGAAGCAGGAACCTGAAAACCAGTAAAATTGTAACACCAAGGGTGATAATAGTCTTTAAGCCCTTCATCCGCCCAACGAGCAGCAGCGCAACAAGGAACACGGCAATCAGGTAATAAACCCCGCGATCACGGGCCATGTCCTGGACATAAGCCCGTTCGAAGTTACCTTCTTCTCCCACTGCTACAACAATTACCTCCTGGCCCTCTTCCAGGAGGAAGTCAAACACAGGGTCTCCGGCAAAAAAAGTATTCACAATTGTTATCTCTTTACCGCTGTAAGGGCCGCTTGTCAGGCGAACAATAACCTCCTGCTCAATGATAGTATAATAATCATGCTCCTCTTCTTTACTCTCATCAACTTCCAGCACGCGGCCCCGGTAAAAGAACTCTTTTTCCGGCTCATAATAATCATTATCAAACTGGGCCCCTACCGGAAGTGCAATTATCAAAATTGTCAATAAAGAACAAATAGCTATTTTCATACCTAAACCTCCCGTCCGTACTTAGAAGCCGGGCAAACAAAAAAGAACAGTTCCCTGGATTAAAAATAATTAACTGTTCTTTTCTTTAGCGTCCCACAAACAGCTGGGTATAGTAATGGCTGCCGTCACTTTTTACGTGAATACCGATACCCACAAACCTGTAGCTACTGCCTAATATGTTATCCCTGTGCCCGGGCGAATTCATCAGGGAATTATGGGCGGCACTAACTGATCCGCTGGAATTCATGGCCAGGTTTTCTCCGGCAGAACGGTAACTAATTCCAAAGTTTCTTAATAATCCTTCCAGGCCACCGTAACGCGGAGACGTATGGCTGAAATAGTTGTTATCAATCATATCTTTACTTTTTGCCCTGGCAGCACGGGTAAGTTCACTGCAGACCTGGAGTTGGGAAAGCCCGGCATTGCTACGGGCCTGGTTAACAAGGTTTAGCATCTCCTGCTCCTTGGCGCTCAGCGAGGAGCTGCTGACGGTTGTCCCGGATGCCACCTGGTTTGAAGCTGAAGGTTTATCCGGCTGTGTTTCAACCTGCTGCCTGATTACCGGAATAGAATTGTCACATTCACTTTCAGAAAGCTGTGTTTTTAAATCAGGCGCTTTCTCAGCATCCAGCTCTTCGCTGGGATGTTTTATACTAAAAACCAGTTTATCCTTATTATACCGGTAAACCAGGGTATAATAATTTGTTCGTTCGAGGTCATGTTCTCCAGGCAGACCACCGTCTCCCTCAATTGCATGCATGATAAAATCAGGGTTTATGATTTCCACCATGTATAGCAGCGCTGGTAAAAACAGAAGTAAACCTAAAAAAAGGGCCAGGTGCAGGTATCTTTTTAACTTCATCTGCCGGAGTCCTTTCATTGTGCTGCATTAGTAGATAAGCTGAGATAACTACTACTGAGCAAAATAATATATTTCTAAAACTACGACAATTATTATGACAGCTCTTCCTGGATCAATTTAATACCCAATCATCACAATCATCAAATATTCACCAAAACCCATTGTTAATCCTGCCTGGTTATTATACCAGAGATGGTTAAGCTTTGCTGATTAGGCTTAAATAGAACTTCACGACCCCACTTAGCTTTACAACAGGAATCCTCTCATCCACCCCGTGAATACTGCGCAGTTCCTCTTTGCTCATCCGGATTGGAGAAAACCTTAAAATGCTGTCGCATATGGCGCAGTAGTGACGGGAATCTGATGCGCCCAGCATAATATAGGGAGTTACAATAGTTCCCGCGAAAGTTTCCTCTATGGTTTCCCTGAGCTTTATATACGCGGTTGAAGATGTGCTTGTCGATGGTGAAGCGTTATGACCGTGAACAATATTTACTTCTAACTGGTATGGTTCCCTGGCTCTCAGCGATTTCCCGGCCGCTTTTTCCGCGTGCACTTTTACATGCGTAAGTGCGTCATCAATGGGATTAACAGCCGCCAGGCGCAGGTTGGCAACCGCCCTTGCCTTTTCCGGGAGAACATTACTGGCCCTGCTTCCCTCCGCCATTGTAAATACACATGTAGTCCTGCAGAGGGCATTAAGTTCTCTGCTTAAACGGGGCAACACAACTTTCAACAAGGGTTTAAATAGCCAGAGGTTGGCAAAAATAATCTTAAAACCGAAGGGCATGTGCCTGCCAAGCACTGAGAACATTTCCAACACTTCGCCGGGAAGATATACTGGGAAGGGTTTTTTATTCAGGCGCAGGATAATTTTACTAAGCTCGCTTAAAGGAGTTAGCGGGCCCGGTGTGGAGGAATGACCTCCGCTGCCGCGCAGCAGAACTTCAATGTCGGCTACCCCTTTTTCTGACATACCCACAACCGCGATCGGCGACTTTACCCCGGGGAAAACACCTTCTACAATGGCCCCTCCCTCATCTAATACAGCGGCAGGGCGGATGCCTTGATCCCTTAAATGTTCAACTATGGAGAAAGTTCCATTGCCCATCGTTTCCTCGTCATGGCCGAAAGAAAGATATATATCTTGCTGCGGTGTAAAACCATCCTTAATCAACTGCTCGACGGCTTCAAAAATGCCGCACAGGGTTGCTTTCGTATCGAGGGTGCCGCGACCCCAGATTACTTCATCTTCAATAATCCCCTCAAAGGGAGGATATTTCCAATCTCCGGAATCGGCCGGTACAACATCATAGTGAGCCATTAAAACCAGCGGATTATCTTCAGACTCGCCTCTCCACCTGTAAAGCAGTGAGTGACCGCTAATCAGCACTTTTTTAAGAACCCTGTGGCTTTCAGGATAAAACTCCTCAAGCAGGCTGCGAAACTTAACAAATTCGCCGTAAAGCTCTTCTTTTCCCGACGAGCTGGTGCCGTTGTCCTGATTTTCCTTTAAACCGGCGGATATAGTTTTGCAGCGTACCATTTCAGCCAGGTGTTCTGCTGCAGCTGTTTCATTTATTTTTCGCTCAGGTGCCGCTTCGTTTTCAACATGTCCTTTTATTTCTGGCCTGTGAAGCGCTGCCCTGGTTACAAGAATTGCAG
>SL_3KL_010_SEDDRAFT_10006109_pt1 | contig 10789 bp, 7 predicted proteins | sample SodLakKL_010_SED_2_FD_10381 | JGI IMG/M metagenome (IMG submission 10381)
GGGTAGCGTTTTCTGACTTCAAGGAGGCGGGGATCGTCACCGTTCAAAACGGCTACCCCGCCTGAGCCGAGGTAATCTAGTAGTTCTCCTTTCGCCCTGGCAATAGCCTCAACCGAACCAAGCTGTTCAATATGAGCTTCTCCAATATTGGTAATTACACCAATGGTCGGCCTGGCTATTTCACAGAGAGTCATAATTTCACCGGGCGCGGTCATGCCCATCTCAAGCACGGCAGCCTGGTGACTTTGATCCAACTGCAATATGGTTAACGGCAAACCGATTTCATTGTTCAGGTTGCCGGTTGTTTTCAAAACTTTATACTTGACGGACAGAACTCCCGCGATAAAATCCTTGGTAGTTGTTTTACCACTGCTGCCCGTGATACCAATAACAGGTAATTCGAAGCGTCCCCGGTAATATGCAGCCAGCTGCTGCAGTGCTGCCAGAGAATCCTGTATCCCGATCAAAAGAAAGTCTTCGGGCAGCTGCTCATCAACTGGTTTGTCCAAATGGTGAAAAGCCCCAACTGCCCCGGCATCAAGAGCCTGCTTTATATATAAATGACCGTCCGTGTGTTCACCGATAAAAGGAATGAATAGATCGCCCGGCTTCACTTCCCGTGAATCAATAGTGACACCGGATAGCTGCTTACCAGGATCGCCCTGAAGCAACTTGCTCGTGCAGGCTTCGATTATTTCGCTTCCCGTCAGCTTCAAACAACTTCCTCCTCAGTGTTCTTCCTGTTCTTCGAGCTCCTGATCTTCGTATTCTTCAACTTCCCCGCCTGTATGTTCTTGTGTTGGCGAGGGGCTAACCTGCAGGTAATTAAGGGAATCTTCCATGATATTTTTAAATAACGGAGCACTGGTATGCACTCCCAGGCGAGGCCCCCTTGTAACTCCGTCAACTGCAACATATAATACCAGCTGAGGATTTTCGACCGGGGCAAACCCAACCAGTGAGTAGATATAATCGCTGCCGCTGTAGTTCCCGCTTTCATCCACCTTTTCTGCCGTCCCGGTCTTACCGGCTACCCTGTAGCCTTCAATCGCGGCTGCATAACCAGTGCCGTCGAGGACAACACTTTCCATCATATCTACCAGCTGGGCCGAAGTTTCTTCCGATACAACCTGCCTGATTACTTCCGGCTTTCTTTTCATTAAAGAGTTACCATCCTGATCGGTTATCTCTTCTACAATGTAAGGCTGATAAAGGTAGCCTCCGTTTATCATCGCTGTTACTGCCATAACTTGTTGAATCGGTGTAACAGATATGCCCTGGCCAAAGGTGGTAGTAGCCAGTTCCATCGGGCCAACCTGATCGAGGCTAAAAATCATACCACTGCCTTCTCCAGGATAATCTATACCTGTAACCTGACCGAAGCCGAAAGCATCCAGATATTGAAAAAGCTTTTCTTTGCCGAGCCTCTGACCGAGCTCAATAAAAGCAGGGTTACATGATCCGCCAACAGATTCGTAAAAAGATATATTTCCGTGGCCTCCGCGATCTACCGTCCAACAATGAATCCGGTTTCCATTAACGGTTGTATAACCTGGGCAATGATGAACTTCGTCAGGATTAAAGAGCCCTTCTTCAACTACTGCAGCCAAAGTCACCATCTTGAAGGTAGAGCCGGGCTCAAATGAAGATGTAATCGGTGCCAGGGACCAGCTTTCCGGGCTATATAATTCGTAAGTACTGGGACTATAGTCAGGCTTAGCTGCAGCAGCCAGTACAGCACCATTTTGCGGATCCAAAACCAGGGCTATCGCCTGCTTTGGTGCAGAAGTTTCCATTACCCGGGCCAACTCCCTTTCTACAATATGCTGAATTGATTCATCAATTGCCAGGTGCAAATCGTATCCCTGCTGTGGAAGCGTGTATCGGCTAAATGTGTGCGGTAACTGTTTACCTCTGCCATCTGCCGGATACAGCATCCTGCCTTCACTACCACTAAGGTAATCTTCATAATAGCTTTCCACTCCGGCCAGCCCCTGGTCCATACCTACGAACCCAAGAACCTGGGAAGCCAAATTATCACCCGGATAATAACGTTTTTCTTCGTTAAAAAATATTATTCCCGGGATATTCATTTCCCTGACCGCCTCTGACACATCAGGATCAACCTTTCTCTTGATATAAATAGCACTGCGATCCATGGTGATTAATTCATATATTCGCTGAGCGTCCATTTCCAGTATAGGTGCGAGTGCGCCAGCCACAGCCTCCGGGTTATCTATTTGAGGAGGTATAGCAGCCACTGTATTTACTGATGTACTTCCCGCGAGGAGCCTGCCCTGGCTGTCATAGATCGAACCCCGGGCTGTACTTATCGGCACATTATGACTCCATTGTTCCCAGGCTTGTTCGTATAATTTATCCGCCTGGACTATCTGGATCCAGGCCAGTCTGCTGATTAAAAGCATAGTCACCAGCACCGTTAAAATAAAAATGGCAATTAGCCTTCTTCGAACTATAGCCCTGGTTACCGGAAACTCCGCCATAAACTTCACTCTCCCTGTCGACTTGCTATACCTCTGTTAGCGGTTATCACCCTGAGCTGNCTTATTTCAGGTTCCACCATACCAAGTTCACTGCGAGCTATCTGTTCGATTCGTCCTATTGAACCAAGCTGCGCTGCCTCGAGCTCCAGCACCCTGGTCACTTCACGGACTTCTGTCAGCTCAGCGCGAGCTGAGCTCAAACGATAATTCATGACAACCATTGATGAATACTGGGCAACCACGGCAATACTGAGCATGAAACACGTTAATAGAATTAATAAAAATTTTACTTTCTTTAGCCTATCCCCGGGCTGCGGCCTGGTGACAGGACTTCCGCCCGGTTGTGGCACTGCCGGACGATTTAAGTGGGACAATTTTCTGGCATGCTGCATTTTCTCACCTTCTTTCTGCTCAGCCTACTCTACATTTTTTTAGCAGCTCGTAGCCTTGCGCTGCGTGCCCTGGGATTACTATCAACTTCCCTGGTTGTTGGTTTTACTGCTTTACCGGTTAGCACTTCAATTTGTGCCTGAGACCGGCAAGCGCAGGGCAAATTTGGAGGACAACTGCAGTGCCCTGATATCTCACGAAAATATTTTTTTACGAGGCGGTCTTCCAGTGAATGGTAAGCAATAACGGCAAGTCTACCTTCCGGCGCCAGGCTTTTTACGGCCTGGGGCAGAACAGTGGTAATGTTTTCAAGCTCCTCGTTTACTGCAAGGCGAAGGGCCTGAAAAACCCTGCGGGCCGGATGCCCTCCCTGGCGGCGGTAGCGGGCCGGTACGGCAGCTTTTACTATTTCGGCAAGTTCACTGCTGCTGTTAATGGAGTCTTTCTTTTCGCGCTCCCGCACTATTCTTGCTGCAATACGCCTGGAAAAACGCTCTTCGCCAAAGCGAAAAAACACTTTGGCCAATTGATCGGCGGAATAATGGTTAACAATCTCTTTAGCTGTCAAAGAACGGCGGCGATCCATGCGCATGTCTAAATCGCCTTCATGATGAATTGAGAATCCTCTATCGGCATCCATCAGCTGCAGCGTTGAAGCCCCAAGGTCAATCAGGATACCATCGACTTCTGGAAATCCGGCTTCACTTAAAACTTCCTGCAGCCTCGTGTAGTCTGCGTGAACAAGCGTTAACTGCTTGCTGTATTTCTTTAACCTGTCATCTGCCCTTTGCAGAGCATCCTCATCCCAGTCAATTCCAATTAAGCGGCCTTCACTTCCAAGATTCTTCAGAATTGACTCTGCATGACCACCATCTCCGACAGTTGCATCTACATAAACCCCACCGGGATGGCAGTCAAGTTGCTGAATTACTTCTTTTTCCATAACCGGCAGGTGAAGTTCAACCAAAACAATACCTCGCTTTTACAGGTCAAAATCAACCAGTTTCTCGGCAAGCTCTTCATAATTTTCATTTGCCTGGTCGAAATATCCCTTCCATGCATCTTCACTCCATACTTCAACCCGGTTTGATACACCAATAAACATAACTTCTTTTTCAATACCCGCATACTCCCGCAGGTTGTTGGGAATCAAAACACGTCCCTGCCTGTCGGCCTCTACTTCCATTGCCCCGGAAAAGAAGAGACGAGTAAAAGCCCGGGAATCGCTCTTGGTGAAAGGCAGCTGCTTCAACTTTTGCTCCAGGCGAACCCACTCGGAATTTGGATAAACGAAAAGGCACTGGTCAAGACCACGGGTAATAACAAAACGGTCACCTAATCCATCGCGAAGCTTTGAGGGAATAATGACTCTGCCTTTTCCATCCAAGGTATGTTGATATTCGCCTGTAAACATATGTTCGCCTCCGTATGGGGCATTTACATCCACTTTTCACCACTTTACACCACTTTCCTCTAATATTCAACCCCTTTTACCACATTCCTGCCTGTTTTTTAAAAAAAATATAAAAAAAAGAGGAAATTTTGTAGTAAATTCCACTTTTTTGCCATTTATTTACTTTTAGGCGCCTTTGCCTGCGATGGAACTGGTTTACTTCTCCGCAGGTAAAACATATGCCAATAGTACCAAGACAAANCCATCCCAATTACTGCCCGACCGATCATTGAGCAAAGGGTTAAGTAAAGCCGCTAATAAGATGAAATTAACTCTGACACCTATTCAACTTATGGTGTGGAGGAAAGTGGAGTCAGCGCAGGTATTCGAGGAAAGTTGAAGCAATGACGAAGTAAATCAGCAGGCCGGTAACGTCTTTGATGGTAGTGACAAAAGGTCCGGCAGTAATTGCCGGGTCAATATTAATCATGCTGCAAATCATCGGAACAAGTGTGCCAATCAAGGCAGCAACGCTTATTGTTGCCAGCATTGAAACGCCAACAACCACACCAAGGTATGGGTTGCCCTGCCAGAAAAAAGCAGCGACAGATATTACAATACCGCAAAGCAGACCCATCACAGCTCCGATTTTTATTTCCCGGAAAAAATAAGGCCACATCTCGGAAGATTCGATCTCACCGGTGGCCAGGCCGCGCACAAATATGGTAGATGATTGCGTACCAACATTACCGCCCATATCCATAATAACTGGAATAAAGACCGCAAGCATAACTATTGCTTCAAGGGTGCTTTCAAAAACACCGATTACACTTCCCGAAAGAATTCCGCCGGCCATGCTGATAAAAAGCCAGGGTAATCTCATGCGAACCACCTTGCTGACAGGCGCTTTGGTTAATTCCACACCTACAACTTCACTGGCCCCGGCCAGGCGGTAAATATCCTCCGTCGCTTCTTGCTCCATAACGTCCATCACATCGTCGACGGTAATGATACCCAATAGCCTGTCCTGGTCATCAACAACAGGTACTGCCAGCAGGTCATACTTGGAAACAATGCGCGCCACTTCTTCCTGGTCAAGCTCGGCATTAACGTTAATTACGTTAGATCGCATAATATTTTTAATTAAAGTACCATCTGAAGAAGCGATCAAGTCGCGTAATGATACAACCCCGATCAGTTTACCATTTTCATCAGCTACATAAACATAGTATATAGTTTCTGCTTCGGGAGCGATTTCCCTTAAACGGTCAATTGCTTCTTCTACCGGTATGTCAGCGGGAAGTGAAATGAATTCGGTGGTCATAATACCACCGGCAGTATCTTCCGGATACTTTAGAAGATCTCCGAAGTCAACCGGTGTCTCTTCCTGATCAATTAAATCCAGGACCTTGCGGGCATCTTCCGGGGACAGCTCACCGATCAAGTCGGCGGCATCGTCGGAAGCCAGGCTTTTCAGAATTAACCTGGTCCGTTCTTCGCCGAGAAGTTTGAGGATTTCAGCCTGCTCAAAATCTTCCATTTCCTCGAAAATCTGAGCGGCATCATCAGGGGAAAGCTTTTCCATCAGCTCAACTTTTTGTTCCAATTCAAGTTCGTCGAGCAGATCGAGAAGATCTCCCGGATGGGTTCCCGCCTTCAATTCACGACTGATTTGCATGTAAATATGCTCAACAGACAATGTTATCACCTCCCAAACATCCTTAATTATAGCACGCAGGTTGGCATAAAAAAACCCCGCTGTGCCGTGGACCGATGTTTTGAACTGTTCCCTCAAAAGGTGGGTACCCTCTCAGCTGTTTTACAGGTCCTCTTTGCGGAGGCTGCTGCGCTGCAGCTGAAGTCCAGGTTCCCGATGTAAAAGTGTTAGCTCAAAACTTGATCGGCTGTCACGAACACCGCAGGGCGATGCTTACAATTGACTAACTATTTCCATAAAAATCATAGCATAAAATCGGCTGAATCGCAAGATCAGTATTCTGAATCCTGATTACTGCAGTCCCTACCCTTCCTTGTCTTCCTGCTTTTTCAGTTCCAGTTTAAGCTCATCAAGCTGATCATGATCCACGGACGATGGAGCACCGGTCATCAGGCAGCTGGCTGCGGCTGTTTTGGGAAAAGGTATAACCTGGCGGATTGAGTCATCTCCCGAAAGCAGGGCAACCAGGCGGTCAAGCCCCAGGGCTATACCGCCATGCGGTGGAGCACCGAATGAAAGGGCCTCAAGCAGGAAGCCAAACTTTTCCCGGCTTTCTTCTTCCGATAAGCCAAGTAGTTCAAATATCTTAGATTGGACCTGGCTATCGTGAATACGGGTACTTCCTCCGCCTATCTCCACGCCATCAAGAACCAGATCGTAAGCCTGGGCCCGCACTGCCAGGGGATCGCTGTCCAATAAGCCCATGTCATCGACCCTGGGAGCGGTAAAGGGGTGATGATCTGAGTCATAGCGATTTTCTTCCTCGTTATAATGGAACAATGGAAAATCTATGACCCACAGGAAGTGCGGATCGCCGGATTTTTCGTTTGGAGCCAGGTGACGACGCAAGTAACCGAGCACCTGGCAGGTTGTTTCCCATTTGTCCGCTACAAACAATAATACATCGCCGGGCTCAGCTTCCATTTTAGCGCTGATTTGATCCATTAGTTCGACATCAAAAAATTTGCTGATTGGCGAACGCCAGCCGCCTTCCTCAACGAAAGCCCAGGCCAGTCCCCTGGCTCCCAGCTGACGGGCCAGAAGGGTCAGATCATCAAGCTCTTTGCGGCTCATACTGCTTCCGCCTTTAACTAATAGTCCTTTTACTGAACCTCCACTATCAATAGATGAAGTGAAAACTTTAAAGTTGCTCTTCTGTGCCAGCTCGTCTAGGGCAACCAGTTCCATACCAAAACGCAGATCCGGTTTATCTGATCCAAATCGGTTCATAGCTTCGCTGTATGGCATGCGCAGAAAGGGCATCTTTACCTCAACTCCATGTATTTCTTCCCAGAGACGGGCGACAAGTCCTTCCATCAGGGCAAAAAGATTTTCCAGGCCGAAGAATGATGTTTCGATATCCACCTGGGTAAATTCGGGCTGACGATCAGCCCTTAAATCTTCGTCCCTGAAGCAGCGGACAATCTGGAAATAACGTTCTACTCCACTGACCATCAGGAGCTGCTTGAACAGCTGCGGGGACTGAGGCAAAGCGTAAAAGGAGCCGGGATGCGGACGGCTGGGTACCAAGAAGTCTCTCGCTCCTTCCGGGGTGCTGCGAGTCAACATCGGGGTTTCTATTTCCAGAAAATCATAATTGTCTAAGTAATCCCGGACCAGTTTAACTGCTTTATGACGCAGCTGCAGTCGGCCAAGCATTTCCGGCCTTCTTAAATCAAGATAACGATAACGCAAACGCAGGTTTTCATCCACATTAAGATCATCTTCAATATAAAATGGAGGGGTTTTTGAGGTATTGAGTATTTCCATGGCTTTGACCCGCACTTCAATTTGTCCCGTAGGCAGGGCCGGGTTAATATTCTCTTCAGACCGTCTGACTATCTCTCCCTCTACCGCAATTACATATTCACTGCGCAGGCTTTCTGCCTGTTTGAACAATTCATTTCCAAATTGCTGATCAAATACCAGCTGCATAACTCCACTGCGGTCACGCAAATCTATAAATATTAACCCACCATGATCGCGGCGCCGACCAACCCATCCGGCCATTTTTACAACTGTGCCAACATCATCAGGGGTTAACCCCTCGCAGTAATGGCTTTTATGCACAGGCTCTCCCTGCCCGGGCAAAATTAATGAACCGGTCTCAGCTGCTGAATTATTGTCCGGTCCATCGTCTATTAAATCAAAAATGTCTTCCAGAAGCAGGTCGAAAAGTTCAGCCCTGGATAGCTCATGCTGTTCTCCGCTTTCCATATCGCGCAGGGTGACCATGCCCCGGGCAATTTCATCTTCCCCCAAAATGGCTACATAATTGTAACCCTGCCTGCCGGCATATTTCATCTGGGCTTTAAGGCTGCGTCCCACCATCTCAGGCTCAGCAGCAAACCCTTCCCGGCGCAGGTCTGCAGCAAGGATCAGGGCCTCATTTTCCAGGTTATCCCCTGCAGTAGCAACATAAACCGGTGTTTCAGAAGCAAATAGCTGTTTGCTCCAGTCCATGGCCAGAAGGATTCTCTCCACTCCAAAGGCGACTCCCACACCGGGTGTGTGCGGTCCGCCGCAGTGTTCAACCAGGTAGTCGTAGCGACCGCCTCCACAAAGTGAAGCCTGGGCACCTGAAGCTCCGGCAGTTATTTCAAAAGCTGTCCGGGTATAATAATCCAGCCCGCGAACCAGGCGGCTGTTCAGGTTGAAAGGAATTTCAAGGCTGTTTAAATATGTTTTGAGGTCAGCAAAATGCTTTTCACAATCGGGACAGAGGTGATCGGTCATCCGTGGGGCCTTTTCAATAGCAGCCTGGCAGCTTTCAGTTTTACAGTCAAGGACCCGCAGGGGATTATTCTTGTAGCGCTTGACACAATCACCGCAAAGGCTATCCTCAGTCTTTTCCAGGTATGGCACCAGCGCTTCACGATACTGCGGGCGGCAAAGAGGACAACCAACACTGTTTAGTTCAATCGAGAGGTTTTCTATCTGCAGGGATTTAAAAAAGTTATAACAAAAAGAAATAATTTCCGTATCCGCTACCGCCCCTTCAGCCCCGAATATTTCAAGACCAAACTGGTGAAACTGGCGGTAACGCCCGGCCTGGGGCCGGTCATAGCGAAACATCGGTCCGCTGTAATAAAGCTTTACCGGTTGGGGTTGTTCCTTCATATTGTGTTCAAGGTAAGCACGGGCAACAGCTGCAGTCAGCTCAGGCCGCAGAGTTAAGTCTCGCCCACTGCGATCCTTAAAAGTATACATTTCCTTCGATACTATATCGCTGTCTTCTCCAACGCTGCGAATAAAGAGTTCGGTTTGCTCAAAAATGGGCGTACGAATTTCTCCAAACCCATAGAGGTTGCAGTAATCAGTAAACCTTTCTTCCAGGTGCTGCCATTTTTTTGCTTCATCCGGTAGGATATCTCGGGTTCCGCGGGGTGCCTTATATTTCATCTTCGATCTCCTCTCATAACATGGTTCCTTATATGTATATCAGAACAATTTCTTGCTGTCCAGCAGCATTGTCACCGGACCGTCATTGTCTACCAAAATCCGCATCTCTGCCTGAAAACGGCCGGTTTCTACGGAAATATTTTGCTCTCTTAATTTTTCGCAGAATAAATCATACAGCTCTTCAGCCTGTTCCGGTGGCGCTGCGGCAGAAAAGCCGGGGCGGCGTCCCTTGCGGCAATCACCATGCAGGGTAAATTGCGAGATGCTTAAAATTTGTCCTTCTAGATCCTGGACGGAAAGATTCATCAAACCCTTCTTATCTTCAAAAATACGCAGGCCGGCAATTTTACCGGCCAGGTATTCACTATCAGCGGGGCCGTCTTCCCTTCCGACACCAAGGAAAACCACCAGACCGCTTTCTATTTTACCTACAGTTTTACCTTCGACTTCCACGCTGGCCCTGCTAACACGCTGTACCACTGCTCGCAATTTATATTATCCTCCATATTTTTACATCTATTAGGCTGCAAATTATTGGTTACTGCTTTTTGCGCCGTAAACATAGCGACGTACTGAAAACACATCTTTGATCTTACTGATCTTATTCATAATCTGATCCAGGTGAACCTGGTCCCTGACCACTAATGTCATCTGGATGGTGGCTTCCTTATTCTTGTCTGCCCGGGCTGATACTGCATTAACTTCAATCTTGCTCTCGTTAACAGAACTCATGATATCTGCCAGTAAATTCTTTCGGTCATTGGCTTTAATCTCTATATCGACAGGATAGAATGCGGTATCGATACCTTCCCAGGTTGCATCCATCAGTCGGTTCTCATCACCCTGGTATTGCTTTAAGTTGGGACAGTCGCTGCGATGGACAGATACCCCGCGGCCGCGGGTTACCAGGCCTACTATATCGTCACCGGGCACGGGGTTACAGCATTTTGCAACCCTCATCAGCAGGTTATCCACACCTTCAATTGAAACACCAAGCGAGCCCTGTCTCTTTTTCTTAACCGGCTTAAATTCAGGCACGACTTCTTCTGGTTCCTGGTCTTTGTGTCTTCTCTGATACTCTTCACGCATGCGGCTGATAACCTGGTGAACAGATACTCCACCGTAGCCGACAGCTGCATATAAATCCTCGACAGAAACCAGGTTAAATGAGCGGGCCACTTCGTCAAGCAAATCATTTTTCATATGCAAGCGCTGCTCAGTGTTAATTCGCCGAATTTCTCTTTCAATCATTTCGCGCCCTTTTTCTATATTTTCCTCGCGGCGCTCTTTCTTAAACCAGTTACGGATCTTGTTTTTGGCATGCGATGTTTTGACTAGTTTAAGCCAGTCGCGGCTTGGGGAACCCTGCTTGGAGGTAACAAC
>SL_3KL_010_SEDDRAFT_10006110_pt1 | contig 10789 bp, 6 predicted proteins | sample SodLakKL_010_SED_2_FD_10381 | JGI IMG/M metagenome (IMG submission 10381)
CGCCGATCTGCTCGCTGTGTCGGGGCGTATTCCCTGCAGCCGGCTCGACGTAGTGTCAGCTACGCCTTCGCCGTCTTCCGCTCCGTGCCCCCCGTCACAGCGGCATCTCGACGCCCTCGCGAAGAACGGCGGTGAGATATGCGGGCTAGGTGTAATCTGACCGCACCTGCGCACATGCCGACTGGCTGCGGCAGTCGGTGTCGCCGCCCACCTGCGGCTGGTGCAGTGCCTGCCGCGATAGCGCGGCGGTCTGGCCTGCCTGACGGCTGTTGTGGCGGACAGTGGGGGTTCAGGCCCGGAAATGTTTCGCGGTTCGCAAATGCTTTTTTTAGTCGATGCGCCAGTAAGCAAGCGGGCCATCCAGGCTTCGCGGCGGTCCTGCAAGCTGCCGGGCCAGATAGGCTTGTCGGATCATGCGGCGCAACGATGGTTGTGCCGCCGGGTCGGCCGCCGGAGTCTTCGCTATCGCCTCGCGACCTGCCCATTGGGACAAGGCAGTCTTGTCGGGGCAAACGGGGCGCGCTGGCCCGGTTTCGGGGCCGGCAGTTGTGCGTTTGATGGAGCCGGAGTGAGCGTTACAGGTACTTCAGGAGCCACTCCCTGGCCAGACGCGCGACGTCCTCCAACTTTCCGGGCTCTTCGAACAGGTGTGTGGCACCGGGAACGATCTCGATCCGGTGCTCGCAGCGTAGCTTGCTGCCGGCGTCGCGGTTCATGCCGATCACCGGGCCGTCCTCGCCACCGACGATAAGCAGCGTGGGCGCCAGCACCCGCGCCAGGAACGGCCCGGCCAGGTCCGGTCGCCCACCCCTGGATACGACCGCAGCCACCGCGTCGGGCCGCTCCGCCGCGGCGATCAGCGCCGCCGCCGCCCCGGTGCTGGCGCCGAACAGACCGATTCGCAAATGCTTCATTTCCGGCTGGGCGCCGATCCAGTCCACCGTCTGCGTCAGACGCCGGCCCAGCATCGGAATGTCGAAGCGAAGTTCCCGGGTTCGCTGGTCGATCTCGTGCTCGTCGGCGGTAAGCAGGTCGAACAGCAGCGTAGCGAGGCCGGCCTCGTTGAAGAGGTCGGCCACGAAACGGTTTCTGGTGCTGAATCGGCTGCTGCCGCTGCCATGGGCGAAGACCACGATGCCAGTGGCGCCGGATGGAAGGCACAGATTGCCGGGAAGCGAGGTCTCTCCCGCCTGCACGACGAGCTCTCGGCGTTCGGTCGACTGTGGCGTGGTCATGGTTTCATCCTCCTGTTCTTGAGCAGATTCGGTCAGGTAAGACGGGGCCGGGATCCATGCCGCGGGCTGAAGCCTCGCGCATGCCGGTTATGCTTAGGGGAAAACGTGGTTTTCATACGTTCGCGCTGGCATTGCGTTTCTTGCGAGGTACGGCAGGTCGCGACGGCGCCGCAGTCAGCCTGCGGTTGGACAGCTCCTCACCGCAGTCGTGGAAAAGGCGATGCCGGCCCAGGGATTGGTTGGGGCAGTTTTCGCCCACGGCGGTGAAGCGCTCCTGACCCTGAGCAAGAACCGCCTCGAGCGTGCCCGGGTGACCGATTCACTGTTTCTCCAAGTATTGACGCAAACGCGGAAAAGGCCGGGATGATCCACATCGACGGAACCATGGGTGAGGGCGGCGGCCAGGTCTTGCGCAGCTCGCTGACGTTGTCCCTCATAACCGGGCGACCGGTGTGGTTTACCCGTATTCGCGCCCGGCGTGACCGGCCGGGGCTCGGCTACCAGCACCGCATGGCGGTGCATGCCGCGGCCCGCATCGCCGGGGCGCGGGTGGAGGGGGCGCGCGTCGGATCCCAGGAGTTGGAGTTCGTTCCGGATGCCGTGGTGCCGGGTGAATATCATTTCGACATCGGCACCGCCGGATCCACCTCGCTGGTGCTGCAGACTCTGCTGCTGCCTCTGGCGCTTGCGCCGGGCGCCTCCCGCATCGCCGTCACGGGTGGTACGCACGTGCCGTCGAGCCCCTGTTTCCACTACCTGGACTGGCACTGGCGGGTCATGCTGGCTCGCCTGGGGATCCGCTTCGATCTGCACATGACCAGGGCCGGCTTCTATCCCCCGGGTGGCGGCGAAGTGCTGGCGGCGGTCCCGGGTAATGCCCGCATCGAGGGCCTCGATCTCCGTCAGCGGGGCCGGCTGGTTGCAGTCCACGGGCTCTCGGCGGTGGCGAATCTGCCGCTGGAGATCGCGGAACGGCAACGCAGTCAGGCGATGCGGCGTCTGGGCGGGCTGGACTGTCCGCTGGAGATCGAGTTGGAAAACATGCCGGCGCATTCGCCGGGTACCGTATTGGTGCTGCTGGCCCGCTTCGAGCATGGGCAGGCCTGTTTCTTCGCGCTGGGAGCTCGTGGCAAGCGGGCTGAGCGGGTAGCGGACGAGGCGGTGGATGCCCTTCACGGGCTTCTCGCCGGCGAGGGCGCCATGGATCGCTGGCTGGCGGATCAACTGCTTCTGCCCCTGGCATTGGCCGACGAGCCCTCGGTGTTCAGCACCAGCGAGGTGACCCTGCACTTGCTAACCCACGCAGACGTGATCCGCGCATTCCTTCCTGTCGCGATCCAGATCGACGGGGCGATGGGGGAACCGGGCGTCGTCCACGTAGGTCCTGACAAAGTCGCATGAAGCCGCTGTTCCACACCCATCTTGTCAATGGCACGCGCGGAGATCCCGCCCTGTTCATCGACTTCCAGTTCCGGCGTCGCGCGCTGATGTTCGATCTGGGTGAGTTGAGCGCGCTTGAGCCACGACGGGTCCTGCGCGTGAGCGACGTCTTCGTTTCCCACGCCCATATGGATCATTTCATGGGCTTCGATCGCTTGTTGCGGCTGATGATCGGGCGTGGCAAGTGCCTGCGGCTGTTCGGGCCGCCCGGATTTGTCGACCGGGTGGACCACCGGGTGCACGGTTACAGCTGGAACCTGGTCCGCAATTACGCCTCGGAACTGATCATCGAAGTCAACGAAGTGGAAGCAAATGGAGCCATCCGCCGGTCAAGGGCTCGATCAGGCACCGGCTTCGCGCGCGAAGTTCTGCCCTCCACGCATTGTCGTGGCGGCGTGTTGCTGGATGAGGAGGATTTTCGGGTGCGGGCGGTTCACCTGGATCATCGTATTCCCTGCCTGGCGTTTGCGCTGGAGGAAAAGACGCATCTCAACGTCTGGAAGACCCGGCTGGACGCCATGAACCTGCCTACTGGGCCATGGCTCAACCGGCTCAAGGCCCTGATTCGGCGCAACGTGGATGATGACACGCCAGTAGAGATCGCCTGGCGTGACGGGCAGGGGGAACACCGTTTGGTGCGGCCGCTGGGCATGCTGCGCAAAGAGGTGGTCCGGGAAGTGCCGGGGCAGAAGATCGCCTATGTGGTCGATGCCGCCTATCATGAATCCAATCGACATGCCATCGTCCGCCTGGCCGCGGAAGCAGATCTGTTCTACGTGGAAGCGCCGTTCCTCGATGAGGCCGCCGAGCGCGCCGCGATGACCGCGCATCTGACTGCCGGACAGGCAGGGCGACTGGCCCGCGAAGCGGGCGTCAAGCGAGTCATTCCGTTTCACTTCTCCGCCCGCCACACCGGGCAGGATGCGCGCATCGAGGCGCAGGTGATGGCGGCATTCAATCAGGATGCACCAGGAGCTGTCCCCTGAGGGGAGAGAAGTACGAAGTACAGCGAAGTACAGGACACCCAAGAAGTACAGGGAGAAGTACAGGACACCCAGCAAGGACAAGTACAGGAGGAGAAGTACAGGACACCCAGCAACGAAATCCCGGGGCTTTCTGTCAGCGGCGTTTACGCATCCGGAACACGGACTCGGTGGCGTCGATTAACCCTCGTTGCGCCAAGGGGTCATCCGCCGGTATTCGCTGGTGATGCAGGCGTGTCAGCTCATGGGTTGCGGCGTAGTGGTCGCGGACTTCATCGTCGCCGACTGCGAAAGGCGGGCCCTGAAAGTCCTGGGGCGGGTAATCCAGCGTGATCAGCAAGGTGCGGGTGCCTTCTCTGCTCAGGGCAGTCAGGTGGGCGACATAGCGCTGCCGCATGGCCTCGGGGAGTGCGATCAAAGCGGCACGGTCGTAGATCAGGTCGATGTTCGGGACATTTCCCGCGGATAGTTCGAAGTAATCACCGCACCATAGCTCGATGCCATCATGGAAATAGCGTGTGAAGCGCTCGTCCGATTCCACCGAAGGCTCGATGCCGCGCTCCGTGAAGAAGTCACGGCAGGCCACGGGACTCAACTCCACGCCCACGACAGCATGCCCCTGCTCACGGAGCCATGCCAGGTCGTGCGCCTTGCCGCAAAGGGGGACGAACACGGTCTCTTCAGGGAGCGGATCCAGACAAATCCAGTACTCGCGGAGGTGGGGGTTCACCTCGCCCTGGTGAAAGCCGACCTCATTCCTTATCCAACGGTTATGCCAGAAATGCGGATCCACGTTGTTGAGTTCCTCCCCAAGGCGGTCGGGCTCATGATCAGCCGGTGCCGGTTCCCGCCGGCCCGCGCTGTGCACGCAGAGGGCCGCATTTGTGGTGTGTGCGCGATACCGAGCGGTATGGAGTCGTAACGGTCGGAAATTCTCGTGCTCGACCACTACACTTTCTATCCCGCAGGCCGGTTGAGCCGCATGCACTACGCACAATTTTTGTTCAATCCTATGCGCCGAAGTTCACCGGAAGCACGGAGCACGTCAGATGAAATCCATTGTTAGTCGTATTACGGCAGGGTTGATCGCTGTAACACTCGTTTCTGCGCCGGGTCTGGGGGCTGCGTCCGTGGCAGCCGGTATGGATGCGAACGGGGAAACGGTCCGGGACGTTGCCGGAACCCGATCAGCCGATGTGTTCGCGGCCATGGGTGCCCTGACTGTCAAGGGACGGTTGATGCGGGCCAGTGAGTTGGGTCACCCGAACTACAATGCTGGCCTGGCCGGTGAACCCATGGGTCTTGTGGGTGAGGCCTGGCTGGACCTGCTTGCCTATGCCGAACGCAACCTCGTCGACGACGGCCGCATACACGCCGCGAGCGATTCGGAAAAAGACAGCCCCCTTTCCGTATACGCGGATGCCGTTTATTTGTACCACATGCATCACAGCGCAGGCCGCTTCGAAGATCATGGCCTCTATGCCCGCCTCATCCATGAAGTTTCCCCCACCCTTGGTGCCCTGAGTAGGCATCTGCTGGATGAGATCTACAGTGCAGGTACGTTCTCCGACCCCGTCTCGGTGGACGATGCGGTAACTGCGGAGAGCATGGCGTATGGGTTGGACGCCCTTCATGGCCCGGCGTATGCCTGGGTGCGCCGGCACAAGCCCGGTGGTCGCGATGATATGGGGCAACAGTCAGAGGAGGAACTGGCAGGCTGGCTTGGGCATGATCTTGACACGATCCTGCGGGTCTCGCGCGCGTTGGCGAAATCGCTTGATGACGCGTGGGACGATAATAACGGCATCTACGTTTTCAATAACGGCACTGAATGGGGTATCGATGTCCTAGGTGCTCTGGTGCGCGGCCACAAAGGGATCTACGAAATCCTTTACATGTTCGGTGACGAGGAAGATGAACAGCATGCGGAGTTGCTGTTTGATCGTGCGGCTGACATGGTCGAGGCGGTGCTCGGAAACGAAGAACTGATTTCCGATTGGGGACTGCCCGCGGCAGTGCGTTTCGACAAAGGGGTAGCCCATCCGGCCTCGGACGAGGTCGATGTCGCAGCCCAGTGGCTATTCGTTCACCGCCTCACCGGCGGCTTCACCATCGTGCGTGAACGAGACGGAACGTCGGATTATCTGCAGTCGCGCCGCGACGGGCTTGTGGACACCATCGGCGCGGGTATCGATCGGCTTATCGACGGAGCCCTGAAGCATCACATAGTCGGCGATTATGTGGTCGATACGCTGTCCTACGGGAATGGTACTGTCGTCGACCAGTCGACCGCGACCCGGACCGCCGCCGCATTCGTCCAAGGGGTTGGAAACAGCTACAGAACGGGAAGTCGATATGAGCGCCCCGGTGACTGGGGCGACGACGAAGCGCTGGCAGAACGAAGCAAAGCCCTGTATGACGCGTTCTACCGCCACGGTCAGTTGCTGACACACACTCTGATAGCCACCAAGAGCGAGTAAGCAAGCAAGTCAGCGACACCCGCACAGCAGGTTGAGGACACCCATAAACCCTGCTCGCCCAGAGCTCAGCTGGGGAAGACCTGAGTTGAGGAGAGTTGAGGACACCCACATCCGCGAGATTTCTCAATTTTCCTTGTAACGGCGTGGCAATTATGCGCCAACAGGGGCGAAGGGCACGGGGTGATGCGCAGCTCGCCTAATCCGGGGTCGTAAAACGCTGAATCAAGGTTTTCCGGGCAAGCGCAATCCTGGCTGCTTGGCCGGCAGGGGTGGTCAGGCAGCTGGTTTCTCCTCGGGTCCTATGTGGGGCGGAGTCTGAAGAGTCGTCTGGCCTCGTTCATCCCATGGATATAGGATTGGCCAAGGTTCCTGGCGGTACGCTTGAGCGAGTGGATGCAGCCCATGGCAATGCCGAACGCGCTACGGCTGCGGTGCTGGGTCTTGCGGTAGTGCTCCGCATCGATGCCAAGACGCGTGAGGATGGGTGGGGTTTCTGCGGGAATAGCGCCCTGCTTGCCCTCGCGAATGTGCCGCCCGGTCCAGTCCACGAGTTCCAGATAGTCTTGAAAGGTAAACGGCAGATGGTCGGGCGCGGTGAGATCCTCCATCTGAGTGAAGGCAAGGAGCGGCACCGCCGGGTGGTGGTCGTTGCCCGACGGTGAACCACCGGCGCGCCCGGTGTTGCGGATGCGTTGCTCAATGGAAGTGAATTCCGAAGCCTCCGGCGCATTCGCCACGCCCGCGCGTATGGGGTTGAGGTCCACGTAGCTCATGCAGGTAAGCAGCGCTGCCTCATCGAGCAGTGCCTGGCTTTTGTAGCGCCCTTCCCAGAAGCGTCCGGTACAGCCGTCCTCGGTGTTGGCGCGGCGCGCGATGTACTCGTTGAGACAGCGCATGAACCAGGCCAGATCCCCCAGGCGTTCACGAAGGCAAGCAATGGCTTCCCGGGCCGTTCGGGCCTCTGCGTCCGAAGTGATGAGCCCCTGGCGGTAGCGGACGAGGCGTAACGGCAGGGCGAAGAGTAGCGCCCAGCGCTCCATTACGGACTCATCCGAGAGGCTCTCGGTCTTGCCGGGATTGAGCTTCACCACCAGGTGATAGTGGTTGGACATCACCGCATAGGCGCAGACGTCGACGGTGAATGCGCGGGATAGCAGTGCAAGGCGTTCCAGGATCCATTGCCTGCGGTGTTTATAGTCCTTGCCGCTGAAGTGGTCACGGCCGCAGAGATAGGCCTGGCGCACGCAGCGTCCGATGACGTGGTAGTAGGGGGTATCACTCGGGTTGACCAGGGTCCGCCTCGGTCGGGTCATGACAGCCTCCATGCTGTTCATACGTACAGTCGTTTCATTCTTATCGCTCCTGACCTGCCACTGTCAAGGTGGTCTGCCAGGTGGCGGGTGTCCCGAGGCTCTTCTGAACGGTCCGGAACCACCCAACAATTGGTGGGTGTCCCCGGCTTCTTCCCGGGCTTCTCGTGGGTGTCCTGAACGCCTGTCAATGGTCTGAGGCGGGGAGTGCATGGCGCCCGGCAGGGCGGAGGTTGCGACGGAAGCAAAGCGACGACCGGAGCAAAGTGAGAACCGGCCCGTGAAAATCGGAGCTGGTCCTGTGTAGATTGTGGTGTGTCTTCCGTGCAGTGAAGGATCCGGAACAACGATTGCTTGAATCAACCTGCAAGAATTATTTGGCGTCGCACCAACGAGAGCACGTCGACAACGCGTTCGACCACACATATAGCCGAAATTCACGGGGTTTCTCCCACTTGTCGGCGATAAAACTTGTCCGGATTACGAAGTGCTCAGCAGGGTCTGGGGCCTGGGCACCAACGGGGGCGTGAAGATCGTGCGCTTGTCCCTCACGATCGGCCTAACCTACGCTGCCTGCGAGACCTGAACAAAGAAACGTGGCAACGGAGACACGCCCACACAAGAATTCAAGGCCTTCGGAACTCGGGGATTAAGTCAGGAGCCTGGTATCCATGGAGCCGACATGAGGGATGTCGGCAGCACTCTACGCCAACCAAGGTCCTGCCCGCGGTATAGCTAACGCCCCCGTACCTGGCACCTGTCGGGAAGTTGACCCATGCGCAGACCAGCGATTCTCATATTTAGCGCCGCACTCGCTTCTGTAATTCCCGGTGTGGCCGCAGGCACATACCCCCAGATGCTGTTCGAGGAAGAGCCCAATGACACCGTGCACACGGCGCAGTCATTTCGCGGCGGCGCCCGCCTGATCGGCGAGGTGCGCGGCGAAGATCGTGACAAGTTCCGCTGGGAAGTGGACGACGCAGAATCGGACCAGCTCTGGCGCCTGCAACTGAAGGCAGGCACCGACGACGCGGTCCATGGTCTGCTCGGCACGGTGCCGGAACGGGACGCCGAACCGGAAGGTGGCGGCATCGCGCAATTCGGGACCACCGCCGACACGGAGGACGAAACCCAGACCGAAACTGTTCCCCTGCTGGAACTGGAGGCTACCGCACGGCGGGCGGTCGGGAGATTCGATGGTCTGATGGTGCCCCATGGGGAATACCTGATCACCCTCTCCGCGGAAGAGGCCGGCGGCGATTATCAGTTCACCCTGGAACCGGTAGGTACCATCGAGCTGCATGCAACCGCCAATGCCGACACGCCGCCGGAAAATCTTCCCGTGCGCGTCGACCGCGACTGGTACTTCCAGATCAACGCCAGCGAGTTTGAATTGCCGCTACGGACCGAGGACACCGAAGACTGGCTCTGGCTGCTTCAGCTTCGCGGCGAACTTGGCACGACACTGACCGCCACGCTGGTGAATGCCGACGGTGAGCCCTTGACGGATCCGGTCAGCGGCTCGCCCATGCACCACCGCTGGATCGCCGAGCCACTACCCGAGGGAAGCCGGCTTCACATCAAACGGGAGGGCGACGAGCCCATTGGGCGGGNGTCCGTGCGCCTGGAACAGGAGACACCCAGGCCGGAGCCTCAACCTGAAGCGGTTGCCACCTCGCTGGCCGATGCCATCGAGCTCACACCGGAGCGGGACCTGGACATAAGGCTGACTCCGGAAGCCGCCAGCTTCCTGCGCTTCACCGTCGATCAGGAGCAGGCAACGGAGTACGCCTGGGCCGTGGACCTGGCCGGTGAAACGGACGGTGTCTCGGTCTGTTTCGGCGAGGTCTTCACGCGGGATGAGGCCTGTCGCCCGGCCCGTGCCGGCACGGTCTTCGATGCCCTGCAGGTCGTCGCCGACAGCTATTATCTGCGCCTGCAATCCCAAGATGACGTCGCCGAAATAAGTGTCCGCCTGCACCCGGTTCCTCACCCCTCCGAGGACCATGTTCCGGAACCCAACGACATTCGGCCCTGGGCGGCACCGCTTGTGCCTGAACAGGCCCTTACCGGAGTGCTCACGGGCGAGCGCTCGGCCTGGTTCCGGTTGCAGGTCCTGGATGCGGACCAACTCTGGCGAATCGAGGCGCGTGGGGAAGGCATCGACGAGTTGCGTCTTTACCGCAGCGACACCCGGACGGCCTGGCGTCGGACCACTCACCCGTCGGTCGGCGAACAGATCTCCGGGCACGGATTCAACCGGCTGCACCTGTTGCCGGGGGAGTATTTGCTGCGGGTCGACGGCGTCGATACCGACTATCGGATCCAGGCGACACGACTCGGCGAGGCCGAGCCCGGCCTGGAGACGGAACCGAACGACGAGCCTGCGGCCGCCAACCCGCTGGTCATGGGGCAGCCCATGCGCGGAGAACTGCGCGATAGTCGGGACGTCGATTTCTTCCGCTTCTCCCTGAATGGCTGGAATCGGGTCGTGCTCCAGGTGGATCCGCCGGAGCACGGCGTCATCAACGCCGTCCTGTATGCAGGTGAGGACACCCGCCTTCTGTATCGCGGTCAGATGGATACCGACCGGGGACCGCTGGTTGCGTCCGAATACCTCCCTCCCGGGGATTACTACCTGGAAATCCGTGGCCGACACGGCACATCCGGCTACCGCGTTCAGGTGGACACCGTGGCGCCCTGGGCCACGGACAGCGGTCATCCGTTCGGCGACGATATCAGTTTCGCGTCGAGCGTCCCGGCAGACGGTGTCATTGACCTCCCCTACAGCGAACTGGGCGCAGACCACCAGTGGTTTCAACTCCCCGTGGGCGAGGCAGTACGCAGCGTGACGCTGACCGCGTTTGGCCCGAATCGACTCTCCCGTGCCAGCTTCGAGGTCCTGGACGAGGATGGCGAGGCGCTGCCGCAGAATGACATCGAGGCGGCGCATGACAACGCCTATGCCCGCCAGGTTGAACTGCCCGCTGATCGCCAGTGGTACCTGCGCCTCGAATCAGGGCGCCTTGGCCACATCGAAGTCCACGTGGACGACCCGCTGCTGAACGAAAAAGCGCAAGGCCAGGAGCAACGGGAGCGCTTTCTCGACATGTCACTGGGCAGCGAGACCCACAAAGTCGCGGCCTGGGCGGGCGAGGTGCAACAGATCGAGAGTGAACTTCGCCTGCATAACGCGGGCGAAGAGTCGCTGGAGGTCAATCTGACGGCTCATGCCAACCATAGCGGCTGGCGGGTGCGCGGCCTGCCGGAATCCCGAACACTGGCGGCGGGAGAGGATGTGACCGTGCCGCTCACCTGGATTCTGCCCGCCGCTCTGCCCG
>SL_3KL_010_SEDDRAFT_10006111_pt1 | contig 10788 bp, 21 predicted proteins | sample SodLakKL_010_SED_2_FD_10381 | JGI IMG/M metagenome (IMG submission 10381)
AGAGTTCTGGCTGAATGGACAACTTCATAATGAACATGGGCCAGCAGTTCGTGAATGGAATACTGAAGGGCAGTTGATTTGTGAAGAGTTCTGGCTGAATGATGAGCAACTCAGTAAGGATGAATGGATCGCTAAGACGCAATCATGTGTTGGAAAGGTTGTCACTATTGATGGCAAACAGTATCGACTTGAGGAAGTGAAATGAAAATAATTGAATTGAATGTTAAACACACCATTAATGATGCTGGTCAGTTGGCTTATGAAGCGTTCTACCTGGATGGACACTATCATAATGAACATGGGCCAGCAGTTCGTGAATGGAATGATGCTGGTCAGTTGACTTATGAATCGTTCAGACTGAATGGTGGACTTCATAATGAACATGGGCCAGCAGTTCGTGTATGGAATGATGCTGGTCAGTTGACTTATGAAGCGTTCTGGCTGAATGATGAGCGACTCAGTAAAGAGAAATGGATTGCTAAAACGCAATCATGTGTTGGAAAGGTTGTCACTATTGATGGCAAGCAATATAAATTAGAGGAGATTAAGAATGCGTAATAATTCAAGACAGCGTAAACGTGAACGTCGGTTGACTGCAATGCATCAAGTGCATAATAGGATCAAGCATCCCGAACAGGGGAAGGGTGATAAGGAACTTACCAAGGATCGAATCAAGCAGCGCTTGGAACAAGCCAAGCATGAACTCGCAATTTTGGAAAAGCGGGTCGGTTAGGGTTGACAGCCTTAGAGCAGTCTGGTACCATTGTCTTTGGCAACAGTATAAACACTGTAGGGCTTCACGTACACCTCCCGTGTGTACTTTGGGCTGGACAAAAGTCCAGCCCTTTTTTTGTCTGGTATAGTGGGCTTTATCACATTCATACCAGTATGTCAAGAACAAAAAATATAAAAATAATTGTTGACAGTTGCGATACCCTTTGCTAAACTATGTTCATCAAATCAGGGAACATGGAGAAACACCTAATGGACAATTTCAAGATTTATCGAAAGGTTGATGGGGAATATCAGTGGTGGACTGACCTTGATCAGTCCTATGGTACTACACCGCAGGATGTTCGACGTAATTTAATGGTGGACTATCCAAAGGATGAGTTCATTGTTGTTAAGCGATCATGGATACAGGAGTTAACATGAATACAGTATTCGCATACACCTTTGGACTTACCTTAGCATTGCTTTGGTGGATAAGCATATTAACGCTATGGGTTTCTGTGGATGACCCTTCCCTACTATCACATCATTATAATGTCGTATGGGTGTTTGGTATACTGCTAATCTCTATCATGACAGCAACTCTTAAGGGTATACTTGACAAGATATTCCAAGAGTTAAAGGAAATAAGAAAAAACTGTCATTGACAAGTCATAAACGTCAATGATATAATAAATACTCCAATCGGATGAGGGAATATCATGCTTAACAAATTCAACACTGTCATAGGGTTTATACTCTTTGGTATCCTTATCAACACGCTAGGATACCAATATCTTTTCAGTGATATGGAGCTTCCGCCACGGGAGAACATTATCATCATTGAGCTACCCGAAGTGCAGCCTACCACTCCCAAGGTAAATAGCACTGAACTAAACTGCATGGCTGAAAACATTTTCCATGAAGCTAGGGGGCAAAGTGAAGAGGGACAATATGCTGTCGCCTTTGTTACTTTGAATCGTGTCCGCCATATAGACTTTCCTAACACCGTCTGTGATGTTGTATTCCAGCCCTTCCAGTTTTCATGGACTTTTCAAGATGTTAGCATCAATCTTAAGAATCCCATAGAGCGTCGAGCATGGGAAAAATCAATGAAAATTTCTCTTGACGTTCTAAGTGGGAACGCATATAATAATCTATATGGAGTAACACATTATCATGCTGACTACGTAAACCCTGAATGGGGTTATTACATGGTTGCTCAGATTGATAACCATATATTTTATAGGAGTTTTTGATGGATGTTCTGAACAAAATTTCTGGCTACGGTCCCGGTGGACGCAATTGCACTTGCTGTGGTCCTGCACCTAAGTTTCGCAAGAAGCATGATCGTACTGTGAAGCGCCGTGAACGCCAGATGGTCCAGTCTGAAATCGAACAGGAAATTGTTGAAGGTGTCGAGTACGATGTTGACCCCGCCATTCTAAAGCTGGTAATGGAAAACCCCAGTGGGATAGACTGATCATGCTTAGGAAAATACTCGGGGTTTCACTGGGAATAATTTTGTTCATTATTCTCTTGACTCTCTTGACCATGAAGATTATAATTATGAGCATTGTAGAATTCTGGTCAAGTAGTATTTGATTCAACGGAGTACAATATGTTTAATCTAGGGATGACTGAAACGGAAGTCAGCGAGTTACCGAATGATTACCATTAAAGGGGAAGGTAGCTATGTATTATGAAGAAAAGATGATTAACGGAGTTCTACATTGGCGTGGAACCCCTGATGGTGATTTTGAGCCTTACACCCTGAATGATTTGTCAGTGATGTATCTAGACATGAAAGATCAACGAAACAACCTACTGGGAAGAATCAAGGGTGTTCGTAGAGCAATCAATCCATGACAACAATTTTTCTAGACCTTGAAGAAACTTTGATAGAATCGTGGGATATACCAGATTGGCTCCCTGATAATGCTGAGGCTATCAAGACATTCATTCAAAGCCTCCATGGTCCTGCTCAATTTGGGATCATGTCATGGGCTATATGGAATGAAAGGGATAGAGAAGCTTTCATCAAAAAGTTGATGTGTCCTATAGAAGATGGTTTAGGTATAGAGTTTCAAAACAGTCTGATATTGACTATGGAAGATTGGGCACAACTTGTCCTAAGTCAATCTGGATTGCGTGTGGCTTATGATGAGGTTGCCCACTTTGGAAAGGAGACAATCCTGTTTTGGCTGCGACATGCCAAAGACTTTCCCAAGGGTGAAATTTTCCTTATTGATGACACGGTAGAGCATAATGATTGTATCATATCACTAGAAAAAACTCGAAAAATAACCATGAAAAATGTCAAAAAAATGGTTGCAATTAACTCTCAAGATTGTTAGACTGTATATTCAATCACTGAGGAACAACCAATGAGTATTACCGAAAGTCTAGAAGCATTTGATCTGAATGTGACCAGCAAAGTTCGTCTGGCACAATCCATGAATGATGTTCATTTTGGTGAATTGGAATCCATTGTCAAGACCATGACTCGTGATGAAATTCCATATCATGAGAACTCTCGGGTCAATAATGCCATCTTGCGGTATGCCATCATGGGTGCCTTTGAAAATAACCGCGATTCTATCACAAGTGAAGATTTGCAGTCAGCACATGATCGCGCAGTCACACTTATCACTCGCAATGGCACTCTTGCTGAGAGTAGCTTCAATGAGGATGCTCCCCAACATACACTGGAACCGTCCTCAGACGCTCCACAACCAACCGCGAAGCGTAAGCGCAACCCTAACCTGTATCCAAGCATTCGTCGCATGGTGGAAGCCTCACCTGACGCTGAAAAGGATACCATTGTGCAGCAAGCAATGGACAAGTATGGAGCCGAGGATGGGACCGCTACCAACTATTATTATAAGGCTCGCAAGGAACTCGGGCTGAAAAATAACGGTAAGCGTGGTCGCAAGTCTTCCAACCTGTATCCCATGATACTGGAACTCGTTAAGAATAATCTTGACAAGTCTCGCAAGGAACTGGTAGCATTAGCAGTAGAAGAGGATGTGAAGCCTGCCACCGCCAATGTGTATGTTGGGAAAGCACTCAAGGAACTGGAATGAAAAAGAAACATGTGTACAAAGAACATGAGGTTGACATCCACTACACTTCCCTGAAAAACGTGAGGGAGGTAATTGATGCCGTAAACAGTTCGGGCATTGTACTTTAGAACTGTCAGGATTAGCATAGCCGCAATTGTTAATCAAAAGTAGATGCGGGTTGCATAGCAACAACTTATTTGCTATAATGATTTTGCTGGTCGCCATCGTCGATGCTGACCAGTAATAGCCGAAGGATGCAGAGAGTCTGGATAGTGTGCGGAGAGAAATCGTTGATGTACATGGTCAGGCCCTTCCGATCAGTGCGCACTGTGAGGTAAATCTCTGCGGAGCCGTGACACTATAGCCGAGGCATGAGAATGACTGGTGTACAACAGACATTCGCACGGTAGCCTTAGAGTACCTGTTCTTGCCGACAGGGTACTGACGGAATTAATAGCTGGCAAGAGCCGTGAACCTGCGGAAATGGTTAGCTTGTATGGGGTGCGTTTGAAACCATGCTAGGAAAAGGGGCCAGATGAGGCCCCTTTTTCTATTTAATCCTTTATTTTTGACTTATAGTGGGCTTTACCACGTTTCCCACCAATTGTCAAGTATTTTAAAAAACATATAAAAAGACTTGCAAACAGTTAAAACATTTGCGATAATTACACCCTGTTAAATTTTTGGAGCAATTGACATGCCCGAGTTCACCCTTTCAGCACAGCAACAAGCCGTTGAAGATTTCGTCATCAATGGCACAGGGTCTGCTAACGTGGAAGCACGTGCAGGTTGTGGAAAGACCTTTACACTGGTTCAGGGCGTCATCAAGCCTATCATTGAACATGGCAAGGGTGATCTAGCCATCATGGCATTCAACAAGTCTGCCGCCGAAGAGTTCAAGGCTCGTATTGCTACCATGGCCGGTGGTGATGAACGGTATAAGTGGCCCAAGGTGGATGCAGGTACAGTCCATTCCTTTGGGTTCTCCGCTGTCAAGCGTTGGGTTGGCAAGGGGATCAAGGTTGATGGTGCCAAGGTTCAAAATATCCTAAAGTCTCTCGCCATGCATGATCCAACCGTGCTGAACGATTCTGCCAATGAATCTATCTATGATACTGAAGCCGGGACAATCTCCAAGCTAGTGTCTCTCGCCAAGCAGTCGGGTATCGGTTTTATTATTGGTATCAATGACGTTCGTGCATGGCATGACCTGATTGACCATCATGACATTGAATCTGATCATGACATTGGCCCTGAAGCTATCGTCCAAGCTGCTATTGTCGCGTTGCAGTCCAGCATCAAGCAGGACCGTGATGTTATCGACTTTGATGACATGATCTTTTGCCCCCTCTATCACAATCTCACATTCTATCAAAAGGATTGGATTCTGATTGACGAAGCGCAAGACACGAATCCTGCGCGTCGAGCATTGGCATTGAAGATGCTCAAGCCGGGTGGTCGTTTGGTAGCGGTCGGTGATGATCGCCAAGCTATCTATGGGTTCACGGGTGCTGATGCAAATGCCCTTGACCTGATTGCCAATGAGGTTAATGCGGTTACCCTGCCCTTGACTGTCACCTATCGTTGCCCCAAAGCGGTGGTTAAGGAAGCTAACAGGATTGTTCCCGATCTGGAAGCGCATGAGAGTGCCCCTGACGGGGTTGTTCGTGCCATCCCACGTGTGAATAAGGATAAGAAGGAATTCTACGTTACAGAAGCCCTGACGGGTGAAGATGCGGTGCTGTGCCGTAATGTAGCACCGTTGCTCGATCTTGCCTACTCCATGCTTGCCGCTGGTCATGCTTGCCGTCTTGAAGGTCGTGACATTGGTGAAGGGTTGATTAAGTTGGCTACTCGCTGGAAGTCTGTGCATACCCTCGGTCAGCTTATCGAAAAGTTGCAGGAATGGAAAGACCGTGAAGTTCAAAAGTGGCAAGCCAAAGACAAGCCCATGATGGCGCAGTCTGCCGAAGATAAGGCTGACGCATTGGCGCACATTGCGAAAGCATTGGTCAGTGACGGATTTGTTGAGGTTGAAGATTTGGTGACATGGGTTCGTGAACTGTTCGCGGGTGGTAAGGAAAATGCTACCACGCTGACCACGATTCACAAGTCCAAGGGTCGTGAGTGGCCGCGTGTATTCATTCTGGAGCGTAGGAAGACCTTGCCCTCTAAGTGGGCTAGAAAAAAGTGGCAGCAACACCAAGAAGCCAATCTGGAGTACGTTGCTATCACTCGATCTGAACAGGAACTCGTTTACGTCGATTCTAAAGAATAGTTGACAACGGTATAAGAATTGTTTATACTTCACTTTCTTTAAACATCGGAGAACAGCCATGACCCAATTCAAGCACGATTGCCCAGCCTGCACCTTCCTTGGTTCGATTGTTGACCGTAACGAGCGCCTATGCGATCTGTACGTGTGTGTAGATGATCACGATCCTGATGGGACATCCTTCATCGCCCGATACAGTGATGAAGGTTCTGATTATATATCTACGTCATTGATCATGGTGGGACGCAAGCTCCCTGATCCTCTCGCCATCGCTTTCACTCTCGCTGAAGGTAGGGGTCTCCTGTCATGACTATCTTTGGGGGCTTCGGCCCCTTTCTTTTTCGTCGTTACAGTGGGCTTTATAACAATTAAGTATACACTGTCAAATAAATAAAGGTAAAAAGAATTGTTGCAATGAGTTAAAAACTTCGATATGATATAGCTTCACTTGGGATGAGAGGTTAATGAAATGTCGGTATCTTTTGAGGACTTTACTGCTTGCATGAAACTGATCCATGAGCGTATCGCGGATGAAATTTTCCTGATTAACCATGGGGGTGTGTGGAGTCTTTGCCACTGAACTCATTAAGAGAATGTTTAATCTTGGGATCACTGATGCGCGTATTCGCGTGTTTGGCAGTTCCATGTTCAATAACGTCAATGTGGAAACTGTAGAGCAAACACTACATGCTAATTTTCTACCAACTGATGATGTCAATGTTTGGAATGAGAACGGTGTAAACTTCGGACATATCATCGTTGAATGGAGAGGTTATCATTTCGATGGAGAATTTTGCAAGCCACTGGAAAATAGGTGGTATTACAGTAAGCTGTTTGACGGTGCCCTTTCCGTTGATGTTGCTGATGCACTAGCTCAACAACCCAAAGGATGGAACCGATCTTATAACCGTGCGCAGAACCCTAAGGTCTGTGCAATTCTTGATGAGTGTTTCGCACTGTTAAGTTGAATAGATCTTGACAAATAAGTTATCGTGTGTATAATAGAAACAAATGCCCACAATGGGAGTCCCGAAAGGGTGCATACCTAACAAATAGCGCTATAAGTTTGGTATGTAGCTGGTAACAGTCCCGGCGTGGGCATTATTTATTCGAGGAGGTTCAATGAGCATCGTTCGTGAAAAATTGATGAAGTTACGCGGTTACTCCCCTTACTGTGGAAATAATTGCTGTTCAGGTAGGATGCCTCGCACGAAGTGGGACGGAGAACAGTTTAAGTGCCCAGCATGTGGGTGGCGTTCGGCGTTTCCTGACAGATTCATAAAAAAGTATAAGGATACATGGGAATTAACTTGACAGTGTAGTTTAATTGTGTATAATAATCTCTGACATAGGAGATCGACATGTTAAAATTTTCACCGGAAAACGTCAAGCGTGTAGCGGATAAGGAAATTGAAGCTGCCCGGAAGTATCGCGATGGTTGCGTTGCTCATTTCCGAAAGGAACCTGACATGGTTGCCATGTTCCGCGATGACTGTAACACCCGCGTCAAGGCTGCCAGACTCGCTAAGAAGGGTCAGTATAGGGAAGCCCTTGAAACTGCGCGGAATCAGGACACTGCGGCTCGTGACCAAGTGACTGAGGAATTTTGGAATCTCATGGAAGAGCTGACTCAGGAGGTAGTAGCATAATGGATAAGGAAACAATTGATGAAGTGCAAGGTCTTTTAGTCCATGCACTGATTGACTTTAAGTATGGTAATCCTAATGAGGGTGTCAGACGTATTGAGGACATTCTTGACACTCACTTAAAGGTCAAAACCCATTCACTGTCATTAGAGGACGCTGTCGAGAGTGTATACAATTTAGCTATTGCTAATGTTAATAACAATCTTGAGCGTGAAGCAGTCCACGTAGTTCATGATCACTTCGTCAACACAGTATGGAGTGATGAGGATGAGCCAACGAGTGATGACCCTGATGATACTAGCCTATGGCTTGTCTCAGGTCGAGTAAGTGGAGACGACGACGATACTATAATCTGTATTGAAGTGGGTATTGATGATGATCCCGCAGCCATGTTCATCAATTATATGTTACGGAATACTATAATTGATAACTATGCTGGTGAACCTGAAGTATTCATTATCATCTGTCAACCCCTGTCCGACTTCACTGACGATCCTGTACGTAAGGAAGATTGTCAACCCCTCGATTAACTCAACTGTTAAGTAGTGTTTAACTGTTCGATTAACTACGTGGTTAAGTGCATGGTTAAGTCTCAGTCAACTGTACTCTACCACCTACCACCACTGCATATACATTACGCATGCGTTAGGGGTTAATTGATAAGGGGAGCCACTGGCTCCCCTTCATCTTTCTTACTTGAGACTCTCTCAAGACTCAGGATATGCAAATTTCGTACCGTTGATGGTCTTGAGTAGCTTGTCAGCATTGGCAAATAGATACCCCGCCTCATACCGTGTCAACCCGAACCGTGGATCAGCAGTCACATGGTCATACCCATCTTTCAAGCGTTGCACAGTGCGAGCAAGAACCTTGGCAGATACAAAGGTTGTGTGATTCTCATCATACCGCCACTCAAAGCATTCTGTGCGTGGATTATACGAGCCATTGATGACAGCAGTGTAATACCCGTGGAACTTTGGATCACTGTTATCCTGTCCGGGTCTCGCATGTACGGTAGCCATTATATCATCTCCAGTTTATATAAACAACAGTTATAAGTATCTATTATGTTGTACAAATACAACAATAAAATACACTTATCCAACCATCGTAACAGGTAAATAAACCCTAGTCAAGTATAAAAAACTCTTGACATTAAGCATGTAATGTGATAAAGCCCACTGTCTGGCTGACTCATAGAAAGGTGTAAAAAGCTCTTGACAGTTAATTGCCCATAGCTTATTATATACACTCCATTAACAAAACGAACGGAGAGGAATATTACCATGAAATTTTTCGCTTGGATTGCCAGCTTTTTCACTGATCCCACGGGTGATCTCACACCACCTGCGAACCGTGCCGAGCGCCGCGCACGTACCGCCATTGCTCGCAAGACCCGCGCAAAGCGTTAAAAGTGCTTGACTCTTAAACTATAAGAGTTTAATATATACATTCTTTCGACATTCATCACCGGAGCAAGACTATGAGCATGACCGTTTACCAGTTCCAGACTTCCGATGCCGCTCGTCGTGACATGGAAGACTTCGAGAACCGCATTCGCATCAATATCAGTCTGCAAGGTTCCAAAGCATGGGACAGCACGTTCTGGAAGTTCTTTACACCTGTCGCGACGGTTCGCACCACTGATCTGGACCGTGCATTCGCAATCATGAACCTTTGGAATGCAGATGAAGAGCATCTTGTGGAACGTCATGCATCGTTACATTCCTTGAGTGTCGGAGACATCCTGAAACGTGATGACAAGTTCTACATGGTTGAACCTTGGGGATTCGCTGAAATTCAGGTTGAAGCATAGCACAGATGAAAGGGAGAGTCGAAACTCTCCCTTTCATTTAGTATTTAATTATTCGGTAGTATTCCATGTCTCAAGTGCATCGTCTAGGCTGTCGCCTTCATATAGATTCTCAGTGTGCATATGGCCCCCTATACACTGGATTTTGAACCATTGCCTGCCGGGATACACGAAGAACTCCATACGCACTCTACCGCGTTCTGGTAGCGTCATATCAGTAGACATATAACAGACTGGCCATTGTGCCCAACTGTCATAATCTGATCTGGATAGTTTCAAGGTTTCAATCATGTCAGTAGTGTATGAGCATAATTTTGAATTGTCAATACAGTGGGCTTTATCAAAATACACTCCACATTGCAAGCACTTTCGACACTAAATCAACAAGTACAAATAAGTGAAATTAACTCTTGACGTTTAACCCCTAGCCGTGCGACAATGTTCTGGAAGTCGGGAATGTATCCCGGCATTTACGGAGTTCTCTATGTCATTTGAAAAGGTTAATAAGTTCCTTGAGTCTTTCAGGGACGATGAGGGGGTCGTAGACCTTGACCGAATGGCCGATGCCATGGCCGAACAGCTCCACGATATTCGGGCGGCTGACCCAAGTCAGCATACCCAATCTGATCGGATGCTACTGGACCTTGTCGCTCACCTTAAGCAGAAGGATAACAGTGAACAAGACGAGGGAGGGTCAGCAATTCACTAACCTAGAGAAACCCGCTTCGGCGGGTTTCTTTTTATCCCAGACAGTGGGCTTTATTCGATTTCGCTCCAAATGTCAAGCACTTTCGACCTATCAGTGTATAATTAATCGTTATAAGAAAAAGTGTATTTTTCTATTGACAGTTAAGATCAACCCCTGTAGTATGGTTCGTGAAGTCAGGGCAGTTCCCTGACATTTTTGGAGTTCTAGTTATGCCTGTACTTTCTTTCGACGGTCGCAAGGTGCGCATGACCGACGCACAAGCCCGGACGGTTGCAACCCTTGCAGGAACCGCAAAGGGTGGATTCGCTTGCATCCATGGTTACAAGCCAAGCACTAATGTCATTGAACAACCCATATTCGACGTAACGCTAATCAGTCGTATCAGCTATGAAAGACTGTGCGAGCGCAAGCTTGCCAAGCTTGATTCAGTCACGTTTGACCAGATCAAGCCATTGCTCGCTGACTTCCCCAAGCTTGCCAGTCTGAACGAATCTGACCAGCGCAAACTGTTTCAGGAACGGCTCGCATTCATGACTCGCCAAGTCGAATCTGACCGTGACCGTTCGACT
>SL_3KL_010_SEDDRAFT_10006112_pt1 | contig 10786 bp, 6 predicted proteins | sample SodLakKL_010_SED_2_FD_10381 | JGI IMG/M metagenome (IMG submission 10381)
GAGCTGCAGGGCATTCTGCGACTTGAAATGCATCGCCCCGATACCGATCCGGACTTTTCCGACTCGGCGCTGACCATACTCACGGCCGGACTCAACTACTATCTGCAGGGACAAACCCGCATCTCACTCAATTATGAAGTGCGCAGTGACCGCCGGGAGAATGTCGATCTCGGAAACCTGCTCACCCTGCAGATGCAGATCGTGCTGTAACATCCCATGAAGACAACAGGTATTCGTCACGAGGACAAATACGCGCCGGAGCGCCGTACTCCGCTGGTGCCCAATGATATCCGCTTTCTGACCAGTGAGCATGATATCCCGTTCAAGGTGGAAACCTCTCCCAAGCGCATCTTTACACACCGGGAATTTGAAGCGGCCGGAGCCGAAGTAACCGGTGACCTTTCCGGCTGCGATACCATACTCGGCGTCAAAGAGATGCCCGTCGGTTATTTCCGAAAGGGAAAGGTCTATGTCTATTTCTCGCATGTGATCAAGGGACAATCACAGAATATGCCGATGCTTCGGGATCTGATGGATGCGGGGGCCAGCCTGATCGACTACGAACGCATACTCGACGATCAGGGGCGGCGCCTCATTTTCTTCGGGCGCCATGCGGGGATCGCCGGTATGATCAACACACTCTGGACACTGGGACAGCGGTTGAAGGTACTTGGAAAGGCCAATCCTTTTGAAATAATCCGTCAGGCCGCAACCTATGACTCGCTGGACGAGGCAAAATCGGATATCCAACAGGCAGGGGAGGAGCTGCTAGCCCGCGGACTGCCGAAGGGGGCGGGACCGCTGCTGTTTGCCGTGACCGGTGACGGAAATGTGGCACAGGGAGCCCTGGAGATCATGGACCTGCTGCCGGTGGAAAAGATCCCGGCGGCCCGGCTTGCAGAAGATAACGGCCGCAAACAACTCGGCGGCTCCCGCAAAGCGTACCTGGTGAACCTGATCCCGGCCGATTACATGGTGCACAGGGAAGGGAAGGAATTCGATCTTGCGGATTACATCGCGCATCCGGATGCCTACGAATCCTGCTTTGAACATTTCCTGGAGCCGGTGGATGTGCTGGTGAATGGCATTTACTGGGATGAGAAATACCCGCGCCTGGTGACCAGGGAGTGGCTCCGGAATCGGGAAGAAAAGGGCTCGCTTCGACTCTCTGTCATTGGCGACATCACCTGCGATCCCGAGGGCTCTGTGGAATGCACGGTAAAGGCCACCGGTATCGAGGATCCCGTGTTTGTGTACGATCCGGCCAGCGGCGACCATGCCATGGGTTTTGAAGGTCCGGGCGTGGCCGTGATGGCGGTGGATATCCTGCCCAGCGAACTGCCGCGCGAATCTTCGGAACACTTCAGCCGGCTGCTGTCGCCGTGGATCCCCGAGCTGTCAAGAGCCGATTTCCAGGTTTCTTTCGACAGGTTGCAACTGCCGGCGGAACTGAAACGTGCCGTTATTGTACATAATGGCCGCCTGACACCGGATTACGAATACCTTGAGCAGTACCTCTGAAGCAGCACTTCCGAGTGCGAATCATATCTGAAGCAGCACTTCTGAAACAGCTGATATGAGCATGGCATTTGGCCAGGCGGTTTGGCAGCGCCCTGTTACCAGATGTTGTCATCCGTCTGCCTGTAAGTTCATCCGCCGCAATCCGTCGACCAGTCTATCCACCTGCATGGCGGATTGTAAATCCTGACAGGATCAATCCCTTTCCTGCCAGCCCGGACCCCGTACGAATCTGCCCGGCATGGCTTCCGTATGATCTCCGTTGCGCAGCACCGTCACTCCGTTTACAAGCACATAATGGACACCAGTGGCGTAATGGTGCGGATCGTCATATGTGGCATGGTCCCGGATCGTCTCCGGATCAAAAATGACAATATCGGCATAATACTCTTCCGCCAGGTAGCCGCGTTCCCGGTCGATTCCCAGTATCCGGGCCGGAAGCGCCGTAAGCCGATGGACCGCATCCTCCAGTGTAACCAGTCCCAGGTCCCGGACATAATGGCCCAGCAGCCGGGCGAAGTTTCCATAGGCGCGTGGATGCGGATTCCGGTTGAGGAAAGCGCCCTCAGCCGCTATCGACCCGCCGTCGGATCCAAAAGTCATCCACGGCAGCTGCACCTGTCTCTCGACGTTTTCCTCGGACATGAGATGGTACACTGCACTGATGCCGGAATTGTCCTCGGTGATCAGATCCAGCACCGTCTCGGATGGCGGCGAGCCGCGCAGTTCGGCCACTTCGGCCAGTGACCAGCCGACGAAACGCTTCAGCTGGTCGGACCGGAACCCGACCAGTGTGATATCATCCGGCGAAGCGACCATCTGGAAGAAGTTTTCCCATTCGGGATATGGCCGTTCCATCTCCTGGATGATCTCGGCCCGTATGACCGGATTCTGAAACCGCTCGATCATGGCCCGGCGTCCGCCCTCCCGGGCCCACGGCGGCACGACCGCTGACAGCTGGGTGGATGCGGCAGTGTACATGTACATGTTGGCCGTAATGTTGTGATCGTCCCGCTGCGCCTGTTCCACGCGTTCGATCACCTCGTCGATTTTATGCCAGTTTTCGGTCCCTGCGGCCTTGAGATGGTGGATGTGGGCGGCGATCCCGGCTTCTTCCGCAATCTCAAGCATCTCCTCGATGGCCTCGAGGAACCGGTCTCCCTCGCTGCGCAGGTGGGTGGCATACACACCCTCGTATTCGGCGGCCGCAGATGCCAGTGCAATGAGCTCATCGGTATCGGCATACCATGCAGGGGCATAGATCAGAGCGGTACTGAGTCCCATGGCACCCTCCTGCATCGCCTCCCTGACCAGTTCCTGCATTTTGGCCAGTTCATCGGAAACCGGTGCGCGGTCGTCACGGCCGAGGACGTAAATCCGCACCGTTGTGGCCCCTACAAAGGATGCCACGTTGGTGGACACGCCGCGCTCTTCCAGATGCTCCAGAAAACCGCCGAGTGTACGCCAGGTGACATCGTAGGTAATATCCCCCTGATCCTCTTCGCGTTCCAGGGCCATCCGGTCGGTGAACGGGCCCATGGACCATCCCTCACCCATGACTTCCAGCGTCACCCCCTGTTTGATGTTGCTCATGGAGCGCCCGTCGTGCAGCAGGGGGACATCCGCCCAGCTGAGCATGTTGATGAACCCTGGTGTGACTGCCATTCCGCGCGCATCGATCATTTCGGGCGCCGACAAACCGTCGGGTAGCTCGCCGATGTGGGTGATGCGGCCTTCATTCACGGCAATGCCGCCGCTGTAGGGCGTGCCGCCGGTTCCATCGTAGATTGTGCCGTTCGTGATGATGATGTCATGCGTGTGGCGTTCGCAGGAAGAGAGAAAGAAAAGAAACGGAATAGCCAGGGTTGTGATGGCAATCATGCGGCTTATGCTGATGCCTTTAGATTTTTTGCAGAGAGTTCGGTAATTCATTGCAATTAGGTAATGATTTCGGGATTGTGGGGTAATAATTTCAGGATCCAGGTATGTTTAAAATGTAAAAATATATCAATACATACGGAAAAACTTTTCTTTTCTCCGGATTCTGGTCATTTTCCTTACAATCAGATAGTTTCACCGATAACCCCAATGGAGAGGTGAATATGAGAAAGACCGTAACCCTGATTTTTGCCGCACTTCTGCTATCAGGTATCTCTGTTGTCCACGCCCAGGAGGATGATTTTGCCGCAAGGTTTGAGCGAATGATTGAACAGTACATAAATACAAAAGATGGCCTGGTCCATAATCGTTCGGATCTTGCTGCCGCATGGGCAGAACGCCTTGAGACAACTTTTTGCACTGCCCCGGATGCCGTATTCCCTGAGGACAAGCTGCCCTTGTGGCACGAACACCGCAACGTGCTGGTCCAGACTACCGGTGATATTGTGGATGCTGACAATATCTTGGAACAGAGAGAGGCGTTGGCAAAACTCTCGGCTGGTATGAAGAGCTTCATTGAACAATTTGGAAACCCGGGTGACAAGCTTTACGTTTTTCACTGTCAGCACGGTGACGCTGAAGCGGATGTATGGTTATGCCGGACTTCCCGCGTTGCAAATCCGTACCACGGTCCGGAAATGATCGACTGCGGCGAAATTATTGCAGAGTTGTAGCACCAGCATGCCTGTCCCGCAGCAAAGAACGGTATTCTGCAGGCACCGAACTCTTCTCGGGTATGGGTTCCCGTTACGCCTATCACACGTGCTCCGCCCTTTCTGCCGGCTGTAACCCCGGCGACAGAATCCTCGAATATTACGCACTGCCCGGGTTCCAACCCAATGGCCCGGGCTGACTTGATGTAAATTTCGGGGTGCGGCTTTCCCCTGGATACGTGGGCTGCATGCAGAACGGCATCAAAGTATGAGGTGATACGGAGATGTCCGAGGATGAAAACGGCGTTTTCCTCCGGCGCGGAAGTGGCGACAGCCATGGGTATCCGATTGCTGTTGACCAGCACACCATCCATGTCGAAAAGCACACCAAGTCTGTTATTAATGCCATGCGCCGTAGTGAAACAAAAAATAGTAATTCAGATCATCAGGGTTTTTTATCTTTCGGGATTAAGGTAAGAAAAATCGCATTCATCCCGATAAACCTGTCCTACATAAATACATCATTGAAAACCATGAATAATACCAGAAATAGCAATCACTGTTTTGCCATTATGTGGACCCTCTGCGCAGCGCTCTGGCTTATGCCTGCCTTTGCCGCAGCTGATGCACACACAGCTGATACACACACAGCTGATGAAACCCGCCTGCTCAGGTTCCCTGACATCCACGAAAACCAGATCGTTTTCTCCTACGCCGGAAACCTTTACACCGTTCCTGTAAACGGCGGCACGGCACGCCGGCTTACCAGCCACGAGGGGTACGAAATATTCCCGCGTTACTCACCGGACGGCCGGTGGGTCGCCTTTACGGGTCAGTACGACGGTAACACCGAGGTGTACCGGATCCCCTCGGGTGGAGGCGAGCCCGAGCGGATGACCTTCACACCGACACTGGGACGGGATGATGTAGCCGATCGCATGGGTCCGAATAACATCGTCATGGGGTGGACCCGCGACGGTGAACAGATCCTTTTCCGCTCCCGGAAACGTGAATTCAACTCCTTCAAAGGACACCTCTACCTTACCCATCCGGAAGGCGACATTGCCGAGCAGCTTCCGCTTCCCCGTGGCGGGTTCGCATCCTACTCGCCTGACGGCTCAAAACTGGCCTATAACCGAATTTTCCGCGAATTCCGTACCTGGAAACGATATCGCGGTGGCATGGCCGACGATATTTGGGTGTACGATTTCGAAACGGAGGAGACCATCCGCATCACCGATACACCCGCCCAGGACATCATACCCATGTGGCACGGTGACCGCATCTATTTCATCTCGGACCGCGAGGAGAGCGGCCGGATGAACCTCTATGTCTATGATCTGCAATCGGAAGAGACCCGCAAGCTGACAAACTTTACCGACTTTGACATCAAGTTTGCGTCCATCGGACAGCGACATATCGTTTTTGAAAACGGTGGATATATCTACCGCTTCAACCTCGCAACCGAAGAATACCAGCGGGTACCGATCCGTGTCCGTGATGACCGTCTGACCGGACGGGGCGGGCTCACCGATGCTTCCGATATCATCCATTCCTTTGATGTGGCGCCTGACGGCAACCGGGCGCTTTTCGGAGCCCGCGGCGATATCTTCACGGTCCCCGCACGCAGCGGCATCACCCGCAACCTGACCCGCACTTCGGGTGTGCACGACCGCAACCCCGTCTGGTCACCCGACGGACGGCACATCGCCTTCATCTCCGACAAAAGCGGCGAGGATGAGATCTATGTCATCCCGCAGGATGGTTCCGGTGAACCGCGTCAGGTCACAACCGGCGCCGACACCTACAAGTACCGGATTGTCTGGTCGCCCGACAGCGAGAAAATCCTCTGGGCGGACAAGAAACTGCGTCTGAACATGGTGGATGTGGCCAGCGGTGACATCACGGTTGTGCGCCAGGCGGAGGCATGGGAGATGTCGCAATACACCTGGTCGCCCGACAGCCGATGGATTGCCTATACGCTTCCCGAGGTGGAGACCATGAATCGTATCTGGCTCTACTCCCTCGAGAAAGAGGAACATTTCAAGGTGACGGATGGATGGTATTCAGCCAGTCACCCCGAGTTCAGCCGTGATGGCAAGTACCTGTTTTTCGTTTCCAATCGTGACTTCAACCCGATTTACAGTCAAACCGAGTGGAACCACGCCTATGCCGATATGCAGCGCATCTACTTTGTGACACTGCAAGCGGATCTGAAATCACCGTTCAAACCGAAGAATGACGAGGTGAAGATCGGGGACGAGGAAGAGGAGGATGGCAATGACCAGGATCCCACCGAGCGGATCCAGATAGACACTGACGGGCTTTCCAGCCGCATTATCGATCTGCCGGTTTCCGCATCCAACTACGGGAACCTGCAATCGGTAGGCTCACGCATTTACTATCTGCGCAACGGAATGGCGGACCGCCAGACCATGCTGCTGTTCTACAATCTGGACGACGAAAAAGAGCAGACCATCGGCGCGTACAACAGCTACCGGATTTCGCATGATGGCAAAAAAGTGATGCTGGCACGGGGAAGTACCTATGCTATCGTGGACCTGCCTTCGCAGGAGACCGATCCCGATCCGGCACTGGACCTGTCCAACATGAAAGTGCGCCTTGACCGCACAAAAGAGTGGGTGCAGATCTTCAATGAAAGCTGGAGGCAGATGCGCGACTTTCTGTATGCCCCGAACATGCATGGCGTGGACTGGGAGGCAGTGCGCGAGAACTACCGTCCGCTCGTGGATCATGTGGCCCATCGAAACGACCTGACCTATATCATCGGCGAAATGATCGGTGAGCTCAATGTGGGACACGCGTATGTCGGCGGCGGCGATCGTCCGCAGCCTGAGCGGATCCAGATGGGGCGCCTGGGAGCCGAACTTTCCCGTGACACAGACAGCCGGTTCTACCGGATTGATCGCATCCTNAAAGGAGAGAACTGGGTGGATTCGCGTCGATCACCGCTCACGGAAGTNGGTGTAGGGGTAACCGAAGACATGTATATCATCCGCGTGAATGGCCTGCTCACTTCGGAGATGACCAACATCTACGAATCCCTGATCGACAAGGCCGGTAAACCGGTGGTGCTGAGTGTCAATGAGCAGCCGCAGGCATCCGGTGCCCGGGATGTGGTGGTTACGCCAATTGCCGATGAAGCTGATCTTTATTACTACAATTGGGTGCAGGATAATATCCGGAAGGTGGCGGAGGCCTCAGACGGCCGNGTCGGTTATCTGCACATTCCGGATATGGGTCCGGGCGGACTCAACGAGTTCGTCAAGCATTTCTATCCGCAGCTCCGCAAGGATGCGCTGATCATTGACGTGCGCGGAAACGGCGGCGGAAACGTATCCCCCATGATCATCGAGCGCCTGCGCCGTGAACTGGCCATGATCGACAAGGCGCGGAATGCCGTGCCTACGCCGGATCCATCCGCCATGATGCTGGGGCCCATGGTCACTCTGATCGATCCGTTTTCGGCTTCCGACGGCGACCTGTTCCCGTACCGTTTCCGCAAGCACGGCCTTGGCAAGCTGATCGGCCAGCGTACCTGGGGCGGTGTGGTCGGAATACGACAGAGTCTGCCTTTTGTGGATGGCGGATTTCTAAACCGTCCGGAATTTGCCTCATATGATACCGAAGGGATGGAATGGATCATAGAAGGTCACGGAGTGGAACCGGATATCCCGGTCGACAACGATCCGGCCAAAGAGTATGCCGGCATCGACGAGCAGTTGAATGCCGCCGTGGAACATCTGCTCGAACTTCTGGACGAGATAGATGTCGAACTGCCGGATCCGCCCGATTACCCGATAAAGCGATAATCCGGTTATGTGATAGCCCGGATAAACGATAACCCGGTTGAGGACAGGTCTGTCCGTGAACTGTCCGACATCCGGGAGCAACGCCTTCCTGGCACCGGGGACTTCTCGGCCCGGGAGATCAGGCATTGTCACCGGATATAAGGGATTGTCACCGTAATCAGGCATTACCATAGAAAAGCATCGGCTCCCCCGCGAGGCTGATGCTTTTTTTTGCGCATATAAAAACGGATCATATTCATTGCCTGTCAATGAATAATTTATTGCCTGCCAATGAATTGGGTCTCAAAGTCGATTCCGCAGACCCGGTTCGGTCGGTAGAGGTTGCAAAAAAAAAATCAAATTCCCGGGAACGTCACAGGCCGTTTTGCCCTTTTGCACTGTGTTCACAGACAACAACATGACAATACAACCAATCAACAACCAAATTCTGTAATAATGAAAACCAAAAGATTTTATCTGCCTGTATACGTACTAGCGTTTGTATTCACTCTGAATGCATGCTCCGATGATGCAACCTCATCCGATATGCAGGATCCGAGCATCACTGAAATTGCAGCTGCCAATGCCCAATTCTCAACACTTGTCGGTGCGTTGCAAGCTACCGGACTCGATGCAGCCCTGGACGGCGACGGTGAATTTACCGTATTTGCACCGACCAACGATGCTTTTGCCGCACTCCCTGAAGGAACATTGGAGTCGCTTACCGAAGAGCAACTGGAAGCCATCCTTCTGTACCATGTCCTTGGTGCCGAGGTATTCTCCGGTCAACTCGAACCACAGCAAGCTGCTCAAACCTTGAACGGTGAGGAAATTTTCGTCACCGCCTCCGGAAGCGGTGTCACAGTGAATGGAGCTGCCAGCGTATCTACCGCTGACATCGAAGCACGCAACGGTGTCATCCATGTCATCGATGCCGTGATTCTTCCGGATGTTTTCGGTACGATCGTTGATAATGCCGCAAAGCGTTATTTCCTTTCCAGCCTCGTACAAGCTGTCATCCAGGCTGACCTGGTGGATGCGCTGCTCGGTGAGGGACCATTTACCGTATTCGCACCGAACGACGAAGCTTTCGCGGCCATTGCGAGTGTAGCTGCCGATCTTACGGTAGAAGAGTTAACCAATGTGCTTCTCTATCACGTAATTCAAGGTGAGGTACTTTCAACCGATCTCCAACCAACACAGCAGGTGACCGCATTGAACGGCGAAACCCTCACCATTGAAGTCTCCGGTGGCGCTGCTACAATAAACGGCTCGGCCGGTATTGCCACGGTGGATATCCGCGGTACCAACGGTGTAATCCACGTCATCGACGAGGTCCTGCTTCCGTCCGCAGACTGAAATCGCGGCGATTAACTGTCCGGCTGACCATCCACAAGAATGTAAATCTCTCTCAGAGTTTATACGCCTGGAAGGGTATTCTCTTTGAAGACTGCCGGACAGAGCAGAAAAGTTGCCGAAAGCCATGACCACGTTGCTGGTTGTGGCTTTTTTTTATTGTGCGCCCGGCAGTGTGCATTCACTTGATCGATTCGTCAAACCGGAATGTCAGCTCGCCGTCCTTTTCTGACAGGGTGACGCTGCCGCCCTGCTGCAGCTTGCCGAACAGCATCTCATCCACAAGCCGGTCTTTGATGGCTTCCTGAATGACCCGGGCCATGGGCCTGGCGCCGAATGCCGGGTCGTATCCCTTGTCCGCCAGCCAGTTTACCGCTTTCTTGGTCAGGTGGATGCGGATGTTCTTGCCTTTAAGCTGCAGCTCCAGCTCCTTTATAAATTTGTAGACGATACTCTCGACAACCGTACGGTCCAGATGCCGGAAGATGACGATATCATCAAGACGGTTCCGGAACTCCGGGCTGAAATGCTTTTCAATGGCTTTTTTCGGCTCACCGCCAAGTTTGGACGTGCCCTCGCCGCCAAAGCCGATTTTAGAGGTGCTCATTTCGCGCGAACCGACATTGGATGTCATTACCAGAAGTACATTGCGGAAGTCAGCCTTGCGCCCGGTATTGTCGGTGGCCGTGGCGTAATCCATGATCTGCAGCAGGATATTGAAAATATCCGGGTGCGCTTTCTCAATCTCATCCAGCAATAGCACCGAATTGGGCTGGCGACGGATGGCATCGGTCAGCAGGCCGCCCTGTTCAAACCCGACATATCCGGCCGGCGCTCCGATGAGCCGCGACACGGTATGTTTCTCCATGTATTCGCTCATATCGAACCGGATCAGAGGAATGCCGAGCTGTTCGGCCATCTGACGGCAAAGCTCGGTCTTTCCCACTCCTGTGGGACCGGAAAAGAGAAACGATCCGACCGGCTTGTTTTCGTTTCCCAGCCCGGCCCGGCTTCGCTTGACAGCAGCCACCAGGGCTTTGACCGCAGGCCCCTGTCCGTAAACATTGCGGTTCAGCTCCTCTTCCAGATCGCGCAGACCCTCTTTTTCAGCACCCACAAGCTGATGCACAGGGACGCGCGCCATCTTGGACACCAGCATTTCAATATCGCGTGTTCCGACCTGTTTGCGGTTCGATGACCGCAGGGAGACCTGCGAACATGCTTCGTCGATCACGTCGATCGCCTTGTCGGGCAGCCGGCGATCGGTCAGATATTTGGCTGACAGGCGGGCCGCGGACTCGAGGGCCGCATTGGTGATTCTCAATCCATGGTACTCTTCATACACCCCTTTCAAGCCCTTCAGGATTTCGACGGTGGTCGCCACATCAGGCTCGTCAATTTCAATCTTCTGAAATCGGCGCGACAGTGCCCGGTCTTTTTCAAACAGGTTCTTGTACTCTTCAAAGGTGGTGGCCCCGATGCACCGGATCTTGCCGTCAGCCAGCAGCG
>SL_3KL_010_SEDDRAFT_10006113_pt1 | contig 10783 bp, 9 predicted proteins | sample SodLakKL_010_SED_2_FD_10381 | JGI IMG/M metagenome (IMG submission 10381)
CATATTGTAAAGGGCTTCTTCCAGTCTGTAGTGTGAGTTCATCATGGCCTCCCCGGTAAGCGGTATATCTCTAAGGTAAAACTCCCTGCTTCCCGCCTCGGGTGCATCCTCATCTTCCTCCTCTGTATCAGTAACAGGGTCACTCCCTGCATCTGCCATCATTGCCGGTGCGATGGTCTGCCGGTTGGACCTGCGCCAGTTGTCCTCCAGCCTCCGTTCACCCCAGATCGACTCAAACTCATTCTGGCCGAAGGTAACTGCAGAGGGGTTGTAAAAATACCAGCTGCCGCCGCCTGTACGCTCGGCCTGGTAACGTGCCGACTGGGCGGTACGTGCAGTACGGTACTCGGGTGTTTGCTGTGCAAGCCTTTCACGCTGGCGCGCATCAGCCTCCTCCTGTCTTGCCATGGCAATGATATCATCAATCTTCCTGTTCCTTTCTGTCTCGCTCATTGAGGCAAGAAGCTGCAGACTGTCCTCCAGACGGTAAATCAGTATATTGTCAACCAGGGCATTGAGAACAGCGCTTTTTGCCTGTAAGGCCTCCATGTCGGGAAAATCCCGGTCCATATTGATAATTGCGGAGTCATAATATTCTGCGGCTGATACATAATCAGGATGTGCAAAATAGATATCGGCAAGGGCAAGAAAGGTGAGTGATTTCTGAGAAGGGTTGGTCCCCCTTGCGGTGGCTGAGAGCTCATAATGTTTGATGGCATTCTGCTCATCGCCGTCCCTCAGGTAAATATTCCCCAGGGCATAATATATCTGATCCTCGAAATCCCTGTTCTTTTCATCACGGAGCATCCTTTCGAGGGTATTTATCATCCGCCCGGTTTCACCGCTGCCGGTTTCAACAACACCCGCCTGGCCTAAACGTGCGTTAAACACCATTTCATACGGAGGGTTCATTCCTATAACGCGTGCGTAATATTCAGAGGCCCTGGAGTAATCCCCGATGCTCTCATAAAGCTGTGCGAGAATGTAGTTGTACCTGACTCTTGTATCTTTACCGCGGGTCTGTTCAAGGGCCCTTTCCAGATTTTCCGCAGCCCTGGAGGGCTGACCAAGCCTGAGGTGGTAGTCGGCAACCGTTGCATAAAGTTCTCCTTCCAGGTCTGCGGGAAACTCAGGGTCATCAATGATCTGTCCGAACAAAAGTCTCGCCTCGTTGAACCGTCCGCTCTCAATATAGGTACGCATCAGCCAGACTCTTGCCTCATGACGTTCCTCGTTCAGGGCATACTCCCTTATAACATACATAAATGCCTGGGCGGCTGATACAAAGTCGTGCTTGTGGAAATGTGCCTTCCCGGCAAGCAGGTAACTCTGCCTCACCCATTTGTTATATTCATTCAGTTGGTAGAAGTCCTCATCCCTCCCGAACATGAAACCCCTTCCCTCTTCGGGTCTGACGGTAATACTCTTGTTGGTTATAACCTTTGACGCCTTATCGATGGCACGGTCCATATGGGGAGCGGCAGACCTGGCCAGGTCGGGATCTGTATAGAGGAATACCGGCAGAACCTTGTTGTAATCATAGCGGAAGTTACGCTCCATGTTTCGCACCCCTGTCCTGAAACTTTCCCTGCCATTGAAAAAAGCATTGTATTTGGCAGTAACCTGGTTGTATGTCCTTGTTAGCAGGGTGTTCTTCTGCGTGGAGCATGAGGCTGCGACCATAATGATAACAAGGAGTGCAGCATATCTCACTACTGGTTGCATAAATGCAGTTATTTTGTTTTTACTGACGTATAAAAACGGGAACGGTTGCACTGCACCCTCCCCGCTGGTAACGGAACTGTCTGACCTCTTTCTAATACAATAACTGCTAAAACCCCCGCATATTATTTCAGGGGCAAAAAAAACGGCCAATCAGGCAGAAACGACTTCGTTAATTTCAGGTATGTCACTTTTGATCGCCTGTTCAACACCAGCTTTCAGTGTCTGCATGCTGAACGGACAGCCGTGGCATGCACCTGTAAGGCGGACTTTAAGTACATTATCGTCAGTTAGTTCAACTACTTCAATATCACCTCCGTCAGCCTGCAGAAAGGGTCTCACCTTATCAAGTGTGGCTGCTACTCTCTTGAGCAATTCTTCTTTTGACATATTGTTGTTATTAAATCTGTTATTAATGATCACTACTTTTTTATCTCAACTTTTTTTGTGGGCTCCATGGTCCTGTTCCTTTCATCTACCACCTCAACCACTTTTGCAGCAAGCCTTTCAAAGGCTGCAGCAGTCTCGTTGTCTTCAAGTGCCACCGGGGTACCCCTGTCTCCTCCCTCAGAGATACCCTGCACCACCGGTATCTGCTCTAGCACGGGCAGATCAAGTTTCTCGGCCAGCTTTTTGCAACCGTCGCGTCCGAATATGTAGTACCTGTTCTCAGGCAGCTCGGCGGGTGTGAACCATGCCATATTCTCAACCAGTCCCAGTACCGGAACGGCAATATCCTTGCTCCTGAACATTGCTACTCCCTTGGTAACATCTGCCAGTGCAACATCCTGTGGCGTACTTACAATGATCGCACCTGTTACGGGCAACTCCTGCACAAGGGTCAGGTGAATATCGCTTGTTCCGGGAGGAAGGTCAAATATCATGTAATCAAGATCTCCCCACTCTGCGTCACCAATAAGTTGTTTCAGAGCACCCGTAGCCATAGGCCCCCTCCAGATCAGGGCGTTATCGGCGGGTACGAATAACCCAACAGACAAAAACTTTACCCCGTATTTCTTCTCAGGAATAATGAGGCTTCTGTCACCCTCTTTCCTTACCTTGGGCCTTGAGTCCGCCGCACCCATCATTTTCGGCACTGAGGGCCCGAATATGTCCGCATCCAGAAGACCGACCTCATAACCTTTTTTGGCCAGTGCCACGGCAAGGTTGACGGCCACCGTACTCTTGCCCACACCTCCCTTGCCCGAAGCCACGGCAATAACATTTTTGACGCCCGATAGCAGTGGTGGGGGTGTCTTCTGTTTAGGCGCATCCATAATGATGCCTATTTCCAGTCCGGGTCCCTCACCAAAAGCTGATCTCAGCGCCTTTTCACAGGCAATCTTGACCGCCTTCACAAAAGGGTCTCTCCGGCCACCGGTATCAAGGCTGAAACTGATAAATTTTTCATCAACCGACAGATCCCTTAGCATTGACAATGTCACAATATCTTTCCCTGAACCCGGATGGTTGATCCTTTTCAGTATTTCAACCACTTTGTCTTTTGTCGGTACCATAAGACAAAATTATCAATATTTAAACTAAATATAACTGACTGCAAATATATAAAAAAAAGCAGACCGTCCCGGGGTAATTCACAGCAGGCAGGTGACGTAAGCTGCTGCATCAGGACCAGCTCAAAGCCCGCTGCAAGGCCTGCTTCAGCGCCCGCACCAAAACCAGTTGCAAAACCAGCTTCAGAGTCAAGGCCGGAGCCTCCATCAGGACCAGCTCAAAGCCCGCTGCAAGGCCTGCTTCAGCGCCCGCTGCAGGGATCCCAGAAAAGTTCCCTGAACCTGACCACCCTGTCGTCTGCAACACTTATGTTCTCATTTTCCAGAAGCTGCTGCATCGCTGTGGGGGTCCCGAAGTGATTCTTCCCGGTCAGGAAACCGTTGCGGTTAACCACGCGGTGAGCCGGAATGAATTCCTCCAGGCTGTGACAGTTGTTCAGCGCCCATCCCACCATGCGGGCCGAACCTGACGAGCCCAGGCAGCGTGCTATTGCACCGTAGGTGGTAACCCTTCCGTAGGGAATACGGGATGTCACCATGTAAACCCTTTCAAAAAAGCTCTCCTTATCACTGGTCATCCGGCGCGTTTATTAATCCGTTTCCGTCAATCCTGAATTTGATATAGCATATAGGCTTGCCCTGCTTCAGAAACTGCTTTTCATAGTAAGTGCGGATGTTAAGAACAGGATCACCGGTACCGGTACCGTATAGATCATCTGTGTGATCAGTTATTTCCAGCCGGTTACCCTCCAGCAATGACAGGGTATATTGATAAAGCACAGTACTGTCTGTCTTCAGGTGTACCAGTCCCCCCGGTTTAAGAAACCCCCTGTACCTGTAAANGAACTGGGGTGCAGTCAGCCTTTTCCGTGCCTTTTTTACCTGGGGGTCGGGAAAGGTCAGCCATATTTCATCAACCTCGTCACGTTCAAAAAAAGAGGATATCAGCTCTATACGTGTCCTCAAAAAGCCTGCATTTTTAAGATTATTGTCAAGGGCATACCTGGCCCCTTTCCATATCCTTGCCCCTTTTATGTCCACTCCCAGGAAGTTCTTCCCGGGCATCATCTTTGCCAGCTCAATCGTGTATTCCCCTTTTCCGCATCCAAGCTCCAGCACCAGCGGTCTGCTACGCCGGAAGAAGGTTTCAGCCCATTTGCCGCATAGCGGGTGCCTTTCGCCGTACACCTGATCCGCTCCGGCCTGCACCACATTATCAAAATCCCGCATCTCGGCAAATCTCAGCAACTTCTTCTTTCCCACTACAGTATGGTTATCCAGGTTTATATACCGGCTTTTTCGACCCTCAGTCCGATATCGGTTATTCCCGGCAGCTCCTCTATTCTCATTGCCTGTTCTATTTCAAAAACATAAATACCCCTTTCGGGGAACCGTACGTTCCTCCTGTAATAGAACCTGTTCTGCCAGATACTTCCAAATCCTCTCCCCTTCCATTTTCCGGATGGTTCGGCAAGTACCAGCTCAAGGGTATCGCGGGTAAACGACCCGCCGGGCGATGTGACCGAAATGAAGAGAAAAAGGTTGCTCCTGGGGTATTCACCAGTATTCCTGACATTGATGAGCAGATTGTGAAGACCGAGGGTATCTTCAATACTCACACCGAACACAGGTATGTTGTTCCGGTCCCATACGGTGCCGGGAATGCGGCGGTTCTGCTCGTATATTACGCCCGGGTTACAGGCGGTAACAATTACCATGAAGACTATTGAAAGCAAAAAAAGGCCTGCCGGCACTCTGCCGCAATTGTAGTTAATATAACTGTCAGTCATTTTTTGGCCTTTTTAACTTCTTTTTTTTCCTGCGGCCCTTCTTTTTCCTCTGGCCGGAAGCTTCTTCGAACCTCGTCAGGCTGTCGTCTGAAAAATATTCCGTTCCCCCGGCAGGAGGATCTCCCGATATCACGGTGCTCTCAATCAGCCTGGCCGGTTTCTTACCACTTTTGTTGAGCACTATTATCTCCTTTACCCTCTCTATGTTGAGCGACACCATGTTCAGCGGAAATTCGGGATCTGTTGAGTACCAGATGGTTTTCTTGAAAATATCTGCCTTCTGGAAATAATAGCTGCTCTCACTTGTTTCAAGTATCCGGGTAAGGTCAGGGAACTCCTTTTTGGCATCGCTGTAAACCGCAACTTCGTAGTTGATGCAGCACTTCAGCTTGCTGCACTGTCCTGCCAGCTTCTGGGGGTTGAGAGATATATCCTGGACCCTTGCGGCATTTGTTGTTACAGAAGTGAAGTTAGTCAGCCATGTGCTGCAGCAGAGCTGCCTGCCGCAGGCCCCTATTCCTCCGATCCGTCCGGCCTCCTGACGTGCACCAACCTGTCGCATCTCAATCCTTACCCTGAACTCCTCGGCCAGTACCTTGATAAGCTCCCTGAAATCAACACGCTCTTCTGCAATATAGTAGAAAATTGCCTTGGTTTTGTCACCCTGGTACTCAACATCGCCAATCTTCATATCCAGTCCGAGTGACTCCGAGAGCTCACGGGCCTTGAGCATGGTTGGTATCTCGAGCGAGATAGTCTCCCTCCACTTATCAATATCTGCCGGCTTCGCCTTACGGTAAACCTTTTTATGGTTCTCATCGTCAGGCTCTACACGGTATTTTTTCATCTGTTCCCTCACCAGCTCACCTCTCAGCGACACAATGCCAATGTCATGGCCGGGCGATGATTCAACAGCTATAATATCTCCCTTGCGGAGTTTCAGCTTGTTGACATTCCTGAAAAACCCCTTTCTTGTATTCTTGAACCTTACCTCAACTATATCATGCCCATTGGGAGGATCCTGAAGGTCGTCGAGCCAGTCATACACATCAAGACTGTTGCATGACATGTGCCCGTGCTGATCTGTCTCCTGTCCCGATAGAATGGCTGAGCAGCCCCTGCAATATATTGTAGTGTCGGTCATTACAACTATTGGTTTAAACCTGTGCAACAAAAGTAATAAAAACTAGGTTTTCAGCAACCTGGCTGTTTTGATGGCAAGGTCGAACAAAACAAGGCGGCTGTAGCCGTTATGCTCGATGTGCAGTGATGCCTTGCCGAATTCATCGTACAAAGTATGAACGTTTCCCGGATGGATAAATTTTGAAAACTTTACCGACCACTCTTTTTCTTCATCAGGAAGCAGGTCGATATCACCAGCTTTCACATTCATAATCAGGTTGCCCCTTATAAGCCGGAGTGCAGTTTCAAGAAAATGTTTCTGTCTCTCCCTGCCCCTTGCCCCCATCTCCTCAGTCCACTGCATGATGCCGGCAAAGTCGGGTATAAAGCAGAGCCGCATAAACTTCACGAACATTGAAAAATTGTAACTGTTTTCATCTCCCTCTTCCAGTAGTTCCTGCAGTTTGAGGTAGCTGCCTTCAGAAAGTTTTGCCAGCCGCCCGGCCTTATCAGGATCATTGATCCCCTTCTCCCCGATCAGTCTCTGCATAGACCCCTTATCTATCGGAGGCACCCTGAAGATCTGTGTACGGGAAAGAATGGTAGGAAGTATCCGGCCCGTATCTTCGGCAACCATCATGAACAGAGTTCCCGCCGGAGGTTCCTCGAGGATCTTGAGCAACTTGCCGCTGGCCGCCGGGTTCATCTTCTCGGCCATCCATATTATCATCACCTTGTACCGGGCCTCAAAGCTTTTCAGGGAAAGTTTCTTCATGATCTGCTGGCTTTCCCTGATGCTTATAAACCCCTGGCTGTTCTCCACTCCCAGTTTTTCCATCCACATATAGAGACTCAGATAGTGGTTCTCAAGCACCGCCTCACGCCACCGTGAAATGTAGGTGTCGCTTACCGGGTCCTTTTCCCCGTTTTTCAGTTTCGCCACAGGAAAGACCAGGTGAAGGTCGGGATGTTCAAGTTTGGCATATTTCCGGCAGGAGCGACACTCATTACAGGCATCATCAGCCCCGGGAGCCTCACAGTTGAGGTACCTGGCGAACGCAAGCGCCATCCCCAGCTTTCCGGTTCCCGGCCTGCCCGTAAAAATCATCGCATGGGGAACACAGTTCTCCGAGGCAATCTGCAGCAGATTGCCCTTCAGCTCATGACATCCGGCAACATTCCTGAAAAGCATATCACATGTGGTAAACTGGTTGAAGCAATCCGGGAAATAATTCTTAATAACATCCCTGCACAAAGTTAAAATAAAAAATAGTTTTTTACATTTGCACATGCCATCCCCCGGCATCTAAAAATAATCATGCCGAAAAAGGTGGTATAAACATGCGGAACATATGCTGTCATATGCCGCCTGGTGCTTAAATCGAATTACAAACAATAAACAGCAGCAATGAAGACAATTGAGACATTTGATTTTAAAAAGAAAAAAGCCCTTATCAGGGTCGATTTCAATGTTCCTCTTAACAGCAACTTTGAAATAACCGATGACAACCGGATCAGGGCGGCAATGCCAACGATAAAAAAAATACTCGCATCAGGTGGCTCAGTAATTCTCATGTCGCACCTGGGAAGACCCAAGGCTGGTTATGAGGAGAAGTTTTCGCTCAGGCACCTGGTAAAGCACATTTCCAAACTGTCAGGAGCAAATGTGAAATTTGCGGGCGACTGCATAGGTAATAAACCGCTTGAAATGGCTGAGAACCTGAAGCCGGGAGAGATACTGCTGCTTGAAAACCTGCGGTTCCACAAGGAGGAGGAAAAGGGTAATGAAGAGTTTGCCGCAGAACTTGCTTCGCTGGCCGACGTCTATGTGAACGATGCATTCGGTACCGCTCACAGGGCACATGCATCAACTGCCATTATTGCAAAATTCTTCCCTGAGAACAAAATGTTCGGGTACCTCATTGAAAGTGAGCTGAAAAGCATGGACAAGGTACTGAAGGATTCACAGAAGCCCTTTACTGCCATCATGGGAGGCGCAAAGGTATCTGACAAGATCCTGATAATTGAGAACCTGCTTGACAGGGTAGACAACCTTGTGATAGGCGGCGGTATGGTCTACACCTTCATAAAGGCCCGGGGCGGCAGCATCGGATCGTCAATCGTTGAGGAGGACAAGCTGGATATGGCCCTGGAGCTGTTTGAAAAGGCAAAGGAGAAGAACGTCAAGCTTGTCCTGCCCGTTGACAATGTGGTGGCGGACAAGTTCGATGCCGAAGCCTCGGTTCAGAAGACAGCCGTTGACAACGTGCCTGACGGATGGATGGGCCTTGATATCGGCGAAGAATCAATAAACCATATTACCGAGATAATCAGGGATTCCAAGACCATACTCTGGAACGGGCCCATGGGCGTTTTCGAGATGGAGAAATTCGAGGCAGGGACCAGGAGTATTGCCCTGGCAATAGCCGAAGCCACATCCAGGGGGGCATTCAGCCTAATCGGGGGTGGAGACTCCGTGGCAGCGATCAACAAATACGATCTGGGCGATAAGGTTTCTTACGTATCGACCGGTGGCGGAGCAATGCTTGAATACATGGAAGGCAAGGAGCTGCCGGGTATTAAGGCCATCATGGGATAGGGCCCGGATTACATTCACTGTTACTCCTCTATCAGGCTTTTAATTCTCTCTATCTGTTTCTGCTTGTTGACCTCCCTGAGGTTACGGGCGGTTTCGGTAAAGTACTGGTGACCCGATATGAACTTTATCTGCAGCTTGTTCCAGTCATTGAGCGTGCCAATCTTGTCCTGTTCCTTAAGCTCCTTGTAGAGAGTATTTGAAACCGGAATGAAATCGCTTCGCCCAAGGTAGTCGAGATCGGAATCGCACATTATCTTTTCAAGAAGGTTACGCGGTCTGGGCGGCATCTGTGTCGCCATTATCAGTTCGCTCACCCTGTCTATCTGCTCACCGGAAAAATTGTACTCCGGCAGGTACTGCCTGGCCAGTTCGCAACCAAGCTCCTCATGCCGGTCGTATCCCACCGTGTGCCCCGCGTCGTGAAAGAGGGCAGCCGTCTTGAGCAGAAGCACCTCCTCCTCTGACACCCCTTCTGCCCACCCTATCAGCTCGACTTCGGTAACCACGTCGATAGTGTGCTTAACATTGTGGTAGTAGAGATACCCCGGCAGCTCCTTCTCAAGCTTATCGAGAATGATCTCCTGCAGGTCTACAAACTGGATCAGCTTGAACTTGGTGTCGAACCGGTAGTCTGGCTCAAGTCCCTTACCATTGACAGAGATCTCGGGAATTATGCCCTTTACGTAAAACATCTCAAGGTCGCCAATATATTTCACCGGGATCTTGCCGTTATACTCGCATGCGAAAAACTCCTTAACGAGCTCGTAGGTATTGGCAGAGATGTTTATTTTGCCAACCTCGCATGATGCACTTAGCCGGCTTGCAATATTGACAGTGTCTCCCTTCAGCTCCCATGTCACCTTTTTTTTGCCGGTTGCAATGGCAGTTACAGGGCCCGTATGCACCCCGATACTGATGTCCCAGACCTTGTTCTTGTCAGACCTGCTCTTCAGTTCATCCAGGTAGAGGGTCATCTCCAGCGCTGCCATCACCACATCGATCGGGTTGGTACTGTTCTTGGCCGGCACACCCCCGGCACACATGTAGGAGTCGCCTATAATCTTGATCTTTTGTAGCTTATATTTTTTTACTATCGAGTCAAAATGGAAAAACAGATCATCAAGGTCATCCATCATCGATTGTGTATCCATCTCCTCGGTGAGTCTCCCGAATCCCTGGATATCGGCAAACAGGACAGTACCCATCTTGAATTTCAGGATACCGGACTGGTCATCCGGACCTTCACCTTCTCCCTCGCCCGCCTTCAGTCTTGCGAGCCTCCGTTCATATTTATCAACAAGTTCTGCGAGCTTGTCATTGTTTTCGGCAAGCTGGCGGACCTGCTCATAAAGATCCTTGTTCTGTTTTACCAGCCTGGCGATCCTTTTAAGCAGTTCCTTATCCTGATGTTTTTCCGTCTCTTTAACCATGGAGGTAGAATGTTTATCTTTGCAACGATGACAGCATCCTGAAGAAATTATGATCACAAAATTAATCATTATAAGTTGATCCGTCAAAATACCGGTTTATCTACAGCACCGGTTAATAAATACCGGGCCGCAATTGCTGCCCCTATGAAGTTGCCAGAATGCACAGGAATATCCGAAAAGAGCTGTTAAAAGGGATCTTCGCCATAAAAACGCAGGGTGAGTTTGAGGATATGGCCCTGCGGATGTTCTCATATCAGTACGGGAACAACAAGCTGTACCGTAATTACCTGGATATCCTGGGTATCAACCCCTCATCGGTTTACCGCATCAGCCGTATCCCCTGCCTGCCTGCTTCATTCTTCAAAACCCATGAGGTCTTTTCAGGGACTGCTCCGGGAGAGAAGGTTTACAGGAGCAGCGGTACCGGCTCAGGGGGCAGCGAAGCAGTTTACGGAGGCGGCTCAACGAATACAGGAAGCAGGAATCCCTCCGGGAACAGCGGGACAGGCGCAGCGAACCCGGGGAGCGGGAATACCTACGGGAGCAGCGGGACAGGCGCGGCGAACCCGGTGAGCGGGAATACCTACGGGAGCAGCGGGACAGGCG
>SL_3KL_010_SEDDRAFT_10006114_pt1 | contig 10781 bp, 3 predicted proteins | sample SodLakKL_010_SED_2_FD_10381 | JGI IMG/M metagenome (IMG submission 10381)
TCAGCTGAGCCGGATGCAGAATTGAGCGGACAAACCGTGGTGATCAGCAGCAAGGAGGATGATCTCTTGTTCTCTCGCGATGACCTTGGTCCGGCTACTTATACTATCCGGATCACCACAATGGCAGATGGAAACGGCTGTGTTGCGGAAGACTTGATAAACCAGGATTTGATCACCTTCACGATCTATCCCGACCCGGAGCTTCTTTTCGCTTTAAATGACGCTCCAGTTGACCCTGGCCATGATGATGCGTTTTGTCCAAGTGAAGAGATCACGCTTGCATTTACCGGACTGGCCGGTAATAAGGGCATCTATCCTTTGGATATTGCCTGGACGGTAAGCCTTGACGGGCAACCCACAGAACTGGGCGGGGATATTCAAATTGATGATGATGGAGAGCTTCCGGCTGTTATCCTTACCAATATGGTTGACGGTGAAATAGTGCCCCTGTTGCCCGGTGATTATCTGATCGAACTCACCTCCATAGAAGATGGCAACGCTTGTGGCCCCGATAACCCCGAAGCAACATACTTTATGACCCTTCGGGTTCTTCCGCAACCTGCGCCTGTTTTCACCCTGGATGGTCAGGAATTTGGCTCAGGTGATACACGTTCTTTCTGTTTCGGCGACCAGGTTGAGATCGCTTTTGCACGCTTCCTTGATCAGCACAGCACGCTGCCGTTAACCATCAGTTATGATGTGTTTGTTGATGGCAATGAAGTCCCGGATGAAATGCTCAGTATGGAGGATGTAGTTGTAACCGAAGAAAATCCGGTTGTTTACTCTGAAAATGATCTGGCACCAGGAGTATATCATATTGTTGTAACCTATATGGAAGACGGCAACGGATGCATTACCGAAAATCCGGAGGATACATATTTCCTCACAGTAACAGTACACCCGGCACCCATGCCCGTATTTGCCCTGAATGGTGTCGCATTTGGCGCCGGGCATGAAGAAGCATTTTGTGAGGGTGATGATATTGAATTTACCTTCTCACACTTTGCTGATCAGCAGGGAACGCTGAGCCTGACAATCAGTTACGATGTTTTTATTGATGGTGCAGATACTCCGGATATCGATCTGAGCCAGGAAAATGTTCTTATTATTTCTGAAGATCAAGTGCTTATTTCCCAAAATGATCTTGACCCCGGCCAATATCTGATTAAGTTGACACACATTGTTGACGGTAACGGGTGCGAAGTGGAAGACCCGGAAGGTGCTTATTTCCTGACTATTACCGTTTTTCCGACTCCACTACCGCTCTTCGCCCTCAATGGTGATGCTTTCTCTCCCGGCCATTCCCGTGAGTTTTGTCCGGGTGAAGCCATTGAAATCAGTTTTGACGGTTTTGATCAGGAGCAAGGCATTTTACCCCTTACCATAAGCTATGATGTATATTCCGGTGATGATGAAGAACCGGTTGAAGAACTCAGTGATCAAACCGTTGTGCTAAACAGCATGGATGATAATCCATGGTTTTTTAAAGATGACCTGGAGCCCGGAAACTATACCGTAAGGATTACATCAATGCGGGATGGCAATGATTGTCCGGCAGAAAGCCTCCTGGACACAGACCTTGTTACGCTGGTTATCCATCCTGACCCGGAGCCTTTGTTTGCAGTGAACGATCAAACGATCGTCCCTGGCCATACCGGCGGTTTTTGTCTCGATGAAGAGATCACGGTTGCTTATACCGGTTTTTATGAGAATACGGGTACCTATCCCTTAGATATTTCATGGACCGTAAGCCGGGATGGCCAGCCCACAGATTTTGGAGGCTCAAAAACCATTGAAGGCGATGATGTTCCTGTAAGCCTCTTTACGAATGTGGTGGATGGTGTTGTGGAAAATTTGACCCCGGGTGAATATGTGATCACTTTGACATCGGTAGAGGATGGCAATGGTTGCTCTATTGAAGATCCCGGCTCGCTCTACAATATGACACTTTGGGTATATCCCGAACCGGAAGTGCTCATACAGATCAGGGAAAATGAAACAGACGGATGGCTGGATACAAATGGCGAAACTTTTGTCTACTGCTACAATGAGAACATTGATTTCCGGGTTGTTGCCAACAGCGGCACAGGCATCATTTCTCTGACATACAATTTGGTTTACCAGGGTGATGGCGACTTCGACGACATCATCGGAGGTAGCATCGCATTGACCACCGCTGAACCATTTGTCGTAATTGATGTACTCTCCGGAAAATTCCCGGGTGGCACCTATGATTTTTCAGCCGTATCCCTGATGGATTCGGAAGGCTGTGCAGCAGCTGATCTGTCTTCGCACGTGTTTACCGTTGAGTTATTGCCGGAACCCCTTATTGTGAATAATATCATTGGTGCTCCGCAGGTAAACGGTACTGAAAAAACCTTATTCTGCGGTGAAATTCCCTCGGGAACTGTGACCATTGATCCGCATGGAGTTCCGGAAGCAATTCATTGCGTCCCGGAAGGTGATGATCCGCCCGATATCCAGTACAGATGGCAATGGCGGGAGCAGCAAAACGATACTTGGACTTCCTGGTTTGTTGCAGGCGAAGGAGCAGGTCCTTCCTACGAATTGCCCAGGCACACCAAAACAGTACAATACCGCAGGCTGGTTAGGGCACTCAATTGTGAACCCTGCGGCGAGGGTGTAAACAACAATACAGCTTGGTTTAGCAGCAATATTGTTACCTTGCAGATTCTTGATGAACCTGTTACGACAATTGCTTCTGCTGAACCATCAGAAGTTTGCTATGATAAGGAAATCCATCTTACCGCCGGTCCCTTGCCTACGATCCCCGTATATGATGATGAAGGACAGCTTAGTGGAGAAGAAATTGCATTCGCAACAGGGTCGTGGATTGAACAATCCGGCATCAACATAAGTAACCCCGGTTCCCTGACTACCACCATCACTGCCGATTCAGGCGGAGAGTATGCCATCATATGGTCGCTGGAACCACTAGACTTTGTGTTTAGCAATTGCGATTTTCCTGTGCTTACATTAGTTGACGTATTCTTTATTCCGGAAGCACAACTTGAATTTGCTTTCCTGGAACCGGCGGCAACAGAAGACATATTTGAATACTGCCATAACCAGGAAGTGAGTATGACATTGTCAGACATTTGGGAAGGAACGCCTCCTTTTGATATCTCGTGGGAGATATTTGCGGGTGGTGATCCGGAACCTGATGCAGCTCTGGCAGGTAGTGCAATTGATGTGAACAAGGGAGATGAGCTGTTTAGTTATTTGCTGGAACCCGGTACATACACGGTTACAATCACATCGATTACTGATGGAAACCAGTGCACCGTGAGCAATTATGATATTTATACTTTCTATGTAGTTGTGAATCCGGTGCTTACAGTTTCCTGCCCCGGAGACAAAACTTTTGCTGCCTGCACAGACCAGGCAGACATTGATGATGACTTTGCTGACTGGCTTGGTGGGTTCACCTTCCATCATGGGCTGAATCCGGTACCTTCTGATCTGAGTATGTATGAAGCACCTGATTTTACCGGTGGCACGGTAACGGTGCTCTTTACGGTAACCGATGATTGCGGAACGGTTGTTTCATGCACGGCTTCATTCACGGTGATTGACCCACAACCCATTGAACTGGTTAATGAGCCGCAGGATATGCCTTTAGATGCATGCCTTGAAGCAGACCAGGTGCAGCAAGCCTATGATGCATGGCTTGCTGAATTTGCAGAGCCATGGACGGGAGGTTGTGCCCTTGTGATTACCAACGATGCACCCGAAATTGCACCTGATCATTGCGGAGGCAGTGTTGTGGTGATCTGGACCGCAACCAGCGCGGCTCCGGAAATTCTCACCGCCAGTGCGACATTTTCCGTGGGTGAGGCACCTGTTTTAACACACCAGCTTCCTGAAAACCGTATTTTGAATGCTTGTGCATTTTCGGACCAGGCAGCCGCTGTTGATGACTTTTTAAATTGGGTAGATGCGCAAACAGATGCCCTCGCTGTCGAAGGTGGCTGTGACCCGCAAATCAGCGATGACCGTGAACAAGTCCAACTACCTGACTTCTGCGAGGGCGTTAGTGCCATGGTTACCTGGACCATCACCGACCTTTGCGAAACCATTACATTGACGGCAACATGGACGCTGGCACCTGCTCCGGCGGTTACCTATAACGAACCGGAAAATGGCATTGAAGAGGCTTGTAATTTTGCTGACCAGACAAACGTTGATGATGCATTTTTCGACTGGGTAGCTGACCAGACTGCAGCTATCGATGCCGGTGGCGGATGTGATCCTGTCATAGATGATAACAGCAACGATGTGAACATTCCACTATTCTGCGAAGGCGGAAATGTGATGGTTACCTGGACCATCACCGACCTCTGTGAGGTTACCACCCTGACGGCAACATGGACGCTGACGCCTGCTCCCGGGCTAACCTATAACGAACCTCAGAATGCCACTGAGGATTCCTGTGGTTTTGCTGATCAGGCAGAAGTAAATGATGCATTCTTTGCCTGGGTTTCTGACCGGACCGCAGCCATAGGAGTTGGTGGCGGATGCGACCCGGAAATAGATAATAACAGTGCTGAAGTGAACATCCCACAATTATGCGAAGGTGGAACTGCCATGGTAACCTGGACTATCACTGACCTCTGTGAGGTCATTACCCTGTCGGCAACATGGACGCTGACACCTGTTCAGCAGATTACCTTTACCCAGCCTCAGAGTGCCACGGAAGATACCTGTACGTTTGCTGACCAGACAGCCGTTGATGAGGCCTTCCTGGCATGGTTTAATGCACAGGAAGATGCCCTCGCTGTCGAAGGAGGATGTGATCCGCAAGTCAGCAATAACCTGACTGATATCCANACNCCCGACTTATGTGAAGGTGGTAATGCAGTGGTTACATGGACCATAGAAGACCTCTGCGAAACATTGATCGTATCGGCAACATGGACACTCACACCGGCACCTGTAATCAGCTATAACCAACCCCAGGATGCAATCATTGACGCCTGTGATTATCCAGGCACTACAACTGTTGAAGATATATTCCATGCATGGGTGACTGAGCAGACAAACGCCATTGCTCATGAAGGGGGTTGTAATATACAGTTTACGAATGACAGTGATCAAATGCAATTGCCTTCCTGGGAGGAGGGCGGACAGGTAACAGTGACATGGACCATAGATGATCTTTGTGAAACCATCACACTAACCGCAAACTTTACACTGCTTCCCCTGGATCCGGTAACCCTCGTCAATGAGCCTGCTGACAAACCTATTGACCAATGCCTGGAGCAGACAGTCATTCAGCAGTTGTATGAAGATTGGCTGGCATTATACGCTGCACCATGGGTTGGCGGCTGCAACCTGGATATATCCAATGATGCTCCCGAAGAAGCTCCTGACGCCTGCGGCGGCAGTGTAGTCGTTACATGGTCGGCCACCAGCACTTATGAAACCATAACTCCGGTAAGCGCGGCATTTATCGTGCCGGATGCTCCCTTGGTAGAGCTGGTCAAACAGCCTTCCGACGAATTGGTTGACCAATGCCTGGATCAGGCAGCGGTGCAGCAAAAGTACGAAGACTGGCTGTTGGAAAATGCTGCTCCCTGGTCGGGTGGTTGTGATTTGCAGATATCCCACGATGCTCCCGCCCAGGCCCCTGACGCCTGCGGTGGTAGTGTGACAGTCACATGGACTGCAACCAGTGCCTGCGAGGAAATAGCCCCGGTTACTGCCATGTTTGTTGTTCCCGAGGCACCGGCCGTGGAGCTGGTAAAAGAACCCGTTGATAAGACCATCGACGAATGTCTTGATCAGTCAGCCGTTCAGCAACTTTACGAAGACTGGCTGGCAGAAAACGAAGCACCATGGACTGGAGGCTGCAATCTGAACATCTCAAACGATGCTCCCGCTCAGGCCCCCGATGCCTGCGGAGGCAGCGTACTGGTAACGTGGACTGCCATCAGCAGCTGTGATGGCCAATATAGCCTCAGCGCAACCTTCAATGTTCCCCAGGCACCGGAACCGCACCTAAGTGTGCCCGGTGACAGGGAACTGGCAGCCTGCCTCACTCAAACGCAGGTTAACGCAATCTTTGCATTATGGCTAAATGAAGCGACATACAGCCCGGGCTGCCAGGGGATACTGATAACCGATCCTCCTGTGCCTGTGGCCCCTGATGCCTGTGGCGGTGAATTGACCATTACATGGACACTGGAAAGCGCATGTGCCGAAGATTTAACGGGCAGTGCAACCTTTGCCGTTAAACCCGCACCTGAACTTACCGTTTCCTGCCCCGGCGACATTACCGTTGAGGGTACTTGCCAGAACCAGTCGGAAATTAACACACTATTCACATCATGGCTTCAGGGTTTCTCCTTCTCGGGAGGGTGCGGTACCACTGCTACCGATCTTAATAACTACAGCCCGCCGGATGCATGCGGAGGTGTTTTGACAATTGTTTACGAAGCAACGGATAACTGTGGCCAGATGGTCTCCTGTTCGGCGACATTTACGGTTATACCGCCTGAAATAAAGATTCGTTTTATCATTACCAACGAATTTCTGCAACCTGTAAATAACGCTGTTATCATTTTCAATAATATTGAAAATGATCCGGGTGATTATGTGTTCTATTTAGATGAACCCGGAATTTACCAGTACAGTATTGCAGCTCCCGGCTACGGCACGGAAGAAGGTACCGTGTTTATTGATGGCAGCACCAATTTGTTCATTCAGCTTACTGCGGAAAATTACACAGTAACGTTTGACGTAAGGGATGCAGTTACGGAAGAAGCCATCACCGATGCAGTGATAACCTTCGATGGCATTGAACAGGCACCCGGACAATATGTTTTTGAGAATGTTGCCTATGGAACCTATGCATATACAGTGAGCCGGGTTGGCTATCTCACCGTGGATGCACAGTTACTTGTCGATGCTGATATCACAGAGATTATAATGCTAACAAGTGACCACGGTATTGAACCTGAAGTGGAGCTGGCAAAGGATGAAGACCTGGTCATTGATGATATCATTTGTTTTGACGCACTAAACACCATTACTGTTGCAGGCGGAGATTATGACTTCATCGTTGAATCCGGTGGCCAGGTTACGCTGATCGCCGGCAGTAGCATCCATCTTCTCCCCGGAACAATAGTGAAAGAGGGTGGATACCTGCATGCTTTTATCTCTTCGGAAGATTTTTGCGGTGTACCGGAAGCAAAAGAACTGTCAGACCACGAGATTGTCTCTCTGAATGAACCGGACGAGATCCGTAAAGGCCATTTCTTCTCCGTGTATCCGAACCCAACTACAGGAAGCTTTACATTGGAGCTGTTGACCGAGCTGACAGATCAACCGGTGTTGGTCGAAATATTCAACCTTACCGGTAACAAAGTCTTGTCAGAAAGCTTGCCTTCGGAGAGAGCATACACCCTGTCTCTTGCCGACCATCAGCCGGGTATGTACATTATTCGGATATCACAGGGCAATAGGGTGGGAGTTGAAAGGATCATCAAACGATAATTGACCTCTTCCATGCCCACAGCTGTTATCCGGACAGATTTCACTGTCCGGATAACAGCAGGGAACACGGGGGAGCATACTTCCCCGGATCATCCAAAACATAATGGTACAATTGCTACACAAAAAAACAGCAAATGGAAGGCACCGGAAGCGAATATCTGAAGTTTTCAAAATCATGGCATTTTAGTCCGCAGGAAGAAATGCTTGAGGTGAAAAAAAAGAAAAATAACCTGGTGATCGGCATCCCGGCCGAAACAACCTATGATGAAAACAGGGTGTCGCTGGCACCCGAAGCAGCTTCGCTGCTGACACAAAACGGACACACACTGCTCGTGCAATCCAGGGCCGGCGCAAACGCTTTTTTCCCTGATGAAGAATATGCCGAAGCCGGTTGTGAACTGGTATACTCGGCAGAAGAAGTCTTCCGGGCCGATATCATCCTGAAGGTAGCACCCCTCAGTGACAAAGAACTTGAATATGTCAGGCCCGGACAGGTGATCATGTCCACGGTTGCCCTGCCCATGCAAAAAGAGGCATACTTTAAACAACTGATGTCCAAAAAGGTTACCGCCATCGCTTTTGAGTTTATCCGCGACAAAGCCAATACCTTTCCACTGGTTCGAAGCATGAGCGAAATTGCAGGATCAGCATCGGTTTTGATCGCTTCTACCTATTTGTGCCACAAATCTTTTGGGAAAGGCCGGGTGTTTGGCGGTATTTCAGGCATCACACCCACCGAAGTGGTGATCATCGGCTCGGGAACCGTTGGCGAATACGCCGCCCGGGCCGCCATGGGACTCGGTGCTATGGTAAAAATCTTTGACCACTCGGTGTATAAACTCCGCCGGCTGCAAAATAACCTCGGAGAAAGGGTTTTTACCTCTATCATCCAACCAAAAATGTTGCTGAAGGCAATTAAAACCGCCGATGTGGTCATTGGCGCCATTCATTCACACTGGAGAAGAACCCCCATCATTCTTACAGAAGAAATGGTCAGTCAGATGAAAAAGGGTAGCGTGATCGTTGATGTAAGTATTGATCAGGGTGGTTGCGTGGAAACCAGCCGGATTACCACACATTCCGAACCGGTATTTGTAAAATACGGCGTAACCCACTATTGCGTTCCAAATATTGCCTCTGGAGTCCCCAATACGGCCTCATATGCCTTCAGCAATTTCTTTGCACCAGTGCTGTTGAATATTGGTGAGGAAGGGGGCGTCGAAAATATGCTAAAGCGCGACCCGGGCGTTCGCCAGGGTGTGTACATCTTTAATGGAACACTAACCAGCCAGTACATTGGTGAATTCTTCCGGCTGCCATTTCAGGACATAGATCTGCTTATGGCTGCTTTCTGATCATTTCTTTTAAAGGATGGTCAACTTCACTAGGAAACCACAAAAATCTGGTAACCAACAGATAGATGGGAGTGAGGGTGCTTGTTCAAAAAGCCTGTGCCCTGTTTTTTTTATCCCATCAAAATAAAGAATCGCTTTTGAGGTTATATACATTGACAAACATTTAAAGAAATATCCGTTTATGACAGCAAAAATTCTCTGGGCCGATGACGAAATTGATTTGCTAAAACCCCATGTCATATTTTTGAAAGGAAAGGGCTATGACGTATCTACAACTACCAGTGGTTCCGAAGCCCTGGATATGATAGAAGATAACAGCTATGATATTATTTTTCTTGATGAGAATATGCCCGGGCTCACCGGTGTGGAAACACTGGAGCGCATCAAAAGCAAGTACCCCGGCTTGCCTGTGGTGATGATCACCAAAAGTGAAGAAGAAGCCATCATGAATGAAGCCATCGGAAGCAATATTTCCGACTATCTCATCAAACCGGTAAATCCAAACCAGATATTACTGGCCCTGAAAAAAAACCTGGACAACCGGAAACTGGTAAGCGAAAAGACCTCTATGGCCTATCAGCAGCAATTTCGCCAAATCGGTATGAGTATTTCTCTCTCACTGGATTTCGACGAATGGATTGACATATACAAGCAACTGGTTTATTGGGAAACAGAACTCAGCAAATCGCAGGACGAGAGCATGCGCGAGATCTTCCTCATGCAAAAAGCCGAAGCAAATAATGTGTTTTGCAGGTATATAAAGAACCATTATGTGGACTGGTTGCAGGGAAAATCGGAAACAAAACCTTTGCTGTCACATACCTTGTTTCGTGAGCGCTGTTTGCCCATCATCAAAGAAGAAAATGGAACTTTTCTCATCCTGATCGATAACCTCAGATATGATCAATGGAAAGTGATCAAACCAAAACTGGAAGAGTTGTATCGTGTGGCCAGGGAAGAGGTCTATTGCAGCATATTGCCTACTGCCACCCAATATGCGCGCAATGCCTTCTTTGCCGGATTGATGCCGGGGGAGTTGCAAAAACGCTTCCCGCAATACTGGACCAGGGAGTCGGATGAGGGTACACGCAATCAATTCGAATCGGAGCTGCTTGCAGAACAAATTAAGCGCCTGGGGGCAAACATCCCATTTCACTATCACAAAATCCTGAACCTCACTGCTGGTAAAAAAATGCTGGGCAGTCTCAGCGATTACTTTGGAAAAAAACTGAACGTGCTGGTTTACAATTTTGTGGATATGCTATCCCACTCCCGCACTGAAATGGAAGTGATCAAGGAGTTAGCGGAAAACGAAGCAGCTTACCGTTCACTCACACAAAGCTGGTTTGAACACTCTCCGCTTTGGGAAATCATCCGCCAGCTGGCCCAAAAGAAAATCCCCATCATTCTCACCACCGATCATGGATCTATCAGGGTGCAACATCCCACCAAAGTGGTTGGCGACAAGAACACAAATACCAACCTGCGCTACAAAACCGGGAGAAATCTGCAATACGACTCCGGTGAGGTATTTGAGGTAAAAAATCCGGGCGATATCTATCTGCCCAAAGACAATGTAAGTGCGAATTTTATCTTTGCTCTCGAAAACAGGTTTTTTGCCTATCCAAATAACTATAACTATTATGTTAATTATTACAGGAACACATTCCAGCATGGAGGTGTATCCATGGATGAAATGCTGATTCCTTTTGTACATTTGAAAGCCAAATAAGCCGGTAGGGCAGGGCAGTGCATAACGAAAATCCGGATCCGGTGATTATTTAAAGATCATGATAAAGAATATGGTCATTTCCGTGCAGAACATCGATGAACTGCCTGGTGTAGCCCGGCAGCTCATCGAATCTTTTCCCGGTAAACGGGTTTTTGCATTTCAGGGCCCCATGGGGT